>Ga0153994_1000396_pt1 | contig 12277 bp, 11 predicted proteins | sample TSNC078MetaG_FD_104735 | JGI IMG/M metagenome (GOLD analysis project Ga0153994, IMG submission 104735) | Attine ant fungus gardens microbial communities from North Carolina, USA - TSNC078 MetaG | ecosystem: Host-associated > Fungi > Mycelium > Unclassified | place: USA: North Carolina, Lumber...
CTATCTAGTGTAGTATATATACTAGCAAGTGTGTATAGATATATCCCCACTTGAATCTCAAACTAGCTTCCGGGACTCTCCATCAGCTTAAGGGTGATCGCCTCTGAGTGGTTCCCTAACAGTTGCCCCCTTGTCTGCACCCCCAACACTGAACCTTATGAATGTGATATAGTCCAAGTGTGTACCTAGCCAAGCTTTCCTAGCCTGCTGTCCTTTCCAAAACCTGTCTGAGTTGCATCTGCTATTCTTCTCTAGATCAAGTTCTGGGTATATTCAGTGTTTTTCTCAAGATATCCCCCTGGTCCCAGTCTTCTTACTCTCAATAGATTTGCATTTATGATTCCAGAGGCAGTGTAGATGGAGGTAGGAGTCAAGAGATTCTTTTCTGATCCAACTGCACTCCGGATACTATATTAATATTATTACAAAGCCCTGAGACTCAAGAAATAAAATATAAAAAGGAAACTATTACTACTTTTAGGATTTCCTTTAACTTTTTTCTGTCCTAAGTTCTTCTAAAATCCTACTGATGATACGTCCCCTTACCAAGTTCTTCCTATCAAAGATAATGCATCTTCATTGCCACTTCCTTCTAGAATATTCTTCTGTCTTTCCCTATCATGCTCTTGATGCTGCTTTGTAATTTGGACTTCTTCAATTACCTGTTAAACAGTTAGCAAGTCCCAATAAATGTCTAGTATCTCCAAGTCATGTTCTAGAGGTCATTTATCTAAATATAATTGATCTGATGCCATCAATGCCTATTTACAAGCATAAAGTCTATCAGTCTAAGTTCATCGTCCAAGTACCATTAGTTCTAGAGTACAAGTCTGCCATCCTTCTAAGTTAGTCTATTCAAAGATAGATCTAGAGCATAGTTCTTTAGTAACTTTCTTAGTAACCCAATGCCAGTTCATCCTAATTGTCTCTCAAGGTCTCAACATGAGCTCTAGGTCGATTATCACCTGCTCAATGTATTTATTATATAGTATTATATTCTGAGGATATAAAAAGGGTTCTAGAGTGAATTCTAATTAAGAATCCATTAGTATAAAGTGTATCAAATATTATCTTCCCTGGAAAATTTGCTTGTGGCATAACACTGCACCACTACTCCCCAGTTCTACCATAGCTTCTTTTTCTCTGTTCTACATTTAGGGCACAAAATCTTTCTCTCTTCCATTTTTCTCCCTCTAATCATGTCATTCCTTCCACACTTGACACACTCAACTTTACATCCTCCTTTATCTTTTCTCTGTTTTCATGCTTCCAAACAATTTCTACATCATAGATTCCTTAGCTGCTTTTCTAAATCCTTGTTCTTGATTTTCCTTTGTCTTAGTGCCTTTATATTCACACCCCCATACTCCACAAATGTTACTATCTCCTTTTTGATTTTCCATCCTCTTTGCTCTAATGCTATGTCTTTTAGAGGCATGTCCTATGTACTGCTGTGCTCCTGCACCTTTCTCTATAGAGTGTGTACTGGTCTTATTTCCTGCTGTGTATTTTGTGGCCTCACCACATGCACCACCCTTTCCTCTACCCCACATTGCATCACCTAGCTACTTAACACTTCAAACTTATTTTGGGGAATAGCTTTCCCCTTTTCTTTTCTCAGTCTGATGAGAGATTGTTTCTGTTTGAGCATACTGCTCAGGATAGAGTTATATTGTTCTAGAAACATGGTGCTATGTCTCCAGAAGAAGGTATGGATTTAATGATTTGATCTAGCTAAAGTTACATCTGTTAGGGCACAAGATCTTTACCCAACCAGACACCTACTGCCCTACTGACTACTGCTCTAATAATATAGTTAGACTATCACCTCATAGGGAGGATACCTAATCTAGATGGCCTTCTAGAAGTAACTGTCACTCCTCTGTGTATACCAACTCATAATGGAGCACAGCACAAGGTTTATACTAAGAAGAGTACAAGTAATCTACTAAACACTGCTCATTTGTAAGGTCAGGTCTTAAAAATGATACCTGAGTTTGGTACCACTCTTCTACCATCAATCCCTAACTGATTGACAAGTCCCCTTAAGCCAAGGGCCTAGCTATATATGAAAATGACTAACAATCATGATGATTATTAGTTAAGGGTCGATCAGTGATGAGAATAAAAATAAGCAAGGTTCAAGGTGAATGATACCTGAAAGTAATAGAATCAAGTTCTAATATCAGAATAGCTAACTCCTGAGCTGGAATAAAGCCAACTACTCCTTTATCAGCATTTGACAAAAAGAACTTGATAAAGTTCTTATACATTTCTTGTACACTACTTATACAACTACTACATGGTCTGTGCACTACTTTCCCATGGTTGTCATGTGACTTCATTTTGTGTAACATCACACTGTGACATCTGTTCTGTGACATGTGACATTATCATATGACACTTTCCCACACTCCTTCCTTGTGTAGTAAGTCCAAAAGAAAAAGAAAAGAAAAGAAATATAAATAATAACTTAGCTATTTTGCCAAGTTATGACAGCCAAGCTATGAGAAGCATAGCAAGGGTGGAGAAGGAGTTTGGTAACAGAGTTGAGAAAGAAAACAGAGGAATATTGTGGCAAAGGAATACCAGAGAAAGTATGCCTATTAAAATTAGGGTAGTATACAAAGAAAGTAGTAGTTTTGTACCTAATATCATGAATCACCTCTCTAAGACATTTTTATTTTATTTTATTTATTTTCTATAAATAGCATGGGAAAGTCATATCACATCAAGTCACATCACATGTCACATCACATGATGTCACAGGAGTTTAACTGGGAGTGCAAGTAAAGAGTGCACAGACTAACTAGAAGTAGTATAAGTAGATAAATCTAATATAGCAAGGACTCTAACGAGTTCTCTTTGTCTAACACTGATAAAGAGCAGTTGGCTTAATTCCAGCTCAGAGTTAGCTTTTCTGACACCTAACTTGTGAAAGGTGCAAAAGCCAAGGATATCATGTAGAAGATAACAGGGAACAGGGAGTGATCTTCAGGAGAAGGTTAGAAGTGTTGAATTGGTGTAGATGTAAGAGAAAAGAGATAGAGAGGTGGCATGGCCCAGAGAGGCAAAGGTGCAGCAAAGTGGCACATGAGCAGGAGACCCAAAAAGCGCAACAAAAGAAGGGGGTAGTCAAAAAGAGGTCAAAAGAACTTTCAAAATACTAAGAGAGGTATGGTTAAACATTGGTGTAGAAAAGGTTGATACACATAAGGGAGTCATAGTCAAGGCACTCTTGGACAGTAGTATGACAGGAATGTTCATGGACAAAAGAATAGTAGCAAAGCATGAGTTCAAGCTGCAGAAGTTAGAAAGACCAATAATGGTCAGAAATGTCAATGGAACCAATAACAGTGGGGGGGCCATTATACATCAGGTGGAAGCAAATGTGTACTATAAAGGCCATGTAGAAAGAATGAGGATAGATGTATACAACTTAGGGAAGATGAAAGTAATACTAAGGATGCCATGGTTATAGGCATACAACCCAGAAATAGATTGGGAGACTAGAGAAGTAAAGATAACGAGATGCCTGCCTTTGTATGGCAGGGCAGTACTAAAGAAAGAAGAGAAGAAAGTCAAAAAGGGAAAAAGGGTAGTAACTCTAGAGGAAAAAAAAATTGTCAGATAGGCAATAGATAATAAAAAAGACTGGGGAAAAGAGAAAGAAATGAAAGAGGACCACAGAAAAATTGAGAAAATGGTCCCAAGGAAGTTTTGGAAGTAAAAGAAGGTATTTGGGAAGGTATAGTCGGAAAGAATGCCAACCAGAAAGATTTGGGATCACACTATCAATCTCAAAGAGACATTTAAACCACAAAAGAGAAGAATATACCCTCTTTCCAAAGACAAGAGAGAGAAGGTTCAAAGATTTGTGGACGATCAATTAAGGAAAGGCTATATTAGACCTTCAAAATCACCCCAGACATTACCAGTATTCTTTGTGGGCAAAAAAGATAAAAAAAAAGAGGATAGTGTTAGACTACTGTAATCTGAATGATCAGACAGTGAAGAACAATTACCTGCTACCATTAATTACAGACCTAATAGACAACATGGGTAGCAAGAAAGTATTTATGAAAATAGATCTGAGATAGGGGTTCAACAATGTGAGGATTAAAGAAGGGGATGAGTGGAACAGTGTATATCAGCTCCTTTGAGCCAACAGTTATGTTTTTTGGAATGACAAACTCGCCAGCAATATTCCAGGTAATGATGAATGAAATTCTGAGAGACTTAATAAATGAAGGAAAAATAGCAGCATTTGTAGATAATATACTGGTGGGAACAGAAACTGAAGAGGGGTATGACAAAATAGTGGAAGAAATATTGAGAAGATTAGAGAAGAATAACTTATATGTCAAACCAGAGAAATGTGTGTGGAAGTCAAGAAAAATAGAGTTCCTAGATGTTATTATAGGACTAAATTGAATAGAGATGGAGATTGTCAAGGATGGAATTTTGGAGGATAGAGGAGCAGAGTAATAGATAAGAGTACACTCTAGAACGAAGTAATGTACTATGTCAGAGAATAATATTACTTAGCGATAGGATAAACTTCAAAAGAAGACTCTGGTGGAAGGTAAAAGACGTCGGAGCAGAGTATGACTTATTGAACAACCTTGGCTTCAACTTATGTGTTATGCCCTGGTCTCCAGTCATGAGGTGGTCGCATATTTCAGAGTAGAGGGAAGTCATCAGAGAAGAGGTCCTAAGGAAGTGAACTAGGAATCTAGAATGGACAAGAAGAGTATTAGGACTAGATGACATTAATTTACAGACTGAGGAATTACACCGTAACTACATAGTACTTATAGGAAGTCCAGAATATATAAGAGGACATCTAGGATGATGCTTAGTAAGTTCTGAGGGTCTGAATCTATTAGTGGCCTATTAACAGATTGTGTATCACATTTCCACTATTCCTTACTTCTCCTGTCTGTGTCATGTGGTATGATGCCTTCTATCTATATTTAGGACAATTGTGATTACTGATCCATGTGCATGTGACTGCCCATGTGATTGTCTGGTGTAGTATATATACTAGCAATGTGTTATAGATCTACTTCACTTGAATTTCAAACTAGCTTCCAGGACTATCCATTAGCTTAAGGGTGATCGCCTCTGAGTGGTTTCCTAACAGAATAGGAGAAGAGTAGTCTACTATGCTATCCTACTATTATTAATTTTAGGAGAATTATTAGGAGAAATAAATTACATAATTATCATATTTCCAGAATATGACAGAGATAGAGAAAGTGGACAGAGTATTGAATTGGCCAGAGCCAAAGAACATAAAAGATGTCAGGAAATTTCTGGGCCTTGTAAATTATTACAGGAGGTTTATTAAAAATTTCGCTCAAGTAGCAAAGCCAATGAATGTATTAACAAAGAGGAATGTAAAATGGTAATGGGGGCAAGAACAGCAGAAAGTATTTGACGAGTTGAAAAGGGTTTTCACAACCAAACTAGTATTAGCAGCCCTAGATTTAGACAAAGAATTTAGAATAGAGGCAAATGCCTCAAACTACACAACTGGATGAGTATTGTCAATGAAGTGCTCTGATGAATTATGGAGACCAGTTGCTTTTATTTCAAAATCTCTAAGTAATATAGAAAGAAACTACAAGATATACAATAAAGAAATGTTGGCAGTAGTCAGATGCTTAGAAGCATGGAGGCACTTCCTGGAAGGAGTGATGGTTAAATTCGAGATTTGGATAGATTATAAGAATCTTGAATATTTCATGAAAGCACAAAAGTTAAATCAAAGACAAGCAAGATAGGCTTTGTACCTATCTAGATTTAACTTTACATTAAAATATGTTCCAGAGAGTAAAATGGGAAAGACAGATAGCTTGAGTAGAAGGCCAGATTGGGAGGTGGGTGTTAAGACTCTAGACCTTACAGTTGAATATGCGCTTCAACTTAAAGCCTATATCTAACACTTGATATCTTTACACTCCTCTCTTGAGGATCTGGTTAAGGTTTTTAGTGAAGTTATATCAGAGGAGAGATGTCAATGAGACTTTGAGTAGCACTCTTGAGGTTGTCCTAAGACAAGTAAGAGTACCAATTCCTTAGAGTAAGATTTTACAGAGGGAATACAAAAAGAAAGAACTTGCTATTCCCTTCTCTTTCTGGGCTGTATTTATCCTAACTAGATATTGTGACTACATTACAATATGGTAACACTATTTGTAACTAAAGGTGACTAGTTAAGTGACAGTCTAGTGACAGAAGCAATAAGAGTGATAAGTTGAGTTAGTGTCTAATAATGGGTTAGTCTGATGTTATTCTATTTAGTACGAGTCCAAAGATAGAGAAATGAAATAGTCTGAGGTTTCTCTGAAGAGTCTTGTCCATACTATGAGTCTATCGTCTCTGAGAGTCTTTAGATATTCTGTCACAAACTTCATTTGGCCATATCTTCATTAGTTCTTCAACAATTCCCACAGTCTCAACAGCACCCAAAAGCCCTTGAAAAGACCTTTCGATCAATACCAGTCACGTCTTGAAGCAATCAGTCATGGTCGAGATATTAGGCAAATCAACTGGTAACCACCATGGTACCATTTATTAAATTACCAATATCTCAGAAACCACCACAATCTAAGCTTTACTTTTAGGCATCAGAGAAGCCCTTTTCATACTGCTCAGAATGAGTCTAAAACAGCGCTGAGGCAATTAATATTTGTAGAGATATAAAGGCCTCAATGTTTGCACATAGACTTTATTAATTACTTATAGATAGTCATCTGTCCTTTTCTTAGAACAATGGACAGCCTCCATATGGTTAGATTATCACTATTTATAGCACAAAGGCACTACCATATGTAGAACAATAGGTAGTAGCATGTGATGCTCTGTTCTAGTGCACAGACCATCACAATTCTGTATATAAGAACTCCTTGTCTGAGGATTAGACCTCAGACTTAACAACATCTTTTGTCACTTGTCTAACTTTGTATTTTTGAACTATTTAAAGTATCAAAGCACCCATCACAAATAGTAAGTGACTATTTGTGATAGAGCTAATTATCAAGTACATTAGAGAACTAACCAGTTGTTGGTACTTTTGGTGGAATTTGGGATCACACTGCTTTTCATTTGGTTTAAAGCTAAACTCAGATGGCAGTGGAGTATGAGTAGGATTAATCGCAATATTAAAGCACACCAGCATCTTCTCCAAATACTCACATTGATCAATAAATATCTTTCAATTTTTACAATTACAGTTTATGTGCATGCCTAGGAACTCTGTGGTTTTACCAAGGTCACGACATTCCCATCTAACCATAAATTTCTGCTTTAACTCATTGAGGAGCAGGGAACCTTTAGTACCCATAAAGCATATATCATCAACATAAACAATTGCTATAACAAGTGCTTTGGTCTTTTTGTCATGATAGTAGTATACACTAGCATTAGATTTGCATTTCTTAAATCCGAGGACAAGCATTGACTTAGTCATTATGCACCACCAGGATAAGCCAGCTTGCTTAAGGCTGTACAATGCTTTGCGAAGTTACCAGACTTTGTTTTCTTTTCCAGATAGTTTAAAACCTTCTGGCTGCTCTATATAGATTTCCTCATCCAGATCACCATATAAGTAGACTGTTTTGACATCAATGCTTTGGATATCTAAATCCTCAAGTGCAGCAATAGCAAGAAGCAGTTGCACAGTCTTATAATAGACAACCTGGAGAGAATAATTCATCAAAGTCAATGCCTTTAACTTGAGAAAATCCTTTGGCAACAAGACGAGATCAATAATGACTATCAGGCTTGATATTAAACACCCAGCAGTTCTTGACCACTTTTCTTCTCTTAGGAAGGTCCACAATCTCATAAATATCTCTGTCTTTGAGTGATTTCAGCTCCTCAAGGCAAGATTCAAGCTACCTTTTCTTAGAGTCAGCTGGTAGTTTAGCTACATCTTTAAAGGTTTTTGGTAGAACATGAGTCTCAGTTGCTCTGAGTGCCAACAGAAAGTGAATATGCTCTGCTTTCCCTTCTCTTGCAAGGCATACCATGTGGTTGGTAATAGCTGTGGTAGCTGATTCACCTGCTGGAGGTGGAGTATCTATCCTATTTCGCTCTATGTTGATTATTGTAAGGGCGACTGGGCACAAGACTCCAGGAGAATCCTCAGTTATATTACAGTCTGTGATTATGATACAACTCACCTCCAGGAGAATCCTCAGAGATTAGAATAAGGCTCCTAAAGGGATATTCTACATTATATACTAGGTTTACATTCCTTGTGTCAGGGTCAGTGTAATCAGAGCTATACTAGTGTGTTTAAGTATTACTTTAGTAATACTTGAACAGGCTTAGGTTGCTCCAGAGCATCATTATGCAGTTCCAGGGTGGAAATAGAGCTGTTCTCTTACAATTATGATAGGTCGTTGTCCTACCCAATCAATTTTATAGCAGATTCCATTTATTTCAATGGTATTGTCCCATTGACTATATGGATAGTATACTTCTCCAATTGGAATAGTTTCAGGTTGTGCTTGAATATGTCTATGAGCATTCTCAAGCATTCTGCACACCATATCTGGATCAGCCTCACCAGGATGTTGTCGCCACTCAGGGCACCTCAGGACATCTGTAGGATAGTGATTCTCTCCATATATATTGTCTTCTCTGTGAGGGACTCTAGTCTCACAGGTTGATCTCCTCAAGCCATATCTCAGAGAAAGAATATCTTCTCCTGGCTGTGGGTCACTATTTTGTTTCTGAGGTATTATAGTTGGAACCTGAGATGGAGTATACTGTGAAGGACCAGCTTCAGGGCTTGGAGAATGCATCTCAACATCTTCATCTTCATCATCTTCAACCTCTTTGATTTTTACTAAGGACCGTTTAGTTGGTGTCAGTGGAGGAGAGGGAGATAGAAACTCTGAGTAAGTTGGCAAATTAGGAGGGATTGGAGGAGTAGAAGATCTAGAATGTGCAGGTGTTGGTAGAAAGGGTGTTGGAGCAGGTTCATCTACACCAAAAGGTCCAGGTGCTGACGACTCTATTTCTGGGGTTAGTCTGCCAGAAGGCATTTGTTCTCTGGGGTGAGACAATGGACATCTAGGGAAGTGTCTTTTATCAAAGATAGCTTGGGTGGAGTGGAATATAACATTTTCTTGTGTGTGACAAATAAATCTATAGCCATTATCCTCATGCCCAATAAATATCATGAGTCCAGAGCACGGTGTAAGTTTATTTGCGTAAACTTCATTGGGGAGATACACATATGCTCCACAACCAAAGACACAGAGGTGTGATATTTTAGGTCTTTCATCTGTAAAGATCTTCTGAGGTATCCTCTATTTGAGACGTTTAATGAGAGTATAGTTATAGACATAGGTAGCAGTTGCAAAAGCAAACTCCCACCAGGAATCAGGTAAACATGCTTCAAGTCGCATAGATTGCGTCTTTTCTAGCAGTGTCTGATTCAACCATTCTGCTCGACCATTTTGCTGATGTACATGTGATGTACTTGTCTTATGGACAATCCCCTGTTCACGTAAAAAGGATTGCAATTTTGATGTCATATATTCTCTTCTATTATTAGTATGCAGACATTTAACAGAGTGGGAAGTAGTATTCAACCACAACTAGAAAATAGCTTTAATTGCTTCTGCAGTATCTAATTTTTTGCACAAGAAAGCAACTCTGCAATAGGAGGAATAGTTATCAAGAAATGTAATTACTTAGAGTATGATAAAGTAAGGAGCTCAAGAAGATCTGAATGGATCAATCCCAGAGTCTCACTAGAATATTTAGGGTTCTCAGGGAAACTGCACTGGTGCAGCTTTCCTAAAGTGCAACTGCTGTTATGCTGCAAGCGAATTTTCCACAGAAAATAACATTTAATACACTTTATACCAATGGATTCTCAATTAGAATTTGCTCTAGAACCCTTTCTATATCCTCAGAACATAACACTATAGGATAAATACATTGAGCAGGTGATAATCGATCTAGAGCTCATGTTGAGATCTCGAGAAACAACTAGGATAAACTGGCATCAGGTTACTAAGAGAGTTACCAAGAGACTACACTCTAGATCCACCTTTGAATGGACCGACTTAGAAAGGCAGTAAACTTGTACTCTAGAACCAATACTACTCAGATGAAGAACTTAGGCTAATAGACTTTGTGCTTGTAAATAAGCATTGATGGCATCAGATCAATTATGTTTAGATAAATGACCTCTAGAACATGACTTGGAGATACTAGACATTTATTGAGGCTTGCTAATTGCTTAACAGGTAATCAATGAAGTCCAAATTACAAAGTAATATCAAGAGTATACTAGGGAAAGACAGAAGAATATTCTAGAAGAAAGCGGCAATGAAGACGCGTCATCTTTGATAGAAAGGACTTAATAAAGGAACGCGTCATCACAAAGAAAGGAGGGGGCTGCGTCATCAGTGGAATTTTAGGAGGCCTTGGGACAGAAAGGAGGCGATGGAATTCTACAAGTAGTAATAATTTTTCTTTTATAATTTATTTCTTAAGTTTCAGAGCTTTGTAATATTTTAATATAGTATTCAGAGTACAGTTGGATCAGAAAGGAACCTCTTGACTCCTACCTCCATCTACACTGCCTCTGGAATCGTGAATGCAGATCTATTGAGAGTAAGAAGACTAGAACTAGTGGGGTGTCTTGAGAAAAATACAGAATATACCCAGAACTCGATCTAGGGAGAAGACGCAGATGCAAATCAGGCAGGCTTTGAAGAGGACAGCAGGCTAGGAAAGCTTGGCTAGGTACACACTTGGATTGCATCACATCCATAAGGTTCAGTGTTGGGGGTGCAGACAAGGGGACAACTGAGTGTGGAGGGTCCATGAGTGATCAACTAACTGTATTTTTCAGAGGAACTTTTGTCATGGTATGTAAAGGTTGACTAACACCTTAGGGAGGCTATGTGATGATGATCTAGAGAGATCTTATGATCCTTTTATAACCATCAACTTATATTTTACTGGAGCTGCGTACCAGAGTCCAAGAACCATTCATTATTATAAGAGCAGCCATATGGCACTTCTTTACCCTTGTATGTAGTGCATAGTACTCTATCACATCTTTGTAAATTCTCAGCTATAGGTGATGCAGGTAACACAAATTTATTGTCACATCGAGTCATATAAATTACACTACTTGATGCTACAAAGTTCCTAGTTGCAGCCATTACATTAGTGCAAGTTGTGAGGGACTGAGCTGAGATAGTTAGAGAATGGGAGAAGACAGTAGAGAAATGCACGCTGATTGCCCAAAATGGGTAAACAGCAGAGCTGGAGAGACGAGGAATGGTAGATATTAAACTTGTCATAGCTATCATCAAGAAATCAGCTTAGTTCAGGGAGCAAATACAGCAATGAATGTACAGTGCTTCATCCTAAACAGCCATAGGCCATTGCATCTGCGAAGGAGCAGAGGATTCTGTGGGCATGAGAGGATTTAACAGGGAGATCATCTTAATCCCCAACAGGTCAGCAAGCCAGTCAAGTCCTTTCCATCAACTGAGGCAGGTTGAGAGCGCCAAAGGAGGTCAGGGAAAACCAGGGCCCATAACCTGTTAGAAGGATGGAGAGCAGCAATTACAGTGGGGACAAATGATGGCCCACTTACTGGGTTATCCAACAGATATTGATAGACAGCCTAATAGAGAAGAGAAATCTTGAGAGAAACAGAGAGGTTCCGTGACATGGTAGTTGAGACGAAGAAACAAGCCCACTTATGTAAGCACAGCTCATATATTAAACTACAGTAATACACGTTACAATAATTATTTAATTTAACGGATGATGTCGTCAATGCCCATCCTTGCTATACCTAATGCTGATCACAAATTCTGAATGGAAGTAGATGCCTTGGGATATGCCATTGGAGGAGTGTTGTCCCAACGACAGGATGACTCCTCTTGGAGGCCAGTCTCTTTCATCTCACAGCCATTGAGTGAGACTGAAAGAAACTACAAGATATATGATCACAAGTTGCTAGCAGTCATGACAGGATTGTGACAATGGAGACAGTACTTGCTAGGAACAAATCAATTCGAAATATGGTCAGATCATAAAAACCTTGGGTATTTTCACAAGCCCCAAAAGCTTAATCACAGACAAGCTCACTGGCTGTCCAAACTCCAAGACTACAATTTTGAATTGATCCACAAGCCAGGAAACACAATGAAAAAAGTTATCTAGATGACCTGATCATGACAATGGGAAAGGCGATAATGATGAAAAGATAGTACTGAGGCCA
>Ga0153994_1000398_pt1 | contig 12254 bp, 16 predicted proteins | sample TSNC078MetaG_FD_104735 | JGI IMG/M metagenome (GOLD analysis project Ga0153994, IMG submission 104735) | Attine ant fungus gardens microbial communities from North Carolina, USA - TSNC078 MetaG | ecosystem: Host-associated > Fungi > Mycelium > Unclassified | place: USA: North Carolina, Lumber...
AATTCTCCTAAAGGTGAGTTGTACCCTAACTACAATTTGTAATATCACTGAGGATTTTCCTGAAGTCTGGTGCCCAGTCGCCCTTACAGCAGATTAAGATCTTAAAGTGGAGCCTTGGACTATCCCAGTGGACAGCCACCCAATAGGTCACTCTCCCCTGTCATACCCAACTCTCCGAAAATTCCACTCTTCAGATGTTGTTGCCCTTGGACACCCCTCAAGGCATAGCCGACGTTTTAGAATATCTGCAACACCATCTGCAAGAGCTCACGGAGAGACAACATGTCTCTGAAAGTAACATTAACTCCACTCTAGCAGCCCTGACCGTGCAGCTATAGCAGCTTACACAGTTAGTGGCTAACTCCCCTCTTCTAGCTGTACCAAACACACCTCCCCTACCTGTACCATCCCCTCTGGTATCTCTGCTTCCTGCTCTGCCGGCGCGATGGATATGCCCCAAGCTTTTCTGCCCTCTGGACTTTAACGGAGAACATCACAACAGCTGTGTATTCCTGAACTCCTGCTCTCTTTATATATGCCTAGCCCTGGAGCAGTTCCACGACAAACAGGAAAGGATTCTCTGGGCTCTCACATTCTTCAAAGGAGGTTATGCTGCCAAGTGGTCCGAAAACATGTTCCATCAAGAAGCAGACACTGGTGTTTTCCCCATCCAAACCTGGAGAGACTTTGAACAACAATTCTGGCTGCACTTCTTCCCTGCAAACGTGGAAGTGGACGCAATTAACGCTTTGGAAAGAACTTCCTACCACCAAGGAAATTGGACAGTAGACGACTATTTGGACAGCTTCTAAGCCCTGGTCTCCAACGCAGGTTATATAGATCCCTAGACACTGGTGGTGAAATTTCGACAAGGTCTCAGATTAGACATCTAAAACCAGATTGCCACCATGCCCTATGGACGACCAGCTGACACCGACCCCAACACATGGTACAGAGCAGCAAGTGTAAGGGTGACTGGGGCACAAGACTCCAGGAGAATCCTCAGTAATATTACAGATTGTGGTTATGATACAACTCATCTCTAGGAGAATCCTCAGAGATTAGGATGAGGCTCCTGGAGGAATCCTTTATATTATATACATCTCTTAGTGTCAGGGTTAGCAGGATTGGAGCTAAACTAGTGTGTTTTAAGTATCACTAGTAAACAGGCTAAGATAGCTCTGGAGTATTGTCAAGCCGTTTAGGGGTGGAAATGGAGGTGTCCCCTTACATTCACCCCCCCTTCAAGATTGCTATGTTTCGGAGCAATAGACTCCGGATGAAAGATATCGTCGAACTCCACGCGTCAGATGTGTCTCGGAGCTCCTGGGTGTTTGCGATGGAACTCTGCTATGAGTTCTGGTGTGGAGACTTCAGAGGTGGACTCCCAAGAATTGTGTTCGTGGCCATACCCTTTCCACTTGATAAGATACTGGAATCTTCTCCGGTGCCAATGACTGTCGAGTATCTCCTCTACTTCCCACTCCACTTCTCCGTCGATGACTATGGGTGGTGGGTGGTCTTTCATTCTCCGTCCTGTGATCGGGTCTTCCAGGGCCAGAGTAAGCTTCACTACGTTGAACACTGGATGGAGTTGCTTCATCCAGTATAGCAGTTTTAAGCGGTAGGCCATAGGTCTGATCCGCCGTTCCACTACAAAAGGATCAAGTTGTTAGTGCGAGAGTTTCTGTGAGGGGTGTGTAGTCCAGATATCTGACACGTCAAGGAAGACTTTATCACCCAGGTTGAACACCAGAGCCAGAGTTCTTCATTGGTCATAGTATCTTTTCATGTCGTCCTGTGCTTTGCAGATCACAGACTTTGCTTCTTTGATCGCCGTCCTCATCCTTTCTGTGAATTCATTGACCGTCTCTAGACCAGAGGGGTTCTGTCAGGGTTTGAAACCCATGCGAGGAAGCTGTCCAGTGTCGAGCAGGAACGGAGGCTGTTGGGTAGCAGAGTGGACATGATTATTGTGCTGGAATTCTGCCATGGGTAATAGGTCATACCAATCGTCTTGCTGTTCGTTCACAAATAGCTGGAGGTACTGGTCCAACTCTTGGTTGACGCGCTCCATCTGTCCGTTTGTCTAGGGATACCAGGCCGTGGAGGATGCCAACTTTATTCCTAGCAGACGGTAAAGTTCTTGGGTGAAACGAGCTACGAACTGAGGTCCGTGGTCCAAGATTACGCACTTCAGAAGGCTGTGGAGCTTCCAGACTTGATGCAGGAAAAGTCTGGCTGCTCTTTCCGCTGTCACCGTTGTGTGCGTTGGAATGAAGTGTGCTCGTTTCGACATGGAGTCCACTACTGTCATCACTGTGTCGTGTCTGGAGGAGAGGGGGAGTTCCACAACAAAGTCCACACTGAGCATGTCCTATTGCAAGTCCAGGATCCGGAAAGAGTACAATTCGCCTACCGGAGCCTGCCTTATTAGTTTTGTCCTGATGCAGAGATCACAGGTGCTGACGTACTGTCCAATGTACCTAGACATCTGTGGCCACCAGTAGTTCCTAGAAACCAATTCCAGTGTTTTCCAGCATCTGGGATGCCCAGCAACCTTCATGTCATGACATAGGGAGACCACTCGTCTTTGTAAGTCCGCGTTCCAAAGAACATAGATCTTGCCTCTGAACCGGAGTACTCTGTCGTCCTCTGACCATTCCACAGAGCAGACCGTCTTACCCAATGCTTGCTGGAGTTCCCTCGCTGCCTTTGCCACTGGCTCTTCCTGGTCGCCCTTCTGGTTCCCTTAACAAATTTCCTTAAGGATGTCTCGTTCCGGTCCTTCCAGCTGAACTCCTTCGAGAGCTCAGATTGCAAAGAGCTCCAGTCGTAGGAGGACCATGTCTTCATTGTCGGAGGCTCCCTTGCCATGGTCCAGTCTCTGCAATAATGCGTCTGGCTTCCCCATGGAATGTCCTAGGCAGTGGATCAACCTGAAGTCGAAGTGGGCTAAGTACAGGGACCAACGAGCCTGGCAATGGTTGAGTTTCTTAGCCATCATAAAGTACTCTAGGTTCTTGTGGTCTGTCCAGATCTCGACTGGGTGCCGGGCTCCTTCCAGAAAGTGTCTCCACTCTTCCAGCGCGCAGATGATAACAAGCATCTGTTAGAGCACACTTCACAAGCGAAGGCCCAAGAAGCTTATTGGATAGTCCCAGAAGCTAAGGTGATATTCAACTGAAGTATATCTACAACAGAAGACTAGTATTTATACTACTAGATCATCAAGGCACCATTCTCATGGTACCTGACAGATATTCACACATTGTCCTTTAATAGATTTAGAAGGTTCACACGGATTGTTACAGAAGGGAAAGTAGGAGAGAGTGAGAATGTGATCGGCAGGATGACGGCCCTTAGATGGGAGCCTACCCACGTCACTAAGCATACTTCTAGCGTTATCCCCTTACAGCATCTCTTTGTCATAGATCTCGTAGTTCCGTTCCACTGGAGACAGGGATTTGCTGTAGAAGACCACCGGGTGCCATTTCTCCTCTCCAGGTAGTTGCTGAGAGAGGACAGCTCTGAAGGCAAAGTCGGAGCTATCAGCCTTGATGCAGAAGAGCTCCGAGCCTTAAGGTGATACCAGGATCGGAGCGGTGGTCACTGCTATCTTGAGACATTCAAAAGCTTTCTGTTCCTTGGTATCCCAGTTCCAGACCTTGTCGGAATGAGTAAGGTCGAAGAGGGGTCTGGCTATGGTTGAGAAATCCCGGATAAATCGACAATAGAAGTTAACAAACCCTATGAAGGCCTGCACGTCAGTCCGGTTCTCCAGGGTGGGCCACTCGCAGACTCTAGCAACCTTAACAGGGTCCATCTTGACCTTGTTCTCCGAAATGACCAGTCCGAGGTACTCGATCTGGCTCCGATGGAACTCACATTTCTCCGGGCGGAGGAATAACTTGTGCTCCACCAGTATCTCCAAGACTCTTTGGACTACTCATTTGTGTTCCTCTTCCATCTTCGTAAAGATCAGAATGTCGTCCAAGTACACTACTACAATCCCTTCAGCTATGAGGGTTCTGAAGATGTCGTTCATCATAGTTTGGAAGGTGGCAGGACTGTTGGTCATTCCGAAGAACATCACAAGAGGTTTAAAGAGGCCGCGGTTGGTGCAGAAGGCCGCTTTCCATTCATCTCCGGGCTTGATGCATACGTTATTGAAACCCCAGCAGACATCTAGTTTTGTGAAGTATCGGGCTCTGCAGAGTTGGGAGACGAGTTTGGAGATGAGAGGGAGGAGGTACCTATTCTTGATGGTTACGGCATTCAGCACACGATAGTCTTGGACCAGCCAGAGCGAACCGTCTTTCTTCTTAATAAAGAACACAGGGGCTGCTATGGGGGACTTGAATGGCCAGATGCGTCTGGTACGCAGGTTTTCCTCTAGAAAGGCATCTAACTCAGCTTGCTCCAACAGGGACAGAGGGTAGACCTTCGACGACTTAGGCTCTGCTCTGGGGATCAGTTCGATAGCGTGATCCCACTTGCAGTGCTCAGGTAGTATGTCAAAGTCCTCCTTAGCGAACACTGATTGGAACTCTGTGACGTAGGTGGGCAGCGGAGTGGCAGCAGCGAGTGTCTCCTTACTGTGCCTGGCTCCTTCCGCAAGACATTGGGAGGTCATAGCCATGGCCCGAAGGTCGACTTGGGTAAGCTCCAGGAAGAGGCATGTAAGAAACAGTCGGTCTCTGGGCTCCCAATCAGGGCTGTACATCTGTGGAGACGTCTCTCCAAGGTCTAGCTCTTCTTGGAGCAGGGGTACAGGTCTATCACGACACGATCGGAGGGCCCGGAGTTCAATTCTCTTCTAGCGGGTCTGCTTCTTCCATAAGGCGCATCCTCCTTCACACTGGAGTGGACAATGGGTCATTTCAACTTCACCTTTTTCCCAGTCGATCTTGGGGTTGTGGTCCTTAAGCCAGTTGTAAGATCAGACTCTGTTTTCCAAGTCCGGAGACGGCTAAGAGCATCCTCTCAGAGTAAGTCTTGTAACGGAGAAGTACATCTACAACTTCAGAAATCTGTCCGGCCTCGTTAGGGAAACCGTCGACATTGAAGACCGGGATGTTACATGAGAGGGTCCAAGTGTTTACCCCTTTCGAACAGACGAAGTCCCTGTCGATGAAGCTTCTAGTTACTCTGCTGTCCAAGAGGGCTTTGACAGAGTAGAGTTTGCTTGTGTTCGTAGTTCCAATTTCCACTGGCAGGAGTAAGGAAGTCCCTCGTGCGTCCAAGGCGCTGATAGAGAGGAGCTTGGGCAGCCTCCTCTTCCACTTGGGCTTACGGAGCGGAGCAGGATGCAGGGGGAGGAGAGATAGTGTGTCTACTAGTTCACTGTCAATTGTATTGGGGTCCTCTATAGTCAATACAGTGAACTTATTTACTGGTGACTGGGGCACACATATTGCTGGCTGCGCTATGCAAAATCCTCTTCCTCTTCTAGGGGACAAGACTCTTCAATCGGAACTACATCTTTCAAGACCAATAAATCTTCAATCAGCTCCTTCCACTGTTCCGAGATGAGTTGATGGACATCCATGTGGTGGGGGCAGTCTTGGACTAGATGGTTCGCGTCTCCGCATCGGTAACATCCTCGCAGAGGCAGGGGCCTTATTTTCCGAGTCGCGTCGACGTCCATAGGAACTCCCATAGATGGAGTGGGCGGCGGAGGTTTCGGGGTGACCAGAAGGGATGGAACGGAGGGCTGTCTTGCTACAGACAAAGATCCGCTTCCGCGTTAACAGGAAAGAAATGAAGCTGGAATTGTTGCTCAAAATCTCTCTAGGTTTGGATAAGGAAAACGCCAGTGTTCGCTTCCTGACGAAATACATTTTCGGACCACTTGGCAGCACGACCTCCTTTGAAGAACGTGAGAGCCCAGAGAATCCTTTTTTCTTCGTTGTGGAACTGCTCTAGGGCCAGGTGGATGTAGAGAGAGCAGGAGTTCAAAAATGCGCAGCTGTTGTAACATTCTCCGCTGAAGTCTGAAGGACAAGAGAGCTTGGGACGTGTTTGTCTCGCCGTCAGAGCGGGGGGTAGAGACACTGGAGGAGATGGTATAGGCGGGGGGTGTGTGTTTAGTATGGGCAGAGGGGGGGGGATTAGCTACTAGCTGTGTAAGCTGCTGTAGCTACGCAGTCAGGGCTGCCAGGGTAGTGTTGATGTTGTTTTCAGAGACATTTTGTCTCTCCATTAGCTTGTGGAGATGGTGTTGCAGGTATTCCAAGGTGTCTGCTATGCCTTAGGGGGTGTCCAGAGGCAATGACATCTGGGGAGCAGAATTCTCAGAGGGCTGGGTATGACAGGAGAGGGCAACCTATTGGGTGGCTGTTCACTGGGATAGTCCAAGGCTCCGTTTTAAGGATCCTAATCTGCTGTAAGGGCGACTGGGGCACAAGACTCCAGGAGAATCCTCAGAGATTAGGATGAGGCTTCTGGAGAGATCCTTTATATTATATACATCCCTTAGTGTCAGGGTTAGCAGGATCAGAGCTAAACTAGTGTGTTTTAAGTATCACTAGTAAACAGGCTAAGATAGCTCCGGAGTGTTGTCAAGCCGTTCAGGGGTAGAAATAGAGGTGTCCCCTTACAGCAAGGAGGATTGACCAGGCATGTCTTGCAAACAAAGCCTTCCAGTCCGTGTCATACTCCACCCTTTCCACATTGCTCAAAACTGTCTCTGCCTGACCTCCACCATTATCTGTGACAAGATTACCTCTCGCCTCTTGCTCTGCCCCCTCCGGTTATTCCGAAGCCTCTGCCGACTACTCTGTTTATGGGAGTCCTCATGGATGTGGATGCCACTAAGAAAGCAAGATCCTTGCCTCCGCAAGAATGCTACCAATACAGAAACACAAACCATGTAGTCTGGGATTGTCCCCACTACATGGACATCCATCAACTCACCACGGAGCAGTGGAAGGAGTTGATTGAAGATCTGTTGGCATTGAAAGATGTAGTTCTGATAAAAGAGTCTTGTTCCCTGGAGGAAAAGAATTTTGTGTAGTATGGCCAGTGATAAGTGTGCCCTAGTCACCAGTAAATAAGTTCACTGTATTGACTATAGAGGACCCCAATACAATTGACAGTGAACTAGTAGACATACCGCCCCCTATCCCCCTCGTCTCAGCTCCACTCCACAAACCCAAGTAGGAGAAGAGACTATCCAAACTTCTTTCAATCAGCGCTTTAGACGTGCGAGGGACTTCTCTACTCCTGCCAGTGGAAATCAGAACTATGGACATGAGTGAACTACACTTCATTAAAGCCCTCCTGGACTGTAGAGCAACCAGAAGCCTTATTGACAGAGATTTTGTCTGTTTGAAAGAGATGAACACCCAGACTGTAAGGGCGACCAGAGCAGTACACTCCAGAAGATTCCTTAGTTAATTATAGTTTATGAAATATATTACAACTCATCTCCAGGAGATTCCTCAGAAAATTAGATGAGGCTCCTGAAGAGAATAATTTACATTATATATACAATGCTCTCACGTCCCTGCATCGGTAACCAGGGTCTGAATAATGAAAGTGCGCTAGGAGGTAACAGAGCACTCTTGGAATGATGGGGGTAAGACCCAATATTATGTAGTAATATTGGATCAGCTACAGGGTCACTCTGGAGAACTAGTACGGGCTCTGGAGTTGTGTGTTAGGGATCCCCTTACATGGACCCTCTCACATAACATCCCAGTCTTCAATGTCAACGGTTCTCCTAACGAGGCAGAACAAATCTCCAAGATTGTGGACGTAGTTCTCTGCTACAAGACTCACTCCAAAAGAATGCTCTTGGCCATCTCCGGACTTGGGAAACAGAGTCTAATTCTAGGCTACAACTGGCTCAAGGACCACAACCCCAAGATCGACTAGGAAAAAGGAAAAGTCGAAATGACTCACTGTCCCCTCCGCTGTGAGGGAGGATGTGCCCTACAGAAGGAACAGACTCGCCAGAAGAGGATTGAACTCTGAGCTCTCCGATCTTGTCATGACGGACCTATACCCCTACTCCAAGAAGAGCTAGAGCCAGAGGAAGTGTTAGGGCACTGGTTCACACACAAGGCGAATGCCCCTTAAGCTAATGAGTAGATCCTGAAGCTAGAGTGATATTCAACTAAGGTATATCTACGACAGAAGACTAGTATTTATACTACTAGACTGTCAAGGCACCGTTCTCATGGTACCTGACTAGTATTCACACATTGTCCTTTAATAGATTTAGAAGGCTCACATGGATTGTCACAGAAGGGAAAGTAGGAGAGACATGGGAATGCGATTGGAGAGATAGCGGCTCTTAGGTGGGAACCTACTCACGTCACTAAGCACTGCCCTAGGGTAGTTCCCTTACAGGAAGAGCCTTTGCAAATGTACCACCCAAGTTGGGAGCTCAGAGACTAATTGTTCTTCACACGTCTTCTCCCAGAGCCCAACCAAATTAACCTCCAAGCCACAACCACGACATCTCAATGCCTCATGAAAGGAGCCAGACACAGCATGGAAACACAGGCCACTGTCACTCTACTATCCGCTTATGTCGCGGAGTTTTGATCCGTGTTCGCTAAGGAGAACTTTGACATACTACTAGAGCACCGCAAATGGGATCACGCGATCGAGCTAATACCCAGAGCAGAGCCTAAGTCATCAAAGGTGTACCCCCTGTCTCCGTTGGAGCAAGCAGAGTTGGATATCTTGCTGGAGGAGAACTTTTGTACCGGATGAATTCGACCTTTGGAATCCTCTATCATAGTCCCCATGTTCTTCATTAAGAGGAAAGATAGTTCGCTCCATCTAGTCCAAGACTACTGTGCACTGAACGCCATAACCGTCAAGAACAGATATCCTCTCCCTCTCATCTCCGAACTTGTCTCCTAACTCTACAGAGCCCAGTACTTTACAAAACTAGATGTCTGCTGGGATTTCAATAATGTACACATCAAGCCCAGAGATGAATAGAAAGCGGTCTTCCACACCAACCATGGCCTCTTTAAACCCTTTGTAATGTTTTTTGGAATGACCAACAGCCCCACTATCTTCCAAACTATGATGAACAATGTCTTCAGAACCGTCATAGTGGAAGGGATTATTGTAGTGTACTTGGACGACATTTTGATCTTTACAAAGACGGAAGAGAAGCATGAATGAACGGTCTAGAGAGTCTTGGAGATACTGACGGAACATAAATTATTCCTCTGTCCAGAGAAATGTGAGTTCTACTAGAAGCAGATTGAATACCTCGGACTAGTCATCTTGGAGAACAAGGTCATGATAGACCCTGTTAAAGTCGCCAGAGTCTGTGAGTGGCCTGTTCCAGAGAACCAGACTAATATGCAGGCTTTCATAGGCTTTGTTAACTTCTACTGTCGCTTCATCCAAGACTTCTTAATCATAGCTCGATCCCTCTTTAACCTCACTCACTCCAATCAGGCCTAGAACTGGAGTACCAAGGAGCAAGAAGCCTTCGAATATCTTAAGATGGCAGTGACCACTGCTCCGATCTTAGTATCACCTGTAAGGGGATACCTCCATTTCCACCCCTAAACGGCATGACAACACTCTGGAGCTACCTTAGCCTGTTTACTAGTGATACTTAAACACATTAGTTTAGCTCCGATCCTACCAACCCTGACACTAAGGGATGTATATAATGTAAAGGATCTCTCTAGGAGCCTCATCTTAATCTCTGAGAATTCTTCTAGAGGTAAGTTGTACCATAACCACAATCTGTAATATTACTGAGGATTCTCCTGGAGTCTTGTGCCCAGTCGCCCTTACAGCAGATTAGGATCTTAAAGCAGAGCCTTGGACTATCCTAGTGGACAGCCACCCAATAGGTCGCCCTCCCCTACCATACCCAATCCTCCAAAAATTCCACTCTTCAGATGTCGTTGCCCTTGGACACCCCTCAAGGTGTAGCCGATACCTTAGGATACCTGCAACACCATCTGCAGGAGCTCATGGAGAGACAACATGTCTCCAAAAGTAACATTAACTCTACTCTGGCAGCTCTGACCATGCAGCTATAGCAACTCACACAGTTAGTAGCTAACCTCCCTCTTCCTCTTCCAGTCGTACCAAACACACCTTCCCTGCCTGTACCATCCTCTCTGGTGTCTTCGTCTCCTGCTCTGCCGATGCAACGAATACACCCCAAGCTCTCCTGCCCTCCGGACTTCAACAGAGAACATCACAACGGTCGCGCATTCCTGAACTCTTGCTCTCTTTATATATGCCTAGCCCCAGAGCAGTTCCATAATAAACAGAAAAAGATCCTCTGGGCCCTCATGTTCTTTAAGGGAGGTCATGTTACCAAGTGGTCCAAAAACGTATTCCATCAGGAAGCGGACACTAGTGTTTTTCCTATCCAAATCTAGGGAGAATTTGAACAACAATTCCAGCTGCACTTCTTTCCTGCAAATGCGGAAGTGGACGCGATCAATGCTTTGGAAGGAACTTCCTACCACCAAGGAAATCGAATGGTAGACGACTATTTGAACAGCTTCCAAGCCCTGGTCTCCGATGCAGGTTATACGGATCCCCAGACACTGGTGGTGAAATTTTGATGAGGTCTCAGATTAGGCATCCAAAACCAGATTGCCACCATGCCTTACAGATGGCCAGCTAACACCGACCCCGACGTATGGTACAAAACAGCACAGAGAATCAACCAGGTGTGCCTTACAAATGAAGCCTTTCAGTCCATGTCGTGCTCCGCCTCTTCTGCATCACTCAGAACTGTCTCCGCCTGACCCCTACCATTGTCCGCGGCAAGGTTACCCCTTGCTCTGTCCCCTCTGGTCATTCCGAAACCTCCGCCAACCGCTCCATCTATGGAGGTCCTCATAGACGTGGACGTCACTAGGAAAGCAAGGTCCTTGCCTCCGAGAGGATGCTACTAATGTGGAGACATGAACCATGTAGTCTGAGATTGTCCCTATTGCCTGGACGTCTGTCAGCTCACCACAGAGCAGTGGGAGGAGTTGATTGAAGATCTGTTGGTGTTGAAAGATGCAGTTCTGATAGAAGAGTCTTGTCCCCCAGAGGAAGAGGATTTTGCATAGCGTGGCCAGCGATAAGTGCACCCCGGTCACCAGTAAATAAGTTCACTGTATTGACTATAGAGGACCTGAATACAATTGACAGTGAACTAGTAGACGCACTACCCTCTATCCCCCTCGTCTTGGCTCTGCTCCGCAAACCCAGATAGGAGAAGAGACTGCCCAAACTCTTTTCGATCAGCACTCTAGACACATGAGGGACCTCCCTACTCCTGCCAGTAGAAATCGGAACTACGGACACAAGTAAACTCCACTCTGTTGAAGCTCTCCTGGACTGCAGAGCGACCGGAAGCCTCATTGACAGGGATTTTGTCCGTTCGAAAGGGATAAACACCTGGACCCTCACACATAACATCCCGGTCTTCAATGTCGATGGTTCCCCTAATGAGGCAGGACAAATCTCTGAGGTTGTAGATGTAGTTCTCTGCTATAAGACTCACTTCGAGAGGATGCTTCTGGCTGTTTCCAGACTTGGGAAACAGAGTCTGATCCTAGGCTACGACTGGCTCAAGGACCACAACCCCAGGATTGACTGGGAAAAGGGAGAAGTTGAGATGACTCGTTGTCCCCTCTGGTGTAAGGGAGGACGTGCCCTATGGAAGGAACAAACTCACCAGAAAAGGATTGAACTCCGAGCCCTTCAATCTTGTTGTAATGGACCCACACCCCTGCTCCAAGAAGAGTCAGAGTCTGAAGAGGAGCCTCCACAAATGCATCACCTGAGTTGGGAGCTCGGAGACTGATTGTTCCTCACACGTCTCCTCCCAGAGCCTGACCAAGTTGACCTCTAAGCCATGGCCACAACATCTCAGCACCTCGTGGAAGGAGCCAGACGCAGTGTGGAAGTACAGGCTGCCACCACTCCACTGCCTACCTACGTCGCGGAGTTCTGATCTGTGTTCGCTAAAGAGGACTTTGACATACTACTGGAGCACTGAAAATGGGATCACGTGATCAAGCTAATACCCGGAGCAGAGCCTAAGTCGTCAAAGGTATACCCTCTGTCTCCATTGGAGCAAGCAGAGTTGGACGCCTTCCTGGAGGAAAACCTCTGTACCAGACGAATCCGACCTTCGAAATCCCCTATGGCAGCCCCCATGTTCTTCATTAAGAAGAAAGATGGTTTGCTCTGTCTAGTCCAAGACTACTGTGCTCTGAATGCCGTAACTGTCAAGAATAAATATCCTCTCC
>Ga0153994_1000399_pt1 | contig 12224 bp, 8 predicted proteins | sample TSNC078MetaG_FD_104735 | JGI IMG/M metagenome (GOLD analysis project Ga0153994, IMG submission 104735) | Attine ant fungus gardens microbial communities from North Carolina, USA - TSNC078 MetaG | ecosystem: Host-associated > Fungi > Mycelium > Unclassified | place: USA: North Carolina, Lumber...
ATGATAATAGAAGAAGTGAACATGTGAAAAGAGCAGATGAGAGAATAAAACAGATAAGAGAGCTATTAGCAACCAAGAGTAAGAGACCTTTTGGAAAGCTAACAGCAAAGCAAGCCAGCTTAGTGAGAGTAGCTTCTCATTATTGGCTAGACAAAGGGAATGGGAAATTGTATAAGAAAAATACAGGAAATGACAGCCTACAATTGGTTGTGGCTGAAGAAGATTGGATGAGACTATTGAGGTCGTGCTATAATGAGATGGGATATAGAGGTAGCTATGCTACTAATAAGTTGCTTCAGCAGAGATTCTGGTGGCCAGAAATAGAAAAAGATGCCATGTGGTACATTAGAACTTGCCACATGTGTCAAGTTAGACAAAGAAAGGCTCTAGAGCTACTGCTAGTAGTAACGCATACACTGTCAATCTTCCAAGTTTTACATGCAGATACAGTACATATGAATCTGCCTTCAAATAGCTGTAAATATATAGTAAATATATAGTACATGAAAGATGTGAACTGTCATCATGGATGGAAGCTAAAGCTTTAAAGGAAGAGAATACTAGGTCTATAGGACAATGGCTATTTGAAGATATTATATGTATAGGGAAGTCTTGTAAAGATAGTTACAGACAATGGAGCTCCATTTAAGAAGGCTGTAAAGTGACTAGAAGTGAAATATGGAATAAAAGGAGTGACAATCTCCCTATATAACTCACAAGCAAATAGTAGAGTCGAAAGACTACATTGGGATCTCAGACAAATACTATACAAAGTGACAAAGGGAGATGTCAGGAAGTGGGCTTGGTACTTACACCATGTGATGTGAGTAGATAGAATTACAGTAAGAAAAGGGACAGGGTGTTCACTGTACTTTATAGTAATGGGTACTCATCTGACCATACCTTTAGACATAATAGAGGCAACGTGGTTAGTCAAATACCCAGAGAGAATGCTCTCTAGAGAGGAGTTAATAGGGTTATGAGCAATAGCATTGGCTAAGCATATTGCTCATATAGAGGAAATGAGAGAGAAAATTACTAAGGAGAAGATTAGAAGAACTTTACAATTAGAAAGGGATCTGCAACATAAGATAGAGGGGTTTGATCTAGGACTAGGAAGTCTGGTTTTGGTAAGGAATTTGGCTATAGAAATGTCGGCAGACAGAAAGATGAAACCAAGGTATCTAGGACCTATGGTAGTTGTGAGAAAATCACAAAGTGGCACTTATATCTTAGTTGAACTGGACGGTTCAGTATGGCAGAATAAAGTGGTAGCCTTTAGAGTACTACCATATCTCTTTAGAAGAAAACTTAACTTCAACTCAAAAGTTAAAGAGTTGCTAGATGCCTCAGAAGAGAACTTAAGAGAGTTTGCTGCTGAGTCAGACAGAGACAATCATACAGAAGGATCAACAGTGAAACTATTTGATTGGGAATAATAGCCAAGATACAATTGAGTAGAGAGTATATAGATGTAATTATAGACAACGAGGCAGACTACCTAGCAGACCGAGCAGAAAGGCAAAAGTCATACAGAGAGGAAAGACAGTTCTGCTCTTCAGTGGCATCTTTGTAGTTGCGAGCCGCATTCTCCAGGGAGTAGATAGCCTGGAGAATGTTAGATAAGACAAAGATAAGGGCGACCTCAATAGCAGAAAGGGAACAAGAGCAAAATGTGAAGTTCTGAGTGTGGATATCCTGCTTATAAAAGTCCTGGGTAGCATGGAAGACAGTGCAAGCTATAAAAAGACAAGTTAAAAAAAGAAGAAAAGAGAAAAGAAAGAAAAACATACCTTTCTTAGCAAGACTACCATTAGAACCAGTAATGGATGGAGGTGCAGAAACAGACTAAGGAAGTAAATAAGAGTCAGAAAAAGGAAGAAATGATCTAAAGAAGAAACTTGCTGGAAAATGAGGGATAGGAATAGCTCTCACAGCTGGAGCTGGAGAAGTCATAGGAGGCATGGGTGGCAAAGTATCAAGAGCAAGAGGACCACCGGTGTCGTTAACTTGCATAGAAGACTGAAAAAGAAAAGTGAGAGAGGATATATAGATAAAAAGAGAAAGATACGAATGGGAGCCTAACAAAGAAGACATTTAGCAATGTTATTATATGGAGCATGCATAATAAAGGTTACCTCATTGTTATTGCTATCCAAAACATTAGCTTCACTATCAGAAGGAGGCAGAGCCCTGATCTTGCAATGCTAAGAGAAAGAAAAAAAGAGAAAAGTATTAGTAATTGGATCTAGAAAGGAAAGAAAGAAGAGATCTGTATCTTAGAAGTACTAGACTTGCCAGTATTAGTGCTTGAGATACCACCATTACTAGAGGGAGGATCCTGCTGAGCAAATGGGATACTAGAACAAATATCAGATACCTTTAGACTCTTCTCATATTGACTTATAAAAGTCTGTAACTACTTATAAATAGGGGGATAAATGAATGAATGATCATGGTCCTTGCGGAAGGTCTCGTAAGACCATTTTGTTTTGCCCAAGATTTTGATATAGTTGGGTTTTTCGATAGCAGCAGGATCAGAATTGAGTCAATCTAGATAGAGTCGCTAATAGAAATATAGTGAGAAAAAGAAGATCAAGCAATAAAAACAGAAAAAGAATACTCACAGTGGGTTCAGCTAAACTGTCGATAGTCATTTTTGTAATGATCGACCTCATTAACTCCAGGTGTTCTACATATGGACTACTTCTTTGTTTTATATCACTTTATATATCTAATGGCTTAGTCAGCACCTCACTGGTAGGACATGTTCTTTACTTAGCAGACCTCATGTCTGCCATATGTACTCCTCATTTCTACCTTATGGTACATAGGTATATATACAGTAGATACTCTTTTGTATTCCTTATACTTTACCAATTATATCATTCCCTTCCTTTCTCTACTCTTAATTCATCCTCGAGTCTTTACTTGAGTGTTGCAACCTGAGTTACTCCTTAAGGTCATAACAATTTTGAGGGACCCCAAAGTAGTCTTGTGATAACTATAGCATTGACTGTGATAGAAGACATTGGAGACAGCATCAGACAGTTTCAAGAAGGCATTATGAGTCTTGCCAGTTACCAAGGAAACCATAGATGTGAGAACAAAAGATAACAAAAGAATAGAGCGACTTGAGAACAAGAAGCAGTTATATAGGGAAAAGCGACCTCGACCCCACATATGGAAAGGTCCTGGAAAGTGATGGGACATGCTGGAAGGTTAACAAAGAGATGCCTAAGAAAGGAAAAGAGAAGGATCAGTAGTTAAGTTCAAAGAAAGAAAGGAAATCACTAGGAAATATGATGTATATGGACTAGAGGAAGCAAGAAGCTTCTAGAGACAAGAAAGAATGATCTAGAGAGATGGTGAGGACACCTTTTTTCCATAGTGGGGGGGAAGGAAAAGTCGAGCTGAATAGAGACATAAGGAGAAAGGATAATCAAACTTGGATGGATTTTTTGCAAAATTACACTATATTTAAAAGTGATCAGAGTAATGACATGAGACACAGAAATAGGTAACTCATGTATTACATAAAGCAGAAAGTCATCACAGCAGAGATACATATATAAAAATAAAAATAATAGATACAGAAAAAATAAAGAAAAGATATATCTAGAGAGAGAAAATAAAATAGAAAACTCAAGCCCGACCTTTACCCTTATGAGAATACCAATTGCAAAGAGACTACATGTCTTGAAGGACTTGTGCATGTCACTTATCAAATGTGAGTGGATCAGGAAAGTCACTACTGAAATCAAAAAGGGCAATGCCCTCGCAGAATGAGCAAACAAATGCAAAATGAGCATCAAAGAGCCTCACAGCGGCAACTTGAGATGAGAGACCAGTCTTGGGATTGCAAGCAAAGTGAGCAGCTTTGAAAAGAGCATCCCGAGACACAGTAGAATCAACAAGACCACTGGAAACCCAGTAGTCAGGATCATGAGAGAAATACTCTTGCGAGACAAGGAGTTCTTTGGCAAACTCAGACACTTGGTTCTGATAAGTGGCTAGGGTGGCACTGAGAGTGTCATGTGCAGAACTGATGCAGTTCCAAGAAGCCATAAGAGCATGAAGACAAAACATGATGTCTAGAAAGAAAATTAGAGAGAAAAAGATGAAGAAAAAGATAAGAAAACGTATGTTAACTGCTTGTAAAGCTGGGCACACATGTTTGCTCTGCCCAAAACTGCCAAGAAGCCAGCTGCTGATGAGTACAGTGTGGCATGTGAGTTGAGTCACAACGAGCGCAAGCTTGAGAGACTTTAATGAGGTTATAACAAAGGGCAGTGGTGGCAGTACGATTAAAACGAGGAATAGAAGGCTAGAAATAGCACTCCTCAGTGCCAGAAGAAAGACAAGTCAGACATTTGAGATAACTGGCAGGGCCCTAGAGAGAAAAGTATATTGGAAAAGTGACTCTAGAGAGAGATAGAAGCAAAGAGACATACCAGATCCTCATAAGAAGAGGGCACAAACAACGCAAGGACCATCTCTAGAAGAAGGTAACCCATAGACATACCATAAAGGGAGACGATGTCACGAGCTGGAAGAAAGAAGATGGAAGTTAGCTTTAGAAAGAAAATAAAGTAAAAGAAAAGACTTACTTTGAGATGAAAAATGTCCATGAGAAGCTTTAGTCTTGACTTTGAACTTGGGAGAAGAGTCAGGGTCACGGATGCGGTGTTTCTTGCGAGGAGGCAAAAATACTCTAGAAGGATTGGAAACTGGTGCTTTAGAGAGAACGCAGGGTTTGCAGGGCTTAAACTTCAGTTTGGGAGAAAGAAGAAGAATGGTACTGTAGGAAGTAGTACCAGACTTGGCAGCTTCAGAAGGAGCAGCCACAGACAATCTAGGAGAAGAAACTGGATCAGGAAAAGGAAGAGAATGTTAAGGGGCTGAACAAGGACGAGGTTTTGGCTTGGATAAAGGAGACGGAGAGATGGTCACCTGCATAGCAATAGGACAGCATCGAGATTTTGGGAGCTCAACAATTGGAGGCTCTACAGGAGGTGGAGTAGACGAAATAGCAACAGGAGCTTAAAAAGTTAAAAAACAGAAGGATAAGAGTAAAAATAAGGAAAAGTACTATAGATGGGACTAAGAGTAGCAGGAGCCACTGGGGGCTAAATAGGACTAGGGAGGACAGGCAGGGCAGAAGCCGACTCCTCAGGGCCAGGGATCAAGGTAAGCTTTATGGAAGCAATAGTAGAAGAATGAGAAGACAAGAGAGACTCTGCCCTAGGCAAAACTGGAGGAAAAACAAGATTAGCTACAACAGTATGAGATAGAACATTGGAATAAATAGGTGTGGGAGCAGGAGTCTCCACAGGAACAGAAGTAGTGGTAGTAGAAACAGATATGGTAGTAGAGAACAATTGCATAAGCTGCTGTATATCAGAAAACAGGACAGCAATCTGAGTATCGCAGTTAGCAGAGGAACTCATCCCATGAAGCTCAAAGAGACACTGTTGCAGGGCAGACAAAGAAAACATAGAGTGAGTAATGGCAAGGAAAGAAAAAGTGAAAAGGAAAAAAGAACAAAATAGTGAATTCAAAAGAAATAGTTGCCACAGAAAAACAAAAGGAAGGATCAACTATTGATTTTATAAAAGAAGCTTAGATAAGCTATAGAAAGGCAAAGTAGAAATGATACCATATAAATGGAATTGAATTAAGATAATTTTATAGGAGAGGAATAACATAATGGACAATTGAGGAATGTCAACAGGCTTGTGAAGCAACAGAATCTTAGGACTAAGGATAAGTCTGAGGACATATGAGACTAGAGCAACAGAAGCCACTTTCAGAGAGAACCACTATTATGAGGCTAGAGTAATAAGCACCAGCAGATAATGATCTAGAACCAAAAACCAGCCTCAAGAAAACAACTGAGGACAGTCATTTATAGTAAGAAGGAGATGTTACGCCACAAGTAAATTTTCCATGGAAGATAACATTTGATAAGCTTTATAACAATGAATTCTTAATTGGAATTTGCTCTAGAACCCTTTCTATATCCTCAAAACATAAATTATATGATAAGTACATTGAGTAGATGATAATTGACCTAGAGCTTATGTTAAGACCTCGAGAAGCAATTAAGATGAACTGGCATTGGGTTACTAGGAGAGTTACTGAGAGACTATACTCTAGATCTACTTTTGGATGGACTAACTTAGAAAGATAGTAAACTTGTACTCTAGAACCAGTACTACTTAGATGAAGAACTTAGACTGATAGACTTTGTGCTTGTAAATAAGCATTGATGGCATCAGATCAATTATATTTAGATAAATGACCTCTAGGAAGCGACTTAGAGATACTAGACATTTATTGAGACTTGCTAACTACTTAACAGGTAATCAATGAAGTCCAAATTACAAAGCAGCATCAAGAGCATAATAGGGGAAGACAGAAGAATATTCTAGAAGGAAGTGGCAATGAAGACACGTCATCTTTGATGGGAAGAACTTGGTGAGAGAATGTATTATCACAAAAAAAGGAGAGGGCCATGTTATCAGTAGAATTTTGGGAGACCTTAGGACAGAAAAGAAGACAATGGAATCCTAAAAGTAGTAATAGTTTCCCTTTTATATTTTATTTCTTGAGTTTTAGGGCTTTGTAATATTTTGATATAGTATTTAGAGTGCAGTTGGATCAGAGAAGAACCTCTTGACTCCTATCCCCATCTACACTGCCTCTGGAATCGTGAATGTGGATCTATTGTAAGTAAGAAGACTAGGACTAGTGGGATATCTTGAGAAAAACACAGAATATACCCAGAACTTGATCTAGAGAGAAAACGCAGATGCAACTCGGACAGGCTTTAGAGAGGACAGTAGGCTAGGAAAGCTTGGCTAGGTGCACACTTGGATTGCATCACACCCATAAGGTTCAGTGTTGGGGGTGTAGACAAGGGAGCAACTGAGTATAGAGGGTCCATGAGTGATCAACTAACTGTATTTTCCAGAGGAGCTTTTATCACGGTGTATAAAGGTTAACACCTTAGGGAGGCTATGTGACGACAATCTAGAGAGATCTTACAATCCTTTCACAACTACCAATATATATTTTACTAGAGCTGCGTATAATTCTTATTTCTCTAATTATTTATAAACCTTTAACTTTGATAATCTCCCCTTGGACCTTTAGCATACAATTGGGAGCTGGTACATCATTGTTTTATTTGTTCCAGTATGCAATTCCCTTTTGCACTCTTTTATCTGGAGTCCATTGGGAGGGGAGTTTCAGATTTGAGGGTTTTCTATTCTTTCTACTCTTCTTTCACTTTAACACTTTGAGCATCCTAAACTTTAATTTCTAAAAGATGCCTAATTCTTTAAATCTTTCTAGAGCGAAAAACTAACCAGAAACTAGAACTAGAAGTCGTCAAACTTCTACAGTGCAAGGTGCTAGATTGGTACATCTGGTAGATAATCCAGAACATATACTACAGAAGAAAGCAAGAATTGTAGTAAAAAGACGACGTGTCAGTTCCAAGATGTCAGAACTATTAAAATGGCCTACTCCAACCCTTGGATCTCCCTCAGATGTCAAGTCAAACCTCTTCTTAGATACTTCAGTAAAACAAATTGGATCTATTATCCTAGAAAGGTCTAGTCTTTCAAGTATATGCATAATCCCCGAAGAATTGCTGGAAGAACTCGCATCAGAGATGACACAAGTACTTTCTGATAAACTTACTTCATTACCACTATCTCAAACATTGACACCGCTGTTTAATAACTCAGCTACTACTCAACAACCAATACAAAATATGACTGCTAAATTGAATATGCCTTTGCTCCTTAGCTCAAGTGCCCCTAAGTGGGATGGACAGTCAAGGATGCTCAGAAATTTTCTTAGAATAATGGAACAATTGTTCCAAACTGTAGAAATTACAGAAGACCAAAAGAAATTAGATTGGATTACAGAATATATAGATGCCGATATACATGACCAGTGGACCAACTTCAAAGAATATGAAGCTAGGTCTTAAAATTGGTTCCTAAAGAGACTTAAAACAGAGTATCTGGAACTAACTACTGAAGAACAAGGTAGTATGGATCATTTAAGAAAATTGTGTAGATAGAATACTGGAATTAATTTATTAGAGGAGGAGCAACTCATGAGCTTCAAGAGGAGGTTTTTGTATATCGCTCAGAAGTGCCTCAGACCACCGGCAGTGACAGGAAACAGGGAGCTTGTAGAGCTCTTTGTTAAGACTTTAGATAATACCTTTCAAGATGTGCTTAACTCTAGATTAAGTATACAAGGGACTCTTAAGGTAGATGCGCAAGGAAGGAGTCACATTGAGGATCCTTATGATCTAGATTATGTAGTGCAGAAAGCTGTAGAGTTAGTAAGTGGAAAGACAATAGCACAGGCATTGAAACATACACTAGTGATATTATCTAGGAATGGAAAAGTGGACCTGGACACTAGAGGACTGGTATATTATAGTAAAGAAGAGTCAGTGAGGAAAGTTGAGGTGCATCCAGACATAGAGGTCTTGCAACAAGATATTAATGTATTAAAGACATTATATGAGAAACAAGAGAGATCACGAGAGCACCATAAGAAGAGTGTACAGGGAGCTCTAGATAGCATAAAGACCCTGATACACTCACAAGGACAAACGTTGGTGCTGCCAACAAAAGAAATAGGAGGCTTTTCAATAAGATATAGACAGGGACCACCACAGATGAGGCCACCTAGACCTCCAAGGAAGTGTTTCTACTGCTTTGAGACGAACTATTTGTTCTTGTTTTGTCCTAAAAAGACAGAAGATAAGAAGAAAGGATTAATATTAGTAGATAAGTTTACAGTAAGGTTCACAAATAGAGAGCCAATACCTATAGAACATAACATGTCCATCAAGGACTGTGTGAGAAAGTACCTCCCATCGTCAATAGCAGTGATAATGTGGGAAGATCCGGAATTAGAGACTTGCAGTATATGGGATCAGGAGCTAGACATGGAAGGAGTCATGGTGTCATCCCAACTTGTAATAAGACAGACAAAAACTCCATCTAGAGTGAGCAGACAGTCAGAAGAAATGTCCCAGTTAAGAAAAAAAGTTAAAAGTCTAGAGGTTATGTTATAGAAGATGAATCTAGAAAGAAAACTGACTCTAGAACAAGAAGAAAAAAATATGGAGGCTTTTTTGAGAAGGATGGCCACAGAGTATGTTCAAACAAGACAGGAGTCAGCTCCTAGAAAGAAGTCGGGTTTTTAGAGGCACCAATGAAGAAGCTGCCATTTGAGAGACAAGTTTGCTTTCAAAGTGGTAAGGTTTCAAAGGTAAATAGATAGAATTGAGGTGAGAAGGAATCCTCACTAGAAAAAGCAGAAAATAGAACTCGTAGTGGATCTAGAGCATTGACTACAAGTCAAAACCACAAGTTCCCTTATTAAAAGATACCCACATAGGTGCCGGTAGTCGATGTTCCACCACTCCCAGCTAAGTATTTTAGACAATTTCCTCAGAGGAATATGCTAGTAAAGAATAAGGTACCTATTAAGGAAGAAGTTAAAGCTGAGATAGAATATTAGAGAGAGAAATGAAAGTGACTCCTAAAGAATTATAGGCTATGGTGCTGTTACGCTGTTAGAGAATTTTCTGTGGAAAAGTAGCATGGGATAAAAATTATAACCCTGGATTTCACTATTAGAACCTACTCTAGAGAACTCCTACAAGCCCCAGACATAATCTAGACCCAAGACTGGGTACTTCTATTAGGTAGTAGCCAAGCTGTCACATGCTAGAATAGCATATACCTTGGGAGGCAAGACTGATAAGCTAGCATTAGGTTTCTCAGATACAGACTATCAATGTTAAAACTCTAGAAATTAGAGGCTCAGAGATATCTTTGGAATATGAGATAATTTTGATCTAGAGTGGACTTAGACTAATATGACATCAAGACAGCAGATCAAAAGTCTATCAATGACTAGTAATCCCATCACTGCTAGACTTAGTGAAGAAACGAACGCGCTGCCAAACAACGATCATATTGCTAATGCTTGGACACACTGTCATATATTTCTAGACTGTATTTGGAGTAGGAAGAAGCCAGTTTGGGGTTCAGGGCACAATGGGCAGGAGTGAAGTATAGAGGTAGAGTAGAATCATATGGTCATATCTGGAAGGTATAGAGGACAGGAAGAGGACAGCTATCATGGCCGTATGGTAGTGTCATAGAGAGGAGACATGAGGGAGAGTGATAGAATGGAGAGTTTCCTTTTCTATTTCTTTTTAATTGAGTCTCGAACATTTGTAATATTCTAATATATTTCTCAGAGTGGAGATTGATAGGGAGAGCCCTCTTGGCCCTTGCCTTCATCTCAGAAGCTCTTGAGGTTGTAAATGCAATTCTCTTGAGTATGTAAGGGGTGATCTTGGTGAGAGGTTGAGTTGGTAAATGTTTCCTACTATATACCCTATTCTTTCTGGAGCCAAGACGCAGCGGTCGCTCGGGCAACCTTCTATGGAATAGCAGGCCTGAAAAGCCTGGCTAATCATTGACTCAGGTCATATCACACCCATAAGGTTTGGTGTGGGGGTGTGGATGAGAGCTTGATTGAGTGTGGTAAGGCCCATGAGTAATTTACTGACTATTCTACTAGTGAGCTTGTTACGGTATGTAAAGGTAGACACCTTAGGGATACTATGCGAGGCAGATCTAGATTGAACCTACTATCATTCCGACTATTTTTACATTACAGATAAGCTATGCTTCATATTTTAATTTCTTTCTGATACCCCCACTTCCTCCTTCTCCCCATAAACCCTTTAGTACACAATTGGGAACTGTTACCACCCCCTTTCTACTTGCTAGTCACAGCTAATTGCCCTTTTGCCCCTTTTAGTGCCGAAGTTGCAGGCAGCCTTAAAAGAGATTTTGACAAGCAAATGCTTGAATAAGAATGAATTTAGAGAGGACAAAGATCAGGAAAAAGAAGATAGCCAACCATAAAAGAGAGTGGTATCAGTTAACAGTCTAGAGAGTCCAGAGAAGCCACAGGAAGTCATCGAGATAGAGGATGGTGAGGTCATTAAAGTATAGGCTGTGGCTGATCTGGTCTTACAGTTCCTAAAGAAATTGAGTCCCAAAGAGCGTAATTGTCAGATATTTGCGATTGGAGAAGAAAGAGAAAAAGAAGAGAGAGTAGTGCCAGATATGGCTTACCTGAGAGTGGTACCAACTGTAATAAATGGCATTGGAAAAGAAGAAGTGTTATTAGACAGCGACTGGCAGATAGTCTCAATGACCAAGAAAGTAGCTGTCACCAATAAAGTTAGCTAGGATCCTAGCCTTAGCATCCAGATGCAGAGTGCAAATAGATCACTATCTAGGACATATGGACTGGCAAGAAATGTACCTTTTACTTTAGGAGGAGTAATGGTACTCTTGCAGGTACATGTGATAGATGTGGCACTGTCACACCAGACAGCTGTTTAGGCAATAAAAGTGATATTTTTTACCATAATAACGAGAATAACTAGCTCAAAAGACGAGTTCGGCCCCCCAGAGAAACTATTAGATGCCCAGTCATGAACTCAAGCATACCACTTGAGTAACAGAGTAGTGGCTGTGACCACCACTACAAAGACCTCATAAACATTGTCTAGAGAATTTCATAACAGATCTATAACAGAACTCCTCTCTAGAGTGCTCTCGAGAGTAGAAAGGACCTTAAAAGATGTTCTCTAACAGAATGATGTCATATCTCAGCAACAGTCACTTATTTATAACGTCTAGGTTACCATTAGAGCAGGGCCATCATTGCTGATGGCTAATTATAGCAAGAACTAGCAAGACGAGTCCTCTTGAGGACTGCATTGCAAATCTAACAGAAGAAGACTAAGACTTAAAGATGTGATGAAGTATAGAGGAGTAGTAGAAGAACTAGAAAGGTCAGGAAAAGAGGTCAGATAGAGAGATGAAAGAAGAGATATTTGATGAAAATAACATGCTTGAGAGCAAGACAACTTGAGATCACCACCTCTCTTTATAGCTCATCAAAAGGCTTGAGAGCCATATATTGTTTAGAGAAGAACCCTAGGAGTAGGATTAGAAGAGTAGAGAATGATAGCCAAGTAATTGGGAGAGATGCTGTCTTATCATTTTCCTCTTACTATTTTTGGGAATTTGGAAGTTTTCTTTGTTTCTTTTCTTTTGTTGTATCATTGCTTTGTAATCCTAATAAAATAC
>Ga0153994_1000400_pt1 | contig 12207 bp, 6 predicted proteins | sample TSNC078MetaG_FD_104735 | JGI IMG/M metagenome (GOLD analysis project Ga0153994, IMG submission 104735) | Attine ant fungus gardens microbial communities from North Carolina, USA - TSNC078 MetaG | ecosystem: Host-associated > Fungi > Mycelium > Unclassified | place: USA: North Carolina, Lumber...
TGCACAGACTATCACTTTTCTGTATATAAGGACTCCCTGTCTGAGGATTAGACCTCAGACCTAACAACATCTTTTGTCACTTGTCTAACTTCACATTTTTGAACTGTTTAAAGTATCAAAGCACCCATCACAAATCGTAAGTGACCTTTTGTGATAATATCATTCTAGTAGGACTTGTTAAAACTCTAGACCTTACAGTTGAATATGTGTTTCAACTTGAAGCCTATATCTAATACTTGATATCTTCACACTTCTTATTAGAGGGTCCAGTTAAGGTTTTCAGTGAAGTTATATTAGAGAGAATAGATGTCAACAGGACTTTGAGTGTTATGAATATGGAATGGAATTACTAATATTATCAACTATAGAGTGACAACAAATAGTTACTCCAAGAATTAATAGATGATGGTTCTCAAATGGAAGATGGAGAAGAAAACAACAACAAAAGCTATTTATAGCTTTTGTAGAACTAAAGGCTTCAGGTTAGATAAGGACAGAGACATTAGACTCTTGGATAATTCTCAGATAATTCTCAGACAATAATCTGGACATTAATAGCAAAAGACTAAAAGGAGAATCATCAGACTAAGCTATTTAGAGATACTGACTCAAGTTGTCACTCCTAGTCATACTAGTAGTAACAGTTGTCACATTCCTAGATAGTATAAATATAGTCCAGAAAGGATGAGAATAGCAAGTTCTCTCTTTCTGTGGTTCTTGTGTAAACATCCTTACTCTTGCAACCCCATACTCTCTTTAGTCCTTGAACTATAGTGCAGAGTATGACTAAAAGTCTTGATACTCTCACTTATGATATAACTTCACTGAAAACCTTAACTGGACCCTTCATGAAGGGACATGAAGATATTAAGTGTTGATATAAGCTTTGAGTTGAAACATATATTCAACTTTGAGGTTTAGAGTCTTAACATTGAGTAGCACTCTTCAAGGCTATTCTAAGACAAGGAAGAGTACTGATTTCTCAGAGTAAGATTTTATAGAGGAAATACAGAAAGAGAGAACTTGCTGTTCTCTTCTTTTTCTGGTCTGTATTTATTCTAACTAGATATTATGGCATTGTTACAATGAGGTAACACTACTTGTAACTAAGGGTGACTAGTTAAGTGATAGTCCAGTGACAAGAATGACAAGTTGAGTGAGAATTGAGTTAAAGTCTATAAATAGGTTAGTCTGATGTTGTCTCATTTAACTCAAGTTCAAAGATAAAAAGAGATTATCTAAGATTTCTCCAAAGAGTTCTACCTATAGCAAGTGTTACAACCTTAAGGAGTAACTCAGGTTGCAACACTCAAGTAAAGTCTTGAGGATGAGATGAGAGTTGAGAAAGGAAGGGAATGATACAATTGGTAAACCATAGGGAATACAGGAGAGTATCTACTGTATATATACCTATGTACCATAAGGAGTAAATGAGGGAAACATATGGTAGACATGAGGTCTGCTGAGTAAAGAACATGCCCTACTAGTAAGGTGCTGACTAAGCTATTAGACATATGAGGTAATGTGAAATAAAGAAGTAGTCTATGTGGTTGCATTATGGTGAATACCTGTGTGCAGTAAGGTCGATTATTACAATATCTCCATTTCAGGGTTTATGTCCTCATGTCATATAATGGAAAATACCCATTTAATAATATAATTTCTTTTATATTTTATATTATTACTAATTTTTCGCTCCTAAACTCCTGTTGTCTACTTCTATAGAATCACAATGTAGACTAGTTACTTGTACTCCTCTTATTCTGGACTTAGTATAAGTACTCCATTAGTTATATCCTAGTTCCTTAGTTTGTAGATTAACATCTTTTACATGTTCTATCCTCACTCTTATCAATATACCACTCCTCTCTTGAATTCCTGGCAACAATTCAGTCTTCCTGAAATATACAACCACACATGCGACAGTAGATCGAGGCACAGTGCATGAGCTGAGGCCAAGGTTATTCTCTACCTTTGTTGTCAAATCCCTTCCACTCCAGAGTAATTCTGCTCCACTCCAGGTCATTCTACTCCTGCTCTGCACAGTCCTTGACAATAACTACTATCATGGCTATGCACTTCATCTCCCACAGTCCTTATGTTGCTCATCATGTGACTACCCTGTCACATGTTTGTGACTACCCTGTCACATGTTTGTGACCATGACCTATGATGTGACCATTCTGTGACTTTGTGACTGTGATGTGACTCCTTTCCCATGCTTTACCTTTATAGTAATTCAACTAAATAAAAGAAATGAAAAATGAAAATGAAAATAGAAAATAACTTAGCCATTTTGCCAAGTCATGACACTGGATGTCTGATATCTAGTGGATTGTGGTTATCACTGAGTATTTCATCTCGAAGTTGTCTGTTTTTTGGAACATAGATCTTGCTATCTATGTAAATAATTCCATCTTCTTCTCATGTTTGTCTGTTCTTTTTTTTTAGTTGTTTTGTTACCTCTTTTTTGATCCATTCTCATATTCTTTTTCCCATTACTTGGAGATGTTCTTGTTTGAGTAGTATGATAAGTGTTCTATCTTGACTTGTTGTTTGTTATATCCATAACTCTTCTTTGAGCATCTGTATGTCTTGATTGTCTTCTTTTGTATTTACTTTCTCTTATCTGGATAGTATATCTGCTTTTGTGTTTGTTTTTCCTGGGATATATTGTAGGGTGAAGTTGTAGTCTTGTAGTTTCAAATACCATTTTGCTTGTCAACTATTGAGTTTATGTGGTTCTTTGAAGTATTTTAAGTTTTCATGGTCTGTCCATACTTCAAATTTCTCAACTGCGTCCAGCAGGTATTGTCGCCATTTGTCCAGTACTTTGACTATTGCTAGTAATTCCTTGTTATATATTTCATAGTTTTTTTCTGCAGGTGACAGTGTTCTTAATAGAAAAGTAATTGGTTTCCATTTGCTTTCTTGTTTCTGTAAAAGAACTCCTCTGATTGTGTGTCCTGATGCATCTACTTTTACCCTGAATTTTCCTTCTCTTCTGGGTAGGGCCAGTGTTGGTTGTGTGGTTATTTTCTGTTTTAACTCTTCAAATGCATTTTGTTTTTCTTTTGTCTATTTCCATTCTCCTTTGCCTTTTAGTTGATTTAATGGTACTGCAATATGACTGAAATCCTTGATGAACCATCGATAGAAGTTTGCAAAACCTAGGAAGCTTTCGACATCTTTTACTTTTGTTAGTGTCTTCTATTCCTTGATTGCTTTAACTTTTTCTTCTTCCATTTGTACTTCTCCATTTCCAACCCGTACTCCTAGTATGGGTATTTCTGTGGTGTTAAAGTCACATTTTGACTATTTGAAACATAAATTGTGTTTCTCTGCTATTTTGAGGAATCTAATAGTATTTTTTTCTAGTTCTTCTTCTGTCTTTGCCAGGATTACAAAGTTATCCATATAATTTGCTAGGGTTCCTTCATGTAGTAGTTCTCAGAAGATACTTGTTATTATCTGTTGAAATATTCCTGGCAAGTTGCACAGTCCAAAGTACATCACTTTTGGTTCGAATGGTCCCTTGTTTGTCAAAAAGGCTGCTTTCCATTCATTACCTTCTATCCATATGTTGTTGTATTCCCAGATTAGGTCTAATTTGTTGAAGTATTTTACATCTTTGAGTTTATCAATTACTTCATTGATCAGGGATAGTGGTGTTTTGTCCTTGATTGTATGTTGATTTAACTACCTGTAGTCTTGTACCAATCATAGTGTTCTATCTTTTTTTGGAATGAAGAAACATGGTGCCACATATCTTGAGTTTAACTCTATGATGAGTCCTGCCTTTAGTTGTTCATCTAACTATTAACTGAGTGTTTCTTCTTCTTTAAACGTCATTGGATAGGCTTTTGCATTAAGTTCCTTTGGTGCTTCCTCTGTTAAATTGATTTTGTGGTCCCATTCATATTTGTCAGGTAGTTTCTCGAATTTCTTCTTGTTGAATAAGTGTGTGAATGGTGGGACATAATTTGGAAGATCGTCAGGATTAGTTGGATTGGGCTCTTTGTCTCCTCCCTTTGATTCTTCTTCTTCCTTTGGTAATAATCTCCTTGACCATGGGGTAAACCATATTGATTCGTGTTCTGTTTTGCAGTGTCCTGGACATCTTGTGAACTGTATGACTCCTTCTTTCTAGTCTACTTCTGGGTTGTGTTTTACTAGCCAGTCGTGTCCTAGAAATAGGTCCATTTCCTTGACTACTGTGTGTTATGAGAGCCCCAAGATGAAAATAACTTCCTGTGTGTTTGAACATTTAATCTATAACCTCAAGACATGCAATGGGGTTAAGATATAAATAGCATGGGAAATTAGGTAATCATATTATGTGGCAAGGTCAGATGATCATAGAACATTCTGGAAGGACATGTGATCATGGACTTTTAATAGTATAGCCACTGTAAAATAGTATAAGTAGTAGCTCAATACAATAAAGAACTCCATCGAGTTCTTTCTAAACATCCACCTAGGGTAATTACTAAGGACATTCACTGTTTATCGATAACACTGCGTCAATTTGTTCAATATGTCCATTTGAGTTGATTTCTAAGGGTACAAATTCTTTGATTGTCTTTTTCCCATTTCTTGATCTATCTGAGTTGTACACATCAAATGGTTTTGGGAGTGATTTGGTTGGTATTTCTTTTTCTTCAACTGTTTTTCTAGTAATAGTGGTATTTGTACATCTGGAGTTGATTAATGCCTTGACCTTGAGTTTTCTTCCATCTCTTGTTTTGATTGTTGGGTGCACTATAAGTTTCCTTGATTGTTCTCTCCATTGTGGAATAACATATCAATTCTTGGTGGAACTATTTACAGTGGTTCATTGTATCATGCCTACTCTGAACCTTTGCCAAAACCTTTCTACTCTTCATCATCTGAGTCTCCTATTTGTGAACTTTTAGTCTTCATCTGTTAAGGTGCTCTATACTCTATGGCGATATGTCCTTCTTTGCCACACTTGAAGCATCCTTGTGGTTTCTTCTCTTTCTTTGTTTGTTGACAATCTTTTGCCATGTCCAAATCTGTTACAGTTGTAACACTTGGGTTTGTGTCCTTGTTCGTTGTTCTTTTGTCATCCTATCTCCATTGGTTTGCCCATTCCTCCATAGGTTATCTCTGAACCTGTTCTGTAGTCATAGCAGATATTTGTTCACTTGTATCCTTATCCTACTACTGTAATTGCCACTTTCTACTGTTTTAAACTCTTTGGAGCTTAAGTTGGTGAATATGCTATTATGGCTCTGATGATTTCTTGGTTTATGTTCTTCTTTAGCAAAAATATTGCATGCTGGTCATCTATTTGTGCTTTGCTTGCTAAAGCCATGAATTTGATAAGGAAGTCTGCAATGTGTTTCCTGCCTTGTGTGAATATTTCAATATGCCATTCTACGTCAGCTTCTTTTGTTTTATCACTGTATACCAGTTGTAACTCTACTTCGAAAGTATCCCAACTTGGTGTATTATCATCTTGTTCTATCTTGTTGAGCTTCTGTTGTGCAAATGCTCCTGCTGTTCCTCCATAGAACCTTCCTAGTATTGCAATGATCTTCTCATTGGTGTCTATGACTTTGTTTACTCTGAGGTAGAGCTTTATAGCTCTCCACCAGTCTTTGAATGTCTTCCTGTTCCTATTAAACCATCCTAGTTCTGGTACCATCAATTTGTAGTTTATAACTTCTGCTGGTGCTGGTGCTGGTGCTATTCTGGCCATTGGTGCTAGTATGCCTGCATGTGTTCTGGACATGTTTCTCTTCAGTTGTCCTACTGATGGTGCATTGCTTAACTCATCGAGTTCCTCTTCTTCATTGCCTGTTTTGTTGGCCTCTGATTCTGTCTCTTGTATGTCCTGTTCTTTGGACTCTTCCTGGTACTCTGATTGTTCTTCACTGATGTGAACTGAACTAAGTTGCTCTTTGAGGTATTCAACCTTCTGTACTCCAATTATATGTTCAGTAGCAATTTTTGTAATATACTAACAGCTGGTCTACTAGTTTTGCCGTCAGTTTCAAGGTGAGTTGATAACACTTTACCAAATGTTATGACCTTGAGGAGTAACTCAGATTGCAACACTCAAGTAAAGTCTTGAGGATGAGATGAGAGTTAAGAAAAGAAGAGAATAATACAATTAGTAAACTGTAGGGAATACAGGAGAGTATCTACTATATATATACCTATGTACCATAAGGAGTAAATGAGGGAAACATATGGTAGACATGAGGTCTGCTGAGTAAAGAACATGCCCCACCAGTAAGACGCTGATTGAGCTATTAGACATATGAGGTAATGTGAAACAAAGAAGTAGTCTATGTGGTTGCATCATGGTGAACACCTGTGTACAATAAGGTCAATCATTATAGCAAGAGTCTGATGTCTATTTTGAATCTCTTTGATATTCAATGCATTACTGTATTGTAATATCCTCATCCATTATTACTATCATTTTGTCTACTAACCACTCATTATCAGACCATGGCTGATAATAACTGTAATCCCACTCAATATTCATAACACTACATATTAAATTGCCAATATCTTAGAAACTGCCATTATTGATGCTTTGTTTCTAGGTATCAGAGAAGCTCTCTTTATACCACTCAGAATGAGCCTAAAAAAACTTCAAGGCAATCAATATCACTGGAGATATGAAGACCTCAATGTTTGTACATTAGTTACCTATAGATACTCATCTGTCCTTTTCTTAGAACAAAGGACAGCCTCAATATGGTTAAGTTATTGCTATTTATAGCACAAAGGCACTACCATATGTAGAACAATAGGTAATAGCATGTGATGATCTGTTCTAGTGCACAGACCATTACTTTTCTGTATATAAGGACTCCTTGTCTAAGGATTAGACCTCAGACTTAATAATATCTTTTGTCACTTGTCTAACTTCGCATTTTTGGACTTTTTAAAGTATCAAAGCACCTATCACAAATAGTAAGTGACCATTTGTGATATTGTGATACAAAGAGACTACAGGACTAGTGACTTAGCCACAGATACAATATCATAAAAAGCTCTGAGTTTAGCATTGCTAGAGAGTCAAGTTATACAAGAAGGATTCAAAGTCCAATATCTGATTGCATAGTCAAGAGTACTACTATGAGGATAGTCTGATCACATAGCTAGAGAGTGCTACTATCACAAAAGGTCACTTACTTTGTGATTGGTGGTTTGATACTTGAGAAGTTCAAAAATGCAAAGTTAAGATAGTGACAAAAGTAGTTGTTAAATCTGAGGTCTAATCCTCAGACTATGAGTTCTTAAATACAGAAAAGTGATAGTCTGTGCACTAGGACAGATTATCACATGCTACTACCTATTGTTCTACATATGGTAGTGCCTTTGTGCTGTAAATAGCAATAACTTAACCATATAGAGGCTGTCCTTTGTTCTAAGAAAAGAACAGATGAATCTATGGGTAATTAATAAAGTCTATGTGCAAACATTGAGGCCTTTATATCTCCACTAATATTAATCGCCTTGAGGTCATTCTAGGCTCATTCTGAGCAGTATGAAGAGGGCTTCTGCTGAGCCTAGAACCAAAGCTTAGATCATGGCAGTTTCCAAGATATTGGTGATTTAATAAATGGTACTATGGTGGTTACCTGTTGATCTGCCTAATATCTCGGCCATTATTGATCTCTTTGAGACATAACTGGTATCAATTGAAAGGTCTTTTCAAGGGCTTTTGGGAGCCATTGATACCGTGAGAATTGTTGAAGAATTGATGGAGATATGGCTGAATGAAGTTTGTGACAAATACCATGTATGCTCTTGCTTGACCCAAAATCTGTGTGTACAGATGACTAGTATGTTGAATATGTCCTCTGTGGACTATTATTTTGTCTCTTTTTCTCTTATTATAAGTTTCTGATTGATTAGTAAGCAACAAGTATGTCTGCCAGTGCAGACTTTTCTTACACCTCAGTTCTGCACACTTCAGACTGAGACTTCGTGTTCTTGCATGGGAGCCTAAGAGCAATGAGTCTGTTGCCAAGGGGATGTTCAATCCGAGCAGGTGAGAGGGCATATGAGATCAAAGATGACAATGGTCAAGCCATCGGGAACATTTTCGATCCTGCCGATGCCAAACTTGCAGTAATCCTGAGTCATCATTGAAGATGGCGCATATAACCGGGTCGTCACATGTTTGGAAGGCAACCTTCCAAAATCAGACATCTTTTCTTGGCCAGAGGTTGAATGAGACGCGCTTCTCATTGTATCAGAGACCCAGACAAATATTCCCACGCGAGGCAACGACGTGACATAGTGACATAGTTCTAACTATCGCGTGTGCCCATCTGACAAACCGTTTTCACACTCTTGAATCAGGTTTCGATGCACACGATGTTGTGTCAGTTTTTCAGGTGAGCATTTACTCCTTTGCCCGGGGTGCTGCTGAGTTCGTTCTTCTCACCATCCATTGTTCACCTCGACATGCATCCGTCCACTGTTATTCAAGACGACAAAGCGGGGACTGGGTCAAGTCGTCCCGTCAGGGAAGATTAGGATCCCCACTGAAGAGGGTTACGCCGTACATTCAGTGCTGCCAACATTCGTGCCAGCTCTTCTCCTCTCTTTCGTCGCAATCTCGAAGTCCAGTTCTATGCATTCAAGGACGTCGGTAACATCTGGAACGAACATTCGTAAAGACGGTGTTCGCAGCATTTGATATGATGGCCTTTTCCGACAATCCAGGAAGGGAGATGTAATATCTGTTCATCGTCGAGCGATCCAAGCAAGCAATCTTGCCATTCACCACCCACTTTACTTCAGGTGTGTAGATCCGCGTGGCATAAACCCAAGTCCAGCCCTCAGACTTCCCAGACATTTGCTCTATCCCACGTACGAGGAGGTTCAGATCCTTGTAGAAAAATTCAAATACCTTCTCCCCAAACACCTGAACAGCATTATGAGATCCATCACCATGACCGACACGCTCACACCCCTCTTCCCCTCTAAATCCGTTGAGAAATGTCTAATACCCTGGCACAATGGTGTCCTTGCACGATGCCGGCGAGCTTTGATGTTGGAAGAAGCTCACTCAGTCGGATTTCGTCTAAGGTATGGCCTTGAAGAACAGTTGCCGACACTGGTGGGAAGCTTTTGTTTTGGCATGAGGATTTGAACGGGTTCGAGGGTGCTGAAGAGCTGATCCTTTGGTGGCGACCAAAGGACATTAAATATTATTATATATTAGAATTTTCCGAACACCCTCAGCAATGATGGCTAAAATCAGAATCCAGATAAGTTGGACATTGAATACCAGACACAAAAATCAGACCTTGCTCTGTCCGGATCTCTATAAGAAGATCTCGGTCAAAATTCCTCGCAAAAGCATCTAGTTTATCCTGCAGTTCAATAGCTTTCTCCTTATTCGTGACAACGAGCACATGTTGAGCTGTGATCAACGAATGAGTTGTCAATCCATTCCACACAACAGAATACGCACCCTGCCAACTTTTGAGCCACTCCTCAATAAACTCCACCACTTCTTCTATCATTTTATGAAATTTATTGATAGCAATATGCAGTTGATCTGAATTTTGAATGTCCTTGAGTTTGGCCAGCTGGCCCATTATGATTTTGATGCTCTTTGCCATGTTTTTCACTACTCTGTGGGATTCCTCTTGAGCCTTGAAATGCTGCAAAATATATCAGCATTATTCATGTCAGAAATAGAAAAGGGAGTCAACTTGGTGTACGACATCAATGCAAGAAAATATTGATTTCGCTATGGGGTCCAACTGCTTCGGGTCAGATAATGTATGTATGTACTAGTCAACAATAATTTACTCCACCGATAGCCTTTCCAACCTCAACAATCATCCCACTCACATCACTTGCGGAACCGAGATGATTCATGACAGGCCGGAAATTGTTCAGACTCTCGATTGCGATGTTTATTTTTTTATTCAGGGCTCTCAGGTCACATTTGTAAGCCTACAGTTGTACTTGAACAGGCAATCTACATGTTGACAACAACAACGATAGCGTACCTCGGCAACGATCCAGAATTGTAATCCTGGAATTTCATCGGAAATTTTTACCTTAAAATCTGCTGAAGTATCCTGAGCAGATTTGGAGCGGTTGAAACAGAGATCAACTCACATTTGGTTCCTTTCTGTGATTCAGACACCAGGTGATCCCATAGATCGTTGAACTTGACCCTGCCTTTACATGGAGGATCGTCCTTGAAAATCCACCCAGGACTGAGGATTTTCTGTCGCCAAGGATGCTTTCTGTGTACCTCAATATCCAGGTCACTTTCTTGCTCGAGAATACTACATTGCACGAATGTTTAGCACTGTCTAGGCATGAAACATTCAACTCACCATTTTCTTGTCAACTTGAAATGCTGCTCTCCCTCAGTGTTCTTCTTGAGTTTTCCGTCAGTATCTCGGAGATGGCTGGCGCCATCCACCTTGTCAGAGTGCTTGACAATCAATGATTGCGGCAGTTCATGATCGAGCTTCGCGATGAATTCTAGATGCAGCCAATTGAGCATACTAATAGATTAAGCCGATAAGACAGAGTGATACTCACCGACAATTTGGATAGTCAGTACCGTAGTAGCATTCTTATCTGTGTTTGCCATTGATTCAATTCTGAGGTAGAGTGACCAGGAATTAACGGTGCGAGTGGGTGATGTTATCAGGTGGACAAGGTCGTAGAACCATCTGAAGCAGCTGTTACTGCCTTACCGAATACAACGAGTGGGAATTTGATCGACATATCAGAAGCACAAGCTGTAAATGTGGGAGCTGCACCAAATTGGACTTGTCATGGAACATTTGTGACCATCAAGTGATCAAAGTCGGGTCCAAACCTAGATTATCTCATCGGTTGTTCCAAGACATGGTTTGGAAATCATTGATATCTCGTTACCCAAACATTGATATTATTTTATTGTCGATGAATTTGATTCTTCCAAAAACAATATATCACATTTCTGAGAAGGGATATATGCTCCAAGTCTTGCTTACAAATGTAGACCATATTGGCCTCAGGTGATGGAGGTATTCCTTGGATCACCCTTCAAAGCCAAACTTTCTAGGCCTGGAACCAAGCTCAGGATCTAGATGACATTATGTTGAACATCCAATGGGTGGAAGAGTCTTTGTAAGGGAATAATTGAGGTTGCCCAACCTAGGGGGATTATTATTTTATTTTTTATCATTATATATATGTATGTTGGCTGTCCTCACTGTCATGTTCTTCACTTTGATTGTGAGAAGCTTACATCTTCATAAGTCAATCATCCCAAATTTGGCATGTGCTGTTTGCAAGAACAAATCCAACTACTCCCTCTCCAACCACTTACTGGAATCCTACAAAATCACTTGACTAGAAATGATTATTCCTCAAGAGAATTTCATAACAACATACAATAGTATAATGCAGCTTTTGCCATGACTTCAGTAGCAGTCAAAATTGACAACTCTGTCACTATGTCATGACTTGGCAAAATTGATTAAGTTAATATTTCTTTTTCTTTTATTCTTATTTTTCTTTTGGTTTCTAAAGATTAGATATATAGGAGATATCACAAAAGGTCACTTACTGTTTGTGATGGGTGCTTTGATACTTTAAACAGTTCAAAAATATGAAGTCAAACAAGTAACAAAAGATGTTGTTAAGTCTGAGGTCTAATCCTCAGACAGGGAGTCCTTATATACAGAATTGTGATGGTCTATGCACTAGGACAGATCTGTCACAAAATTCATTTGGCCATATCTCCATCAATTCTTTGACAATTCTCACAGTTTGAATGGCTACAGAAAGCCCTCAAAAAGACCTTTCAATTGATGCCAGTCACATCTCGTGGTGATCAGTATTAGCTGCGATATTAGGCAGATCAACTGGTAATCACTATGGTACTGTTTATTAAATCACTGATATCTCAGAAACTGCCATGATTGATGCTTTGGTTCTAGGCTCATCAGAAGCCCTCTTCATACCACTCAAAATGAGCCTAGAACAACCTCAAGGCAATCAATATCAGTGGAGATATGAAGGCCTCAATATTTGCACATAGACTTTATTAATTACCCATAGATAGTTATCTGTCCTTTTCTTAGAACAAAGGACAGCCTCCATATGGTTAAGTTATCACTATTCATAGCACAAAGACACTACCATATGTAGAACAATAGGTAGTAGCATGTGATGATCTGTCCTAGTGCA
>Ga0153994_1000405_pt1 | contig 12013 bp, 14 predicted proteins | sample TSNC078MetaG_FD_104735 | JGI IMG/M metagenome (GOLD analysis project Ga0153994, IMG submission 104735) | Attine ant fungus gardens microbial communities from North Carolina, USA - TSNC078 MetaG | ecosystem: Host-associated > Fungi > Mycelium > Unclassified | place: USA: North Carolina, Lumber...
AGCTTGGCAACTACCTAATAGAAGTACCCAATCTTGGGTCTAGATTATGTCTGGGGCCTGTAGGAGGTCTCTAGAGTAGGTTCCAATAGTGAAATCCAGGGGTATAAAGTGTATTCCATGCTACATTTCCGCAAAAAATTCTCTAGCGGCGTAATACCGCATCACTGCCATGGAACAACAACAGTGCAAGAATTGGATGAAGACTTTTCTGCCACCCTCATCTCCTCCTTCTGATGAGAAGATGAACTTAATTGACCTTCCATCTCTGACCAAGAGGCAACGTATTCGATACCTGCTACAAGAAACTCTGGAGGCTTGCCAACGATGTGAAGAGTTGGCAAGGGAAATGGGAACGTCAGTTGTTGGTGGGGGAAGTCTGTGTGAGAGGTGCATAGACTTCGGAATCTTGTGTATTTCTCAAACCTTGCTATAAGTTTTGTTCGAATTGTTTCCTTTTCTGCTAATTTTTTTTTTTTGTAGTCACGCAACTTCCTGCACTCCCTGCGCCAAAGCCAAGGCTGCCTGTAAGCCTTTCGATGCGGACAGGGCACGAGCGAAAGCCAAGGCAGAAATAACCAGGAGGTCCAATGTGAGGAAAGCGAAACAACAGACAGACGTGGAGTGGAAGGCGGAGATTTCGAGGAAGTTAGATGGCCTGAGTGAGCTGAGTGGCATGAGGAAAGACATCCAGAGGATTGCGGTCACTTTAGAGAAACTTGCTGGCATGGAGGGCGAAGATTCCGACAAGGAACAAATTTCGTGGCCAGAGTCCGAGGGAGAATTGATGGAGGTACAGGGGAGTAGAGAAAAAGGAAAACAGAAAGAGGAGAGAGTAGACGGAGTGGAAGAGGAGGAAAAAACTAGAAGACAGGAAGAGGAAAATGGGATGGAGGGTGTGGAAGAAGGTAGTGGTGATTTTTCTCCAGTCGCGTAATCTGTCGGAACTGGGATCTAGTAATTTTTTCTTTGTTTAATAAATGTTGTTCTTCCTGTGGCAGAAAATGGGTGTGAGTGACGATAAATGATGAAGCAAGAATACAAGTACTCGACGATTGCAAGGGAAACTGCGGAGAAGTACAAGTACCCAAACTTTGCAATGGAGACTGCTTTTGAATACAAGTATCAGATTGCAATGGGAACTGCAGAGCAGAATCCAAGTAAGCAAGTCAGTGCAAAGGAAATTGCACTCTGGAATGTGTACAGTTACTCAAGGATAAAATTTTTTTTTTTTTCTGAAGCGGAGTGAATGCGGAGAACGGAGTCGAGAAAATGGAATGGAGGTAATTTAGGGTCGTAATGGTCCTAGTTTAGACAGATACTTGAGATAAAAATCATTCAGTAATTGTTTGGCGTGCTCCAGTTCCGTCGCTAGTAACCATTCGGAGTCGTTGTCGGTATCTTTGTATCCTAGCCATATAACCTTATAGAGCAGTTTGCATGCCCTCTGGCAGTCAATCTTGGAGTCGACTATCTTGGAGATCTCGTATTCTGGTTCTCTGTCAATGATTACCGGTGCTGGCAGAGGTTCGGAGCACTGCTGGAAGGTGTTGGGTGTGGCTGGTTCGAGCATAGAGACATGGAATACAGGATGGATGGCCCTCATGGTCTCCAGAAGGTGGAGTGTAAAGGATTGTGAACTGGGCTGGACAATTATCTCATATGGTCCAAGGTACTTTTCGGAGAGTTTCTTCGATGGGCGAGTCATCCGGAAGTACTGTGACCTGACAAATACTGATTGTCTGACTTGGAAGTCTGGTGGTTGTTGTCGACGCGAGTCGGCGGAGGGTTAATATTGTCTTTGGGCTTTGGCGATTTCCTCTTTGAGCGTGTCTTGTAATTCATCGAGATTAAGTACAAAGTCACAGGCACAGGAAGAGACTATATCTCGCTCTGGGTACATACTAAGGTTAGGATGATATCCTTTGTTGGCGAAGAATGGGGAGACACCAGTGGTAGCACTAGGGGCATTGTTGTAAGCAAACTCTGCCAGGGGTAACAGTTCGGACCAGTTGTTCTGTTAGTAATTGCAATATATGTGGAGATACTGTTCCAATGTCTGATTAGTCCGTTCTGCTTGACCGTTTGCCTCCAGATGGTATCTGCTAGTAAAGTGGAGTCTCATGTCTAGGGCGGTACCTAGAGAGCGGAAGAAATAAGAGACAAATTCTGAGCCGCAGTCAAACGTAACATGAGACGGAACTCTGTGCTTTGAAAAGACGTGAATCACGAAAGGTATGCTAGTTCCGCTGAAGTGATAGTGTCGTGAGTGAGGATGAATATGGCTTGTTCTGACAGGCGGTCCACTATAACGAGAATGGTGTCAAAACCAGAGGAGAAAGAGAGTTTTTCTATGAAGTCCATAGAAATTGAATTCCATGGGCGTTCTGGAATGGGGAGTTGTTGGAGGAATCCATATGGTCTGTGACGCTGTGGTTTGGATCTCATACAGGTAACGCAAGACTTACAGAACTTCTGTACGTCATCGCGGATGTTTGGCCAAATATAATGTCTCCGTATAAGTTCCAGTGTTTTGTTTTGGCCCAGGTGCCCTGCTAGGACATGGTCATGATGATACTGGAGAACTCGGAGGTGTAAGTTGGCGTTATCTGGAACGTACATTCTGTTGTCGAGTCTGAGGAACCCTGCGCCGTCTTTCGACCAACGTCCTTCTGGATGGAGTAAATGGTCAGAGATGGAGAAGTCGAAGGGGAATGTTGCTAGGATATCAGTGTAGAGTTGGTTTTGATCCAATATCGTGGCTGCGCGAAGTGTCAGAGTGGTGAGAATGGTTGCTTGGAGAGATGCTGCGATTTGTTCATGAGTAGAAACTGGACAGAAGTTATGAGGATTCACTGAAGCGTAGCCATTATCTCCCCCTTTTGGGTAAATGTTCCATCGTCTAGTGAGTGCATCTGGTTTGGTGCCCAGACATCCAGGGCGGAAGCGAATTACGAGGTTGAATTGAGAGAGATACTCTGACCATCTTGCTTGTCAGCACGTTAGAATCTTGGTTGTCGAGAAATATTCCAAGTTCTTGTGGTCCGTTACAACGTCGATTGGTAAAGCAGACCCCTCTAAATAGTGTCGCCAGATTTTGAAGGCTTTGAATATTGCAAGTAATTCTTTGCCGTGGATGTTGTAGTTGAGTTCTGGAGTGGAGAATGTTCTGGAATGGAAGGCTATGGGGTGGATCTCATTATCTTTAGTCATAATGGAGAGGATGGCAGCAAGAGTGTAGTCTGAGACATCAGTTTCCACGACGAGTTGTGCATCCAGAACCCAATACGTGAGGATAGGAGTGGAGGTGAAGGCTTGTTTCAGAGTATTAAATGCTATCCTACAATCGTCGTCAAAGTTCCACAGAGTGTTCTTTCTAGTGAGACGAGTGAGCGGAATGACTATGTCTGAATAATTGAAAATGAAATGTCTGTAGAAGTTGGCGAAACCTAAGAAGGACTGGATATCCTTTACTTTCTTTGGTTCTGGCCACTCCTGAATGGTTTTCACTTTAGCGTTGGACATGGTCAAACCAGATGGAGATAGAACATAGCCTAGGTATTTGACAGAATCTGAATGGAACTCGCATTTTTTTGCTTTCGCGTACAATCCCACTTTTCGGAGTTGTTTCAGCACTTCTTTGACGTGGCTCCGGTGTTGCGTGATGTCATTGGAGTAGATTAGGATGTTGTCCAAGTAGACTACTACGCACACATCCAAGAGGTTGGAGAACATGTCGTTCATGAAGCACTAGAAGGCAGCTGGAGCGTTAGTTAGTCTGAATGGCATTACTGACCATTCGAAGGCTCTATAGCAAGTACGGAAGGCAGTTTTCCATTCGTCTCCTTTGGCAATGCAGACCAAATGGTACGTATGTCAGAGGTCAATTTTGGTGCAAATGTGAGCCTTGTGGGGGGAATCTAGGAGGTCAGAGATAAGGGGAAGTGGATATCGATCTTTTTTTGTGATTCTGTTGAGTCCGCGGAAATCTACACAGAGCCAGAGGGATCCATTTTTCTTTTTTACGAACAAGACCAGCGCTCTGTAAGGTGATGACATCAAACAGATGAATCCATTGATCAGGTTTTCATCAATGAACTCCTTTAATGTTTCCTGTTCGAATTTGGACAAGGAGTAGATAGTTCCTACTGGAGGATGGGAATCTTTTTCCAGATCGATTCAGAGGTCGTAAGGACAGTGGGGAGTGAGTGTTTCTGCTTTGGACTTGCTAAAGACATCTGCGTACTCGTGATATTCCTCTGGAATGGAGAAGAGGTCAATTTTTTCGGAGATGGTGGTGGATTTGGCCTGCACTGTGGAACTGATTTGGAGAGCAAATATTTTCGAGCCTGATAGCCATGAGGCCCGGAATAGGGCTGGTGCACTGATAATTGCAATATGGGGTCGCTTGGGGTTAGACGAAGATGTCTCAGATAGAGTGAACTGCAGAGGGTTTTCTGCTAGAGAGAACGGAGGATTTACCAAGGTTTCAACAGGAGGAACAGAAGCCGGACTTTGGAGTAAAGATGGTGGTTGAAAGGATATTGACCCAGAAACCCAGTCAATCAATGGATTGTAGTGGGTGAACCAAGAGTGACCTAGTACCAGAGAACAACAAGAATCAAGCGGAGTGACGTTGAAGTCAAGAGTCATGCATTCACCGGAGGGGAATTTTACAAGCAACGATACTACCTTGGAGATAATATTATTCGAGGTTCCATCAAACAGGCATAGTTCCACAGGCAGAGTAGGAGTACTAGGAAGAGAATGTCCACGAGCAAAAGCAGAGTCCAAGAAACAATGCATAAATCTGGAGTCTACCAGCGTTCGGATGGGTATAGGCTGGAGATTGTCTGGAGCACATACCAGAGGAGAGACGAGGGATATACAAAGAGAATTTGGATTGGAAAGAGCGGACGCGTTGAGACGCATTGGACTCGTAGTTGCATAAATGAGTTCAACACAACTCTCAGTTTGTGCTGAGTCTTGGGAGCTGCACTCTAGTTTTCCAAGAGGTTCTTGGAGAGCAGAGTCTCTTGTTCCTCCAGAATAGTTAATCGTGCCCTCACTGGTTGTTTCCTAGGGCATTCATCTACCTTGTGGTCCTTCAATCCACAGTATAGGCAGAGGTTATTGTTGATACAGCGCTTGCGCTCATTGCCGTTCAATTTACCGTCTCTGCCTAGTTTGTCGGAGAGGTCAACACACGGAGTGGACGGAGATGGTGATTTAACAATGGAGGATAGTTGTCTGGAGGGTTTTTGGGAACTCCAAGATGGCACAGTTTGTGGCGGAGTCATAGATGACTGGGGATAAGACGGAGCGGAGCTTTGTGAGGAGACGGAGTACTAAGCCATTCTACCCTGTTTTCAGTGGTGACTGTCTGCTGCCTCCTTTTTCATATTACAGAAACGATCTCATTCGCGATTTCGTTCCCAGTAGCGATTGTCGAAGGTGATTGCCAGTTGATACATGGCATGGAAGGAGGTGGGTTTTCCCTGTTCCCTATTTGCTATCAGGTCCTGGAGGCGATTTGGCAGTCCCTGGTAAAAGCGATGGCATAGAACTGTATCACCCTAGTTCAACTGTGCTGCGTACCGCATGAATTCTACATTATAAGTTGCGATTTTATCTCCTGGCTTCATGCGGAGGTTGTCAATGAGACTAGCGGCATCCCCTACTAGGTCCGAGAGTCCGAAATGCACTCGGAGCTCTGCTACAAAGAGGTGCCAAGTAAAAAGCCAGGGTTGTGCATAGCCGAGGTCTTCCTGTTGTAGTACGACTTCGAACCAATCTTGCGCTACACTGGAGAGGTAGGTCATCGTGAAATTGATTTTCTCTTCATCGGTGGAAAATTGCGAAAGGTTGGCACAGAAAAAGAGTCGGCATTGGAATAGGAAGTGATTTAGCTTGTAGGGGTCAGAACTGTCGAAGGTGTCTGGAATACAGGCCTTCGATTGGTGGGGCTTTGGTGCTGATCCTCTGTTAAGGTTTTTCGATAATTGTCGGAGAGCCTTAGCTAGCTGGTTGTTAATGGGATTACGGTCGGCGACAGGTGGAGTTTGGAATGCAGGAGTAGGAACAGGAATAGGAGCGTCGACCTAGTCCAGGTCGTCGTTGATATGAGGAATAGTGGCGGGGTCTACCCCGTGGAATTCCGAAGGTTCCACCAGAGGTGGAGATGAGCGGGGGCGCACTGGAGTATGAGGAGTCCCTGATTAGAGACGTCTAGACCTCCTTAGGAGGCTTGAAGTGAAGCGACTGATAGTTCGGTCAGCAAGGGGGATGGAATTACTCCTGGAAGAGGGAGCTGCAGACTGGCGAGACATCAGAATTAAAACACGACAGGAACTGGTATGAGTCTGTAAATTCTGTCAAGGACGGACAGACAGAGCATGAAGGAACAGAGTAATAATAGAGTTATACTCCAGAATGATGTACTAAGCTATCTCAGAGAATAGATAGTACTTAACAGTGATCGCAATACCAGAAAGAAGGCTCTGGCGGACTGTCAAGGACATCGGAGTGGAGAACGACTTGTTGAACGACCTTGGCTTCAACTTATGTGTTGTGCCCCGGTCTCCGGTCGTGAGGTTGGTCGTGTATTTCAGAGTAGTGGAAGTCGTCAAGACAGAGGTCCTAAGTGGGTAAGTTGAGAAGTCAGAGAGAATGAGATATGATTAGGACTAATTGATGTTAATTTACAGACTGAGGAATTACACTGTAACTACTCAGTACTTATAGGAAGTCCGGAATAGGAGGAGAGTAGCCTACTACGCTATCTTACTATTATTAATTTTAGGAGAATAATTAGGAGAAATAACTTATATAATTATCATATTTCCGGAATATAACAGCTCAAAGCCTAAGTCGTCAAAAGTTTACCCCCTGTCTCTGGTGGAACAAAAGGAGTTGGACTCCTTCCTGGAGGAGAACCTGTGTACTGGATGAATCCGCCCTTCCAAATCTCCTATGGCAGCCCCGGTATTCTTTATCAAGAAGAAGGATAGCTCACTCCAGTTGGTCCAGGACTACTGAGCGCTCAATTCCATAACAGTCAAGAATAAGTACCCCCTCCTGCTGATCTCTGAACTTGTATTGCAACTCCGCGGAGCAAAATACTTCACCAAGCTAGATGTCTGTTGGGGTTTTAACAACGTCTGCATTAAGCCCAGAGACGAGTAGAAGGCGGCCTTCCGGACCAATCAAGGCTTATTTGAACCTTTGGTAATGTTCTTCGGAATGACTAACAGCCCAGCTACCTTCCAAACCATGATGAACGACATCTTCCGAGACCTAATAGCAAAAGGCATTATGGTAGTCTATCTGGACAACATTCTGATCTTTACCAGGACGGAAGAGGAGCACGTGAAGGCTATCAGACAGGTATTGCAGGTCTTACAGGAGAACAAACTCTTCCTCTGCCCAGAGAAGTGCAAGTTCTGCAAGGAGAAAATTGAGTACTTGGGACTAGTCATCTCGGAGAACAAAGTTTCCATGGACCTGGTCAAGGTCGCGGGAGTCTGAGAGTGGCCTACTCTGGAAAACAAGACGGACGTCTAGGCATTTCTAGACTTCGTGAACTTCTACCAAAGGTTCATTTGGGACTTCTCTGCCAAAGCTCGACCTCTCTTCAACTTAACACACTCTGAACAAGTCTGGAAATGGAGTGGAAAGGAACAGACAGCCTTCGAGGACCTCAAAACGGCGGTGACCACTGCTCTGGTGTCAATGTCCCCTCAGGACTCAGAGCCCTTCTGTAAGGGGACACCTCCATTCCTACCCCTGAACGGCATGACAACCCTCCAGAGCTACCTTAGCCTGTTTACTAGTGATACTTAAACATACTAGTTTAGCTCCAATTCTGCTGACCCTGACATTAGAGGATATATATAATGTAGAGTACCCCTCCAGGAGCCTCATCCTAATCTCTGAGGATTCTCCTGGAGGGGAGTTGTATCCTAACTGCAGACTGTAATATTACTGAGGATTCTCCTGGAGTCTTGTGCCCAGTCGCCCTTACAGCAGATTAGGATCTTAAAGCGGAGCCTTAGACTATCCCAGTGAACAGCCACCCAATAGGTCGCCCTCCCCTGTTATACCCAGCCCTCCGAAAATTCCACTCTTCAGATGTCGTTGCCTCCAGACACCCCTCAAGACATAGCCGACGCCTTAGGATACCTGCAATGCCATCTTCAGGAGCTCACGGAGAGACAACATGTCTCCGAAAACAACATCAATACCACCCTGGCAGCCCTGACTGTGCAACTACAGCAGCTCGCGCAGTTAGTAGCTAATCCCTCTCTTCTGGCTGTGCCAAACACACTTCCCCCGCCCATACCGTCTCCTTCGACGTCTCCGCCCCCCGTTCTGACGGCACGACGAACACATCCTAAACTCTCCGCTCCCCCGGACTTCAGCAGAGAACGTCTCAATGGCTGCGCGTTCTTAAACTCCTGTTCCCTCTACATATGACTAGCCCTGGAGCAGTTCTACGACGAGCAGGAAAAAATTCTTTGGGCTCTCACGTTTTTCAAGGATGGTCGTGCTGCCAAGTGGTCCGAGAACATCTTCCGTCAGGAAGCGGACACCGGCGTTTTCCCCATACCCACCTGGGGGGACTTTGAGCAACAATTCCGACTTCACTTCTTCCCGGTGAACGCAGAAGCGGACACGATCAATACTCTAGAACGAACCTTCTACCACCAAGGAGGTCGGATGGTAGACGACTATTTGGACAACTTCCAGACCCTGGTCTCCGACGCAGGTTACACAGATCCCCAGACACTGGTGGTGAAGTTTCGACGAAGTCTCAAGTTAGGCATCCAGAACCAAATTGCCACCATGCCGTATGGACGACCGGCCGACACTGATCCCGATGCGTGGTACAGAGTAGCACGGAGGATCGACCAGGCGCACCTTGCCAATGAGGCCTTTCAGTCCATGTCGTGTTCCACTCCTTCCGGACCAGCCAAAACCGTCTCCATTCGACCCCCTTCTATATCAGTGGTGAGATTGCCCTCTGCTCTGCCTCTTCCGGTCACTCTGAAACCTCCGCCACCCACTCTGTCTATGGGAGTCCCTATGGACGTCGACGCAACTAGGAAAACGAGATCCCTGCCTCCGCGAGGATGTTACCGATGCAGAGACGCAAACCACCTAGTCCGAGACTGCCCCCACCGCATGGACGTCCGTCTACTCACCTCAGAGCAGCAGGAGGAGCTGTTTGAGGATTTGCTGGCATTGAAAGACGTGGATCCGATTGAAGAGTCTTGCCTCTAGGAGGAAGAAGAGGATTTTGCATAGCGCGGCCAGCAATAAGTGCGCCCCGGTTGCCAGTAAATAAGTTCACTGTATTGACTATAGAGGATCCCAATACAATTGACAGTGAACTGACAGACGCACCACCCCCTAACCCTCCAGTCCCTGCTCCACTCCATAAGCCCAAGTGGGAGAAGAGACTGCCCAAGCTCCTCTCGATTAGCGCCTTGGATGCACGAGGAACTTCCCTCCTCCTGCCAGTAGAAATCGGAACCACGGATACAAGCGAACTCTACTCTGTCAAAGCCCTCCTGGACTGCGGAGCAACTGGAAGCTTCATCGACAGAGATTTCGTCTGTTCGAAAGGAATGAACACTCGGACCCTCTCGCGTAACATCCTGGTCTTCAACGTCGACAGCTCCCCCAACGAAGCAGGACAGATTTCTGAGGTCGTAGATGTGATTCTCCGGTACAAGACTCACTCCGAAAGGATGCTTTTGGCTATCTTCAGACTCGGGAAACAAAACCTGATCCTCGGCTACGACTGGCTCAAGGATCACAACCCCAAGATTGACTGGGAAAAGGGAGAAGTCGAAATGACTCGCTGTCCACTACGGTGTGAAGGAGGACGCGCCCTCAGGAAGGAACAGACCCGCCAGAAAAGAACTGAACTCCCAGCCCTCTGATCGTGTCGAGACGGACCCACGCCCCTGCTCCAGGAAGAGCTAGAGCTGGAAGAACCTGAAGAAACCCCTCCGCAAACGATGGAGTACTCCGGTTCAGAGGCAAGATCTATGTTCCCTGGAACGCAGACTTACGAAGATGAGTGGTCTCCCTGTGCCATGACATGAAGGTTGCTGGACACCCCGAACATTGGAAAACACTGGAATTAGTTTCTAGGGATTACTGGTGGCCTCAAATGTCTAGGTACATCAGACAGTACGTCAGCACATGTGACCTATGCCTCAGAACGAAACCGATAAGGCAGGCTCCAGTAGGCAAATTGCACCCTCTCCAGATCCCGGACTCACGATGGGACACGCTTAGTGTAGACTTCGTAGTGGAACTCCCCCTTTCCTCTGGATACGACGCAGTGATGACAGTGGTAGATTCAGTGTCAAAATGAGCACACTTCATTCCGACACACATGACGGTGACAGTGGAAGGAGCAGCCAGGCTTTTCCTACACCAAGTCTGGAAGCTCCACGGTCTCCCGACGTGCGTAGTCTCGGACTGCAGACCCCAGTTTGTAGCCCGTTTCACCAAAGAACTTTACCGCTTGCTAGGAATAAAGTTGGTGTCTTCCACGGCCTGGCATCCTCAAACTGACGGACAGACGGAGCGCGTCAACCAGGAATTAGACCAGTACCTCCAGCTCTTTGTGAACGAAATGCAAGACGATTGGTATGACCTGTTGCCCCTGGTGGAGTTCCAGCACAACAATCACGTCCACTCCGCTACTCAACACCCTCCGTTCCTGCTCGACACTAGAAGGCTCTCCCGCATGGGCTTCGAACCCCGACGAAACCCCTCCAGTCTGGAGACGGTCAATGAATTCACAGAGAGAATGAGAACAGCGATCGAAGAAGCAAAGTCCGCGATCTGCAAGGCACAAGACGACATGAAAAGGTACTATGACCGCAGAAGAACTCCAGCACCGGTGTTCAACCCTGGCAACAAGGTCTTCCTCGACGCATTGGACATCTGGACTACGTGCCCTTCGCAGAAACTCTCACATCGACGACTCGGCCCCTTCATAGTGGAAAGACGGATTGGACCTATAGCCTATTGCTTAAAACTACCACACTGGATAAAGCAACTCCACCCAGTGTTCAACGTAGTGAAGCTCACTCTGGCTCCAGACGACCCGATTCCAGGACAGAAAACGACGGACCACCCACCACCCATAATCATTGACGGAGAAGCGGAGTGGAAAGTGGAAGAGATACTCGACAGTCGTTGGCACCGGAGAAGATTCCAGTATCTCGTTAAGTGGAAAGGATATAGCTGCGAACACAATTCCTGGGAGTCCGCCTCCGAAGTCTTCGCTCCAGAACTGACAGCGGAATTCCACCACAAACACCCTGGTGCTCTGAGACACATCCAGCGTGCGGAGTTTGACAACATTTTTCACTCCAAGTCTACTGCTCCAAGACGTAGCAATCTTGAAGGGGAGGTAAATGTAAGGGGACACCTCCATTCCTACTCCTGAACGGCACGACAACCCTCCGGAGCTACCTTAGCCTGTTTACTAGTGATACTTAAACATACTAGTTTAGCTCCGATCCTGCTGACCCTGACATTAGAGGATGTATATAATGTAGAGTACCCCTCCAGGAGCCTCATCCTAATCTCTGAGGATTCTCCTGGAGGTGAGTTGTATCCTAACTACAGACTGTAATATTACTGAGGATTCTCCTGGAGTCTTGTGCCCAGTCGCCCTTATACCTTCTGGGTTGAAGCAGATAGCTCAGACTTTGCCACAGGAGCAGTCTTGTCTCAGCAGTCAACGACAGATGGAAAATGGCACCCTGTGGTGTTCTACAGCAAGTCCCTATCCTCTGTAGAGCAGAACTATGAAATCCACAACAAGGAAATGCTGGCCATCATCTATGCATTAGAAGAGTGGAGGTGTAAGGGCGACTGGAGTGGAAGACTCCAGGAGATTCCTCAGTTAATTATAGTCAATGAAATACTGTTACAACCTACCTCCAGGAGATTCCTCAGAGAATTAGATGAGGCTCCTGGAGGGAAC
>Ga0153994_1000407_pt1 | contig 11946 bp, 7 predicted proteins | sample TSNC078MetaG_FD_104735 | JGI IMG/M metagenome (GOLD analysis project Ga0153994, IMG submission 104735) | Attine ant fungus gardens microbial communities from North Carolina, USA - TSNC078 MetaG | ecosystem: Host-associated > Fungi > Mycelium > Unclassified | place: USA: North Carolina, Lumber...
CATCGCCACAGCCTAGTGGTACACAAAACACAAGTAGCCAGTCTTCTTGGGCGAGTACCGTTCCTACAACTTATTATACCGCCACCATGAGTAGTCGATCTAGTGTTCCTCATTCGGTTCAAGAAGACCCAGATTTGTGATTTCAGTTTTTGGGACTTGTTACTTTCACGTTTTGATCTACGCTTTGATGTATGGATGGGTATCTCTGGACGCCAGAAATACTGTGTACTGCTACTGGCCGAAATCAGGCACCGAAGGAAACCTCGTATGATCGCCTTCCCAAGAATGAGATTTCATTTGCTTACTTCTCATCTGTTGCCATGGGAGGACGACACCACACCTTACATATAGCAATGTCGTGGAGAAAACCCAGTAAGGGACACGACATAGTGTAAACTGTACAGACGATCTGCTGATGAACCGGTTAGCTGATGAGTCATAACTGTCTTGGCATATGCTTGCGAATGCGAATAGATATAGATATATTTTAGGTCAGTCTACGTCGAACGATGCTGTTATAATGTAGAGATGTTATATTTTCAGCGGTTCTTTTCAAGGGTTTCTCACGCTTTTTCTGGCACACTCAAAATTACTCCCATGACAGAGAGACAGCGACAGTCGTCTTTGTAATGATGGATGGAGCTTCAAGTCAATTATAATTTCCACAGCTTCTGTCAGGCGACTGACTTAATTAACCCACATGAGGAGGACGCCGATAAGGGGGCGGGTGCTGTTGACCTATATAGACCATCAAAGATGACAGGGCTGCAACCGGAGGGATCGGCGTGAGGCACGGGACATTAGCTTCACATCAATGCTTCCGAGAACTCGCTTCTTGTCGTCCAAACATAAGCTTGTACAGTCTAGTCTCCTTCTTGATTACAGATTATGACCACGCATCGTCAAAGCGTGAGCATTGATCATTTTGTGGTCTCGGAGGTAACCGTTTTTGTCAGACTAGAAGGCATCAACGAAAGTGTAAGTGAAGTGCTTGACTGACTCCTTGACAAAGGCATGATTTGTTTTTCTCCAAGAAGAAGTAATCATATTGTTCTAGAGTCGAGATTGGTGTTCTATGTGGAAGCTTTATTCTGATTTCCCTCGTTCATGTGTATAAAGTTGGTTGACGAGAAGAGAAGAATCACGTTGCGCGGAGACATGCAATAGCCGGGTTCTCAACTGCTGCCGCAACGATCATGAACCGTAGACTCCCGAAACATGCATCAAGCAACACCCTCAACTTCACAACTTGCGCTAAATTCTGTGAACAAGCCTTTAGCGGGATTACTTCCACACGATAAGAAGTGTTTTTCGCACCAGGCACACCATACATTGGGCAATCTATGCGTCAGATTACCCAATTCCATCTTGAGAAGTATAGATTGGTGATTTCCGGATTAAGAGTTCCTTCAGAAATGGACCACACGACTAGCAATAGCAAAACATTCTATACTGCAAGGGGAATAATCGAGATTATCACCAGTATTAGCGAGACTTGTTGGCGCAAGCATGTGGTGACATGCACTATAGTGTACATACTTGGTATAGCCTGCCTGCCTGTCATAGTTTCTGATTCGCAGGCTTGGCTACAGCAAATAAAGTTTGTCTGGGATGTGTTTCTCAGTCATCCCACGACGACCGTCGGGATTTTCCTCATGGGAATTCAAATCTACCATGGAGACAGAGCTAGATATTGTTGGGCAGATTCTTGTAGAAAAATGCCCGTCTTATAGATTTTCCCATCAATGTCAATGTCACTAGTGGATTCTGTGAAATGGGATGGTCACAAAAAGTTGCAAATCAGTAGAGAGCTTACTTATTGAGCTTTACACTTTAAGATCAGTGATGAATAAGTACTATCAATTGTATTGTGATGTATGGCTTCCTATACATTGTACCTGTTTTTGGAAATTTATAACACAGTGCTCAATTGCAGTACACAGTAATATACAAGATACACTACAGAATTCTACTTTGTATATTTACAAACACAACTAGAAAGCCAGATTGCTTACTGCCACAGAAACCTAGTCACACATTGGTTTGACTTGGAATAAAATGTATTCCATTGCAAACCAATGAGTGAATATAACAAATTACAAATTTATATAATAGAGAAAAACATTCCAGAAGATTCCCAAAAATTCAGCCAGATCACTGTGTTGGCTTGATTTTCCAACACTTACAACTAATCCAAAGGGGTAAAAAAATGAGATGAGTAGAGAAAAAAAGGGAAAAGAGGACAAAACCAATACAGAATAAAGGTGTTGCTAGTTCTGTCTTCTATTGTGTAACTCAATCATAATGATTTAGAGGGCAAACTCTTTGATGGTTACAAAGAGAATTCAATAGGGTTCTCTAATCAATCACTCAACTACTTATACAGTTCTACTATTTGTTTATGTTTATACTGATCTAAACTACAATTGTCCAAGAGGTTGGTAGTTTAACTCCCTTCTGTGTTATCTTATTTATAGCTTCTTTGTCATAGTTGAGATGACTTATGACATAAAGATTTTTTTGGAGAATATATTCTCCTAGAGGACTTTGCTTCTGTTATCATAACCTTAAGATTTAAAGAAAAGAAAGAACTTACTTTGCTCTCTTTTTCTGACCTAGATTGATAGTAGCTCTACATTGTTATATTACTACCTAATATATTACTACTATACAACTTTAGTAACAACTTGAGTCAAAGTTTATAAATTTGTTAGTTTAACAAATTTCCAAATCTAAAGCTCATACAAAGCTCATAGACCTATAAATACTTTGTAGTTAGTCCAAGTATATCCTAATAAGTCCTATTTAAGATCAGGCTAATTGTTTTATGAATCTTAGACATAATCCAGATATTATTAGCAACTTGTGGTCAAGCAAAACTTCATTGGTATTTAATTGAGAATTTGTTACAAGGATATTAAACTATTAAAACTTTATAAGTATATGTTATATGTCATAAGTCATCTCAACCATGACCTAAAAAAGAAATATGACTTAGACTAGAATTGAACTAGTGATCTTAGAACACTTGTAGATTAAATGAGAACAAATATTATGAGATAGTTTCCAAAAAAAAACTATTTCCCATATGTTTATTAACTTGATAGATAACATATAGAAATATAGTAAGAAAAGAATATAAATAGCATGAGAAAGCTTATGTAATACATATGGCTATTAGTAAGTATCTTGTGACTGTAAGAAACAGGTGCATAGACTATGTAATTAGGTTAAGCCTTAAGTCTTATGCTAATAACAAATAGTCTGAATTGTATATATAGTATAGAACAATCAATCAAGGACTCTATCAAGTTCTCTTCTAACCCTAAAGAGCTCCCTAGTCTAAGCTTTAGACTAGGACCTTAAGTCAGTTACTAATAGTATATTATTATAATCTTAAGAAGTAACTCAGGTTGTAATACTCAAGTAAAGACTTGAGAATAAGATAAGAGTAGAAAAGAAAAAGAAATAATACAATTGGTAAAGCATAAAAAATACAAAAGAATATCTACTATATATATACCTATATACTATGAGATATAAGTATGAATGCAATAAAAAAAGTATGTAGCAGATATAAGGTCTGTTGAGTAAAGAACTGTTAGAAGAATAAAGAGTAGCAATTATAGTAGAAATAAATAATGGTTTACTCACTGGGTTATCCAATAGATATTAATAGTAAGCCTAATAGAAAAAAAAGATCTTAAAAGAAGTAGAGAAGTTCTGTTGACATAATAGTTAAGATAAAGAAGTGAGTTCACTTACATAAGCATAGCTCATATATTAATCTACAATAATACATGGTATAATAATCATTTAATTTAATAAGAACATTTTTTTTAAATCAATAGTTTATTACACAGGGCATAGAAGTAAACCATGACAAGTATATGATATCTACTTAGATAAGAAAAAAGTATAGAGAGAGAGAAAATAAGAAAAATAGGAAAATAAAGTTGACAAGGGCTATGCTTCTGCTCTATAGAGCTGTACTGTAACGGGACCTTATCCATTATCAAAACTAAAGGCTCCAGGATTATTTGTAAGAAAATAGACAAAGCTATTGATGATAATGTTACACAGTCATGAGAAAGGGTCATACATGTTGCATTCCATAACAATATATTCTCAAGTTTGAACTTTGACTTCATCACATAGGTACCCAGTAGAAAGATAAAGGAAGAATCTTTGTTTGTATTCTCCAATGGGAGCATGTCTAGTAGTCATGCAAGTGAATTGGGCATATAATAAATTTGAGAATCCTATGATAGAAAGCCATGAACCACCCTTAGCATATGTTGGTTTAATAACTTGTTACTTTTCATTCTCAAAGTTTAAAAAGTAATGGTCTTTTTTTAGGCTACTTGTGAAAGACATTTGTCATTTACAGAGAATATCATCACATTCTTTCTTTTTGCTGAATAAATATAAGTCTTTGCTAGAGAACATAGGAATACATCTGCTTGCTTTGACTTAATTGTCAACAAGTTGATGTCTGGGCCATTTGGCTTTGCTGGGGCAATACTAGAAGTGGATTTTGTTTCTACTATCTTTGTTGAGATGGGCTTTAATTGCAGAGGCTAATGGAATAAACATATTCTGAAGGGGATTAACTTTAGACTCTAGAATTTTTCTTGCTGCAGTGATGGAATTGGTGATAACAATAATGTCATGAATGTTATCTATTTTCATGGCAAGTATAAGACCAGTATAAATAGCCATGAGTTCAGCCTTAATAGATGTGATGTTTACAAAATAGACTTAGAATTGTTTGACAACAGAATTGTTAGTCCAGATATGAGTGACTACTGTAGTGACATGGGATTTTTTAACACTGTTATCTGCGATAATAGTAGTGCTATTAGAAGATATTTGAGATGTTCTGAAGGTATGGTTAAAGCTTTGAAGATATTGGTATAGATTCTCATCAAATAAAGAAGAAGAAGAATAAAAGTTAATTCTACTAGAGAAATGATTAACTATTCTCGAACTAGGAGAAAAGAGAGGATGAAGGGGATTAAAACAATTTCCAACACTGTTAAGATACTCGTTGATATCTTTGATGGTGCTCTTGAGGTTGGTGTAAGGGGACACCTCCATTTCTACCCCGGAACAGCATGACAGCCCTCCAGAGCTGCCTTAGCCTGTTTACTAGTGATACTTAAACATACTAGTTTAGCTCCGATCCTGCTGACCCTGACATTAAAGGATGTATATAATGTAGAGTATCCCTCCAGGAGCCTCATCCTAATCTCTGAGGATTCTCCTGGAGGTGAGTTGTATTCTAACTGCAGACTGTAATATTACTGAGGATTCTCCTGGAGTCTTGTACCCAGTCGCCCTTACAGTTGGCTTGTTATTTCATAATAAGTTTGGAAATAGCAACTCTGTAAGAGAGTTAGTTCTTAGTATGTTGTGAGTCGAGTAGCAAATTAATGGCATATGAAGGAGAGATGGTGATGTAATATAGGTAGTGTCTGCTATTTAGTTTGCAAAAGTATAAAGTAATGGGAATGAGGCCTGTGATGGCTTTGACACCTTCAGATAATAAAGTTCAAAAAGCACCTGTAATCTAAAGGACTACTCTTTACTACATTTTCTTTAATTTGGTTATGTTCTTAACGATGGGAGCACCTTTGAAGGACCAGAGCTAAAACTCATATAGAACAATGGGCAGAATACAAGTTTTATACAAAAGTTGTTTTTGAATAGGAAAAAGACCTCTTAAGGAGTTCTCTAGCATCTTTATGGTGCTAAGAGTAGAGAGGTACTTTGTGGTATAGAAGTGTGTGTGGTAGTTGAAATTGAGTTTGCGATCAAAGTAGAAACCCAGATATTACTAGATAGGTTTAGGGGAGATGATGGGACCTTCTATAAATGATAGATTGATGAAGGAATTGGGGAGATATCAAGCTCTTGTAAAATAGAAGAGTTTAGTTTTGCTGTATTCTATGACAAGGCTAGCGTCAAGAAGGATTTTAGATATAATATTATAATTACATTGAAGGAAGGAAAAGGAAAGGGAATAACTCTTCTCTTAGGAAATTAAAAGACCATTGTCAACAAAGGAGAGAATATTAGTTGGAATTTTTTCTTTTAGGTTTTTTATTCTTTTTTTAAACATTTTCATAATTGGAGCTAAATAGATAGCAGAAATGATAGAAGATAGAGTAGAGCCTTGGCCTACTCCGATATTGGTGCTAAAAGAAGAGAAGGAGAAGTTGTTCTATAAGTAAGTTATTGAGCGATTGGAATGATAACTATTAAAGAAACCTATAATATTAGTGTTAAGGCCAGCTTTTTTTAAACAAGTAGAAAAAAGGTATAGTTAAGAGATGGAAAAAATTAGACAATATCAAAAGCTATGATGCTGGTGTAGTATTACTTAAGCCACCCTGCATGAATGAGATAAGTGAGGTATATTCCTGTATCCATAGTGAAATGTTGTCTGATGCCACCTGACTAATTGGGGTCTAAGAAGCCATTTGTTGTCATATGAAACTGAAGACAATTACTGATAATCTCCTCAATGAGTTTGCTAACCATATTCAAGAGGACTATAGGCCAAAATGACTTTGGTATGTTATATGAGTCTTTGTTTAGTTTGGGTATAATAACTATAGTGGCAGATTTGAAGTGAAAGGACCAGTACTCTAGTTTAATATAGATGTTAGCTATACACACAATTTTTCCAAGACATTTGTTGGTTGAGATGAGAGGTTTGAGGTGCCTCTAGGAGATGTGGTTTGGGCTAGGGGTAGAGAATGAGGAGTACTTAGCTATTGCATCTCTGAATTCCTGGTCAGAAAAGAGGAGCCAATTGATACTGTCCACTTATGGGATTTCATTCAGGAGTCCAGTATTGATAGGTCTGTTTTCAGCTGAATTATATAAGCTATGAAGGGTATGTCACAGATCAGGTAGGGTGTTACATAGGCAGTTTTTGAACGAGATGGATTCAATAGCAAGTAAGAACTTTTTCTTGACCCAATTTATTAAGTCCCATGGTCTTTTGTTTGATGATACAATTTCATGTATTTTGCCATCAAAGAATTTTCTCTTAGTATCTCATATAGTCAACTTATATTCTTTCTAACTCTGTAGGTCTCCCAGCTCACAGTATCTGCTAAGGCTAGTAGTGTATTCTTAGTTTCACCACTCCTTGGAATACTTTATGATATGTTTCATTTTTGAGTGCTATTGCCATGTGTTCTTGAATATAGTAGCTAGCTACTGAACTGAGTTCTGAAGGTCTTCTTTGCTCTTGATAGATAATACATCAAGGTTCTTTAAGGTTCTTTACTCTATGTATTAATAATTCAGCAAAGACTTTCTGTCACAAACTTCATTTGGCCATATCTCCATCAATTCTTTGACAATTCTCATGATCTCAAAAGCTATGGAAAGCCCTCAAAAAGACTTTTCAATCAATGCCAGTTACATCTTAAGGCAATCAATATTGGCTGAGATATTAAGCAGATCAACAGATAACCACTATGTTACCATTTATTAAATTGCTAATATCTCAAAAACTGCCGTGATCAATGCTTCAGTTCTAGGCTCAGCAGAAGCCTTCTTCATAATGCTCAAAATGAGCCTAGAATGATCTCAAGGCAATTAATATTAGTGGAGATATAAAGGCCTCAATATTTGTACATAGACTTTATTAATTACCTATAAATAGTCATCTGTTCTTTTCTTAGAACAAAGGACAGCCTCCATATGGTTAAGTTATCACTATTTTAAGTACAAAGGCACTACCATATGTAGAACAATAGGTAGTAGCATGTGATAGCCTGTTCTAGTATATAGACTATTACTTTCCTGTATATAAGGACTTCCTGTCTGAGAGTTAGACCTCAGACTTAACAACATCTCTTGTCACTGTCTAAAACTCACTTTCTAAGCCTTTTTGAATATTCCAATATCAAATCACAAATTAGTAAGTGGCCTTTTGTGATAATTAGGTTTAGACTTTTGGTTCTTGGTTTTGAAAAAAATCATATAATTTAATGGAAAAATAACCAAACAGTAAGCCAATTAAAATGATATAGCATTTAAATAGTTTTTTCTACTAACTGTTTATGTTATGAATTTAGAATGGGACTATTATTATTATCAACCATAAAGCAACAATGAATGGTTAATTCAAGAATTGATGGACAATGACATCATGATAGATAAAATCAACAATAAATGTTATTTATAACTTTTATACAAGCAAGACATTTGGGTTTTAAAAAAAAAACATTGGACTTATAGAAGAAACATTAGATAAACCTCAAACAATGCTATGGACATTGGTAGTTTATTTATAAACTCTTTACTAAAGGAGAATCTTTAGACTTAACTATTTAGAAACATTGACTTAACTAGTCACTCCTAGTCACCTTACAATTTGTAGGTAGTAACTACTTGTAACACTAGGAAATAGTATAAATAAAGTCTAGAAAGAAAAAGAATGTCAAGTTCTCTCTTTCTGTGGTTCTTATATAAACATCTTTACTCTTGCAATCCTATATTCTCTCTAGTTCTTGAACTTATGTATAGAGTATGACATTAGTCTTATAGCTCTCACTTATGATATAACTTCACTGAAAAACTTAACTGGACCCTTTGTAGAAGAGCATAAAAATATCAAGTATTGACATAGGCTTAATATTCTCCTTGTGGCCTAAAGTCTTAACAGTTTGAGTAATAATAAAGTATATCTAGTAGTGCTTGGCATGTTCTCCCTTGGCCTTTATCACTATTATATATCTTCTAGGCATACTAGCTATTAAATTCTGTACCACTTTCTTAGATATTTTATTTAACCCTAGCCTAAAGCTTATATATCTCTCTAGGTGATCCTTGATAGTCATTAAGCTTTTTCTTGAGATAATCCTAAAGGTGTTCAATAGGATTGAGGTCTAGAAATCATGCTGGTCATATAAGAACTCTAAAATCACTATTTTAGAACTACTTCTTGGCCAATTTTGAGATATGCTTAGGACTATTATCTTGTTGAAATCAGATATTCTCTATTTAATACTTTAAGAATATGAGAAGCTTATACCCTAAAATTTCTGTGTAAAGGTTAGTATTTATCTTACTATTAATTCTGGTAATATATTTAATGCTATCCTAGTGTTTATAGTTCTACATTATGAAGTTTTCTCCTTTAAACTTCACTATTTGTTTGATTCTTTTAGGGTCTTATCTATTCTCTTTATTTATCTATACCTGATCCCTCTTATCTGCTCTCAATCTATTGATTTTGGTCTTATCTAACCACCAGACATTTTTCTAGTTATCTATTGTTTACTCTAGATGTGTAAGACTTAGTAGTGAATACTTAATCCTACTTTTTATCTAAGTTAACAAGAAGAACTCAATGGTGTTCTTATTTAATTCTTGTATATTACTTATATAACTACTACTACATAGTCTCTGTACTACTTTCCCATGCTTATCATGTGACATTATGCTGACCTATGACCTGTGACATGGTCATGGTCATGTAACACTTTTCTGTACTCCTTTTTTTTAAAAAAAAATTAACACTTTTATAATGCAGAGCACATAGGCAGACTACAGTAGCTAAAAACAGGTCAAGAAACTACAACCCTGTGATGCACATTATAAATGCATCTCTCACACTACCTAAGCATGAGGCCAAGAAAAGCAGGTACTAAAAGAAAGAAATAACTAATTATAGAAAAAAGAAGATGACCTAGCTTCTAACATATGTACTTACTATGCTGACTCCACACCCACTCTATATTCCATGTCCTAATCAAATCAGCCCTCCTACATTACACACAAAATCATAGACATCATCTCTTAGTACTCTAGTCAGACCTCCTTTCAAGAAGGTACTGGTGACTTTCACAATAAGTCAAAGCTCTATATAAAGGGGCTAAGGACAGTTTATGCTATTCTAATTGTCAAGAAAGCTAACTCCAAGCCAGAATTAAGCCAACTGCTCTTTATTAGCATTAGACAAAGAGAACTTGTTAGAGTCCTCATTGTATTGGGTTAATCTACTTATACTAATTCTAGTTAGTTTATGTACTCTTTACTTATGCTTCCAGCTAAACTCTTATGATATCATATGCCATAATATATGCTGTGACTTATGTGACTTTTGATGTTACATCCTGTCACAAAGTGTAACATGACTTTCCTATGCTATTTATAGAAAAATAAAAATGTCTTGGTGAGGTGATTCATGACACTAATCTCTCCTAGTTGGCTTACTTAGGATTGTCTCCCTAATAAGGTATAGGTAGGGAGCAAGGCATCCTATTTATAAGCAAGTACTAGGACTCTTTCTTGTAGGTTGTAGAGAGCTGGATATCCTCAAGTAGCTATTAACTATTGGTTGTCTTAATACATGACTTTAGGATGACCTATAGGGAAAAAAGACCAGAGGCCAAGGGCTTCATAGAATACCTAGAGCTTAGCATTCTCCTCCTAGTCTGCCCCATTTGCAGAAGTGACTACTTGAAGTTCCTTCCTATAAACCAAGAGGCTCATAACTTGACAAGTCTCTACCAGATCAAAGATGCTAAACATATGGCACAATGCTCACATATCTAGCATGAGATAGAAAAAGGTATTGCCTTAAAGGATAAGTAGAAATAAATGTTGGAAGGTGAATGATGACAATATTAGTGTAAGGGGTTTGGTAGTATAGTTGTCATGACTTGGCAAAATGTCTAAGTTATTTCTATTTTCTTTTTCTTTTTCTTTTTAGTTTCTTTATTCTAGACTTACTACTACAAGGATAGAGCATGAGAAGATATCATGTGACTCAGTCACAAAGTCATAAAGCATGACATTAGTCACACATTTTTGGTCATGTCACAGTCACAACATGTGATGAGATAGACACATGACAAGAATAACATAAAGACTATGGGAGAACATTGTATAGCCATTGTAGTAAAATGTATAAGTAGAAAATCAAATGGGAACTCTATTGAGTTCTCCTTGTCAACTCAGACTTGGAGTGGATTTAAGTTGCCTTGGCCAAGGTCTTACAATAGTAGTTCCCCCAACAGTCATTATGGCCAAAAGGGAGGAGATAGTGGTGGTTAAAGGAAGGAAGATATGCTGTACTCCTTCCTTGTGTAGTAAGTCTAAAGAAAAAAATTAATATAAAAATAAAAATAAATAATGACTTAGCCATTTTGCCAAGTCATGACATTGCTTATTCTCCATCAGTTACTCTTTCTATTACCACTCTGTGTTTCATAACAATTATTCCAAGTTTATAACAATAAAGGATGGTTGGTTGTCTTTATCTTATTCTTCGAGGTTTTCCTGGAGGTAAGTCTTATATTGAATATTATCCCAGGGGTTTCCTAGAGTAATACTTGCTAGTTGCCCTTAAATCATTTGTCTTCTGGTGTTCTATGTCACTTGTCTCCTATAGCCTTAACAGGGTGTCAATGCCATTGGACCTTGATATAAGTTTATTTTTCCACCCATTACACAAGAGTAATGATCTTTCAAGTATAGAGACTCTGAAAATCATTTCAACTTTCTGGACAACCATGCTTACATAATTTGAAGGGATATGTCCAAAATATCGAAGCTTGACTTGATCATTTTTTGCTAGCAATCAATGAAAGTGTAAGCACCAGTTAACGAATTCTTTGTGGGACAAAAATTAGAAGACATTGTGGAAGGCATTTTGATGAATAACACAATAAGGAAAAGGAAACTTTGCTTTCTTTCTTCGGTTCGGAGTGGAGTATTAGGTAATGGTGTCCTCGTCACAAAATATCTTATATGTATCTTTGATTCACTGGTCAGTCCCTGACGACTCGACGAACGATGCCGGCACCGACGCTGCAAACCAGGCAGCGCCCGTGGAGGCGGATCGCAATCGGGGTTCGGTGACCTAGGAAGGTTCTTTGGAAGGTGGTCAGGTGCGCACGTGGAGGAGAAGATTGC
>Ga0153994_1000410_pt1 | contig 11923 bp, 3 predicted proteins | sample TSNC078MetaG_FD_104735 | JGI IMG/M metagenome (GOLD analysis project Ga0153994, IMG submission 104735) | Attine ant fungus gardens microbial communities from North Carolina, USA - TSNC078 MetaG | ecosystem: Host-associated > Fungi > Mycelium > Unclassified | place: USA: North Carolina, Lumber...
GAGCTCTTCTATCTTGTCTGTACTCCTATCATACTTGGTGATCAAAGCAAGAACTACATGAACAACGTCAAAACATACTGCAACAAGTTTCTATCGACCTCTCGACAGGTTTCACCTTCCCCTCGCAAGATACAAGGAGTGCATGGGTAAGATTTACTACCTGTACAGCATGTGGTCAGCATGTGGTCAGCATGTGGTCAGCATGTGGTCAGCATGTGGTCAACAATGTTAATAAGGTGATAAGGCAAGACCTCACATTTAATTTTTCGTTTGCGGCCTATTTTCATCAGCAGGTTGTGGATCAGTAATCCAATAGCTCAGTGTGAGAACCACCCACACTGAAAACAACTCTGGATAGGACGTGAGGACATTCGCGCTTCAGCCATGTGTATAGAAGAGGGCGTGAATATGGTAGTGAGCTAATGCAACCTTCACAGCGCCTTTAAGAACCACATTCGCTGAACGAACTTACATACACAAATAAGATCTGAGAACCGGTGATCCAGATGTCCAGGTATGCTAAAATTGACTGCGCCTCCTATAGAGACGGACACAACTTCATTCCTGATAATAATGCAGTGCTGGTTCATCGACTGACAATGATATGCTTACAATATGACGACGTTATATAATGAGATACAATACATCGTGGTAAATTGCACTCGCTTTTTGCTCGTCTTCTGCCTTACGTGTTTTCAGCTTTTATTTTCTTTGATGATTTTCTAAGTAAATGTCACGTACTGCACAATAAGAAATCGAACGCCAAGCTCCCTTCAAAGCTTGGCCCTCTGCAGCGAAGATTTACTACAGCTGTCCCCCTTCAAACCCTGATAGAAATGATCGTTATATAATGGAAGCTTGATGCGAATAAGCGTTGGGCTGAATTCTGTACCCGGATGCAGGTGATTGGCGCAGATAACCAATGTTTGGTTGCCAGGTGCACAAGGAGACCTGATGCAGTTGTCAATAGTGTGGAAACTCAGCCTCATCTCGAAAAAGTTAAACCTTTCATCAAATTTGGATATTTTTAGCTGAATGACATCGATCATTCATGTATCCTTGGGGAGTGTGTCTGAGCTGCCAGACGGACACCAGCGAGTTGCAAATAACAGAGGTAATGATCAGAGTTCGGCAAGAGATCATTATCCTTATTACATGATTCTTGTTGCTCGGAGAAGCGCCATCGGGTGATTTTGCACTTGAGGTGATCGAGCATTCCAATTGCGTTCCCCACCATTGCACCGCAAAACGTTTGCAAGCGTGATGTGATGTGACAGTTCATACGCCGAGATGACGTATCTGTCAGTGTCAGTAATGTCAGTTTGTAGAGACCGAGACAGACGAAATGTTGAACTTCCAAACTGGCCATACGCTGAAGCGCTGAAGATGTGTATCATTATGCAGTCTGTATGTAGTCGAAGGTATAGATTCTCGAAAGCTTCTGTGTAAGTCAAGTAATAAGGAGATAAGGTGTCACCAACGGTTCCTATTGACGTCAACTGTGCGTTCTCGGCTTATTGTTCGGACCCTCACTTCCAGATATTTCGGCAGCAAATGATTTTCGCAAAAGCTCCGCATCCTCGAATGTATGACTAGGTTACGGCGGCGGCGGATCAGAGAAGCCAATCCGAGTTCGAAATGAGTCACGAGAAAGGAATCAACATCGAGTTTTGAATCAAGGAGTTGTATTCAAACGGATGACTGATGGTATCTGGGAATGGAAACAATACTTTTTTGAATCTGGCTTCCTGTGAGAAATTCCAAAAGTGGGTCGCTTTACCTGCACGTGCGTATATGCACCTAAAATAGAAGCAAAGGTATACAAGTATATACACGAGTTATTTCTTGTGACTCCTGGTGCACATTCCTTCTTACTCGTTACTATGTTGTCAAGACCTCACATTCCTATCACTGTATGAACCGAGGAGTTTTGATATTACCGTTTTCAAAGGACTTTTGAAGCCCAAGATCTATCACATGACATCTGTGGTCAATGACTTTCTTGATAATTGGTTGATCGTCGGCTCTCGATGGCACATGCTGGAGATACAGCATTTTGCTACTTCCTATGAATTCAGGGGATAGGTAGGTCCATGACAATGGGTACCATCTCGATGACAAGCACATCTGATATTTGGAGTAAATTTCAGAAATTGTAGCGTTTCATACCCTCTTGAGTACAGTTGATGCATGTTCAAGATCTGTATGTTAGGACTTGATGGTATCACATGACGAAAAACTGATCATCTCATTACGAATGGACGAACATGGACCCTGATAGTCCTTATGGATTTTCGTTACGAATAAGTCAATCGCAGTTCCTCGATATTGGTATTCCGTGGCCTACGGCATAGCAAACCAGTTCTGCGGACGCTCTGAATCGCTACTCTTATAGGACTCACCAGGCCGAAAGAATATACATTATTCTCACAAGCTACTTCATTTTGACACTCTGGGAATGCGACAAGAGAAATTCTTGCATTCAAAGATATGCTTCTTTGTGGATGCAAATACAATGATGGAGGCTCAAAAGATAGTCACGACAGTTGTTCCAATTCCTCCCAGGCTGAGAAAATCAAGTGGACTCATAATAGTCTAGAATGCTTTGAGTGGATATATATACGATGTGATAACATGGATATTCAGGAGCCTCTCTTGTAGGTTGAGCCGAACCGACTTACCGGCACCAATAATACGGGAGACCGCTCAAGTTCTTTTGGGAACAAATATAGTGACAGAAACTAGAAGAAACAGGTGGCATGATGAAAATCAAAAACTCTTGGTGCTCGAGTTCGACTCAATTGGAGGTTACCCAAAATAATGGTATCCATGTCAACTCCGGTCCCTGCCAGGTTTCATCCTTGCCCTGATAGCATAAGGAGATTGATTCTCGGAATTTTTCGCTTCAAGAAATCCATATTAGTTCCCTATATGCTACTAGTATGATCTCCCACGCATAACAAGTTCCACAGCAATCAATCGGTTACTTTACTGGCCTACCACAGTCTACTCCCTCCACAAGATAATCTTAAACTCCTCTGAATTCAGAGAGGAAATCAGACATCACCGTAGCATGGACGCCTACGTAAAAATGTTCACACGACCATTGGGTACCTGCGTGGCAGTAGAGAGCCTAAATATTTCAAATAGACTACTGGATAGAGCGTTGATCTGATGGTCATGTTGGACCTCTGCAATGACAAAGATTTAGCTAAACTATCAGAAGAGTCTGTAAGTTTTCACTCACGTTACGTTTGTGATGAATCGAACTAGATTCTACAGCAAACATGCACGTTTACACTGATGTTAACTGAAAATTTCTGAAGAATCAAAAATACGGATATTGATGAGAATGGCCTATTGAATTTAGAGAGAGAAAAAGAAGGGGCGAGAACTCATCACTTTTTAGCTCTATTTGCAGACTTGAGAGTAAGACACCTGAAAATCAAGACATGAGAAAAAAACTGAGTTTAGTACAGCGCTCAATATTTCAACATGACCTCTGTGGAATGCGCATGTTATAACATCGCTGACGATCAAAAGAACGGTTGGCCACAATGATGAAAGGAGTTGAGCTCAATTGAGGCACCTGCCTTCTGTCAAAAGAATACGTTGAATAAGTGGATATGGTAGTTAGATTCATCGCATATCTCGCCAAGATGTTCTCAATCTATATCCGACCTCATGATTCCCCCATTGCAGCATTCTATATGTCACAAACAAGAAGAATGTCAAAACTGAGAGCCTATCATAAATCCTTAGTTGACATAGAGGATTTGAGCTGAGGTATCCTCGGAAATCCCCTGTCTAGATAGAAAGCAAGAATGTAATTGGAGATTGAGATTTTGTTGATGGGTGAAATTCTCATCTAGTATGCATGTGGGAAGATGGCGCTGATAAATCATGTACCTAAGCATTCCCACACCCTCTCTTTTCACTCAAAAATGAAATAGAAATTTGAATAAAATCAGGAAATTGGTGATTCACTTTCTCTTTTCTTTTCTTATTTTTGCAATTTCAACAGAATATTCAATCATCACATCACTCCTCTTTTCATAATATAACCCAAATTGGATGTGTGAGAGGAACATAATATGTACAAAGAATGCCAGCTCATTGAGTCAATCTCTCCTCCTATTTCCTCTTTGCTCTCTTACATCTCTCTACTCTCTTTATACCTTGACTAGAAGCTAGGCCCTAGGTGTAAAGGGAACAGTACTCTATAGCTGTGGTGTAGAGCTTGGACTGTGTGACTAAGCTCAGGTCTCCTCTCTTAGAAGAACTGTTTCTTTGAGCAGTGCTGTAGTAGTATACCTGTAAACTCTTCTATTAGTAACCTGGTGCTTGGGATCTATGGTAATTCTTATATGCAAAGGATTAACAACTGCTCTTTAAGAGAGTTATTTAGAGTAGGGGGCATTCTTCTTAGGAGCAATAGTACACCAAGCTAGGAGAGCTGAGGAGCAAACATAGATATTGCTATTCCAGAAAACTATTACCTATCTGCTTTGCTCCAAACATCCCTCTAATACCTATTTGGAATAGAGGTATTATGAGTTACCTTAACCATATCCAAGGACATGTATTTATAGAATGACAGACTAGGGAGAACTGGTGACCTCTTGACCAGTTGTAAAGTAGATTAGTACAAACAAGAACAAATAGCATACTTGTATAAGTAGCTAGAGTGAGAACCCTATTGAGTTCTCTTTGTAACCCTCAAAGAACTCACTTCTGAGTCAACTCAACTTGAGTCACACAGCAAAAAAACTTAATATCACTTCAAGTGACCTCTCTCTTTGAGACCTTGTTATTTTACTCTCTAATTGTCCTCAGCTGGTGACTGTCTCAAGTTACTAGTCTTTCTGGATAGTGGGCCCTAGCTGTAAAGGGGACTTGGTAGTCAGTTAGGGACTACCAGTGTATCATAACTTGGCAAAATAGCTAAGTCAATATTTATTTTTCTTTTCTTTTCTTTTCTTTTCTTTTAGTTTCTAAAGATTAGACCATTGTTGGAAGGGAGCAAAGCAACCTGATAGACAACATTATCTGCAGCCACATAGACCATTGTAAGAAGGGAGCAAAGTAGACTGACTTCAACACAAACTTAATAACACAAAATTAGTAGAGGATTCTAGATAGGCTGAAGGCCCAAATGAAAACCTCATCTACTATGTACACAAGAAGGAACATGGGAGTGATGGCACTGATACATAGTTCAACTTTTCACATGCCCTCTCTTTTCACTCAAAAACTCTATAAAATTCAATAAAATTCAGAATAAATTCAAATAAATTAGGATAAATTAGAATAAAATTGAAACAGGCAGTAAGTGAAGTGAGCTGACTGTGGCCTTACTATTGTAGGAAGGGAGCAGAGTAACCTAACTTATAACAGTACAAACTACTAGTATAGGAAGGGAACAGAGTAACCTGACTCACAACAGTACAAACTACCAGTGTAGGAAGGGAGAAAAGTGACCTGATGCACAATATTGCTCACTGTAATGCAGACCATTGTTGAAAGGGAGCAAAGTGACCTAATAAATAATACCACTTGCTATTACACAGACTATTATAGAAAGGGAGCATAGCAGACTGACTTCAGTACAAGCTTAATAACACAGAATTAGTAAAAGGTTTAAGATAGACCAAAGGCCCAGATGAAAACCTTGTACTATATATACAAGTTATACTATTTGTCCTTGTTTAATCTACAAGTGTCTATTAGTCACTAATTCAATTCCAGTCTATGTCATATTCCTTGGTTATAGTTGAGGTAACTCATGACATCTGGAAAATCAAGAAGATTAATTTCTTGGGGCTAATAATTGGAGGAGATGGAATTAAAATGCAAGAGTAGAAGATAACAAGTATTATTATAAACATTGAGTAGAACTATAACTATTATTAGCCATGGTCTGATAACAAGTGGTTAGTTGATGAGATATTGGCATTGTTGGATAAAGACATTACAATGCAGTAATGCATTGAATGTCTAAGACTCAGAACATTGAACTTAAGATATAGATAGGACTCTTCAGAGAAATCTCAAACTATCTCTTTCTATTCTTGTCTTTCTTTCTAAATAAGACAATATCAGACTAATCTATTATTAGACTTTAACTTAACTTTGACTCAACTTATTACCTTTATCACTGATTTATCACTTAACTAGTTACCTAGAGTTACAAGTAGTATTACTGTATTATAACAACTATCACATACCTATTTAGGATAAATATAGACCAGAAAGAGAAGATAATAGCAAGTTCTCTCTTTCTGTGGATTCCTCCTCTAATCTTACTCTAGAAAGACTAGTACTCTTACTTGTCTTATGACAACCTCAAGAATGCTACTCAAAGTCTTATTGACATCTCTCCTTCAATATAACTTCACTGAAAACCTTAACTAGACCCTTTAACAAGGAGTATGAAGATATCAAGTGTTAGATATAGGCTTTAAGTTGAATACATATCAACTATGAGATCTAGAGTCTTAACAAGTATAGCTTGAATGGCCAAGGCCCAAAATGGTCAGAGGTATAGAAATTCTTGAGATTAGCAAACTACTATAGGCAATTTGCAAAATACTTTGCTAGCATAGCTAAACCACTACATCAATTGATCAGGAAAGACAAGAAGTGGAACTGGGAAAGAGAACTAGAGTTGGCATTTAAGAAGCTAAAAGAGATATTCACAACATGACCTATGCTTTTAGTACCAGATTTAGATAAAGAGATAAGAGTAAAATGTATTTAAATATACAACAGGAGAGGTATTGTTAAAGAAATGTGAGGATAAGAAATAGAGACCAGTAGTATTTATCTCAAAATTGTTAAACAAAGCAGAAAGAAACTATGAGATTCACAATAGAGAAATATTAGCAATTATCAGATGTCTAGAAGAATAGAGGCATTTGCTAGAAGATACACAAGACAAATTTGAGATATAGAGTAACCATAAAAACCTTATTATGAGTAGCCAGAAGTTGAACAATAGGCACTCTACTTATCACAATTTGATCTTCATTTAAAACATATGCTAGAAAACAGCATAGGATAAGCTAATAGCCTGAGTAAACAACCAGACTGGCAAATTGTCATAGAAAGAGATAACAAGGACAAGGTACTAGTAAAAAAAGAAGTGATTAGAAGCAAGAGCAACATAGGTGGCAGAAGTTGTGATAGAAGAAGTAAACCTGTTAGAAAGAATCAAAAAGTCAAAGGAAAAAGATGATGAAGTAATAAAGACAGTAGAAGAAATGAAGTGAGTAGATAAAGAATAGAGAGAAGAGGATAGTCTAATGCTAAGCAAATAAGAAAGTGTATGTACCACAAGATAATCAGTCAAGAGCAAAAGTAATCTGGCTATACTATGACATGCCAATAGGTAGACATAGAGGACAGTAAAAGACAATAGAGTTGGTTACCAGGAACTTTTGGTAGCCAGAGATGACAAAAGAAGTCAAAAAGTATATAGAATCTTGTAATACATATCAAAGGAATAAAAATCGCACAGAGGCACCAACAGAAAAGCTAATGCCCAATGCAGTACCAGAGAAACCCTAGAGTCATATACTTTATTACAAAGTTACCACTAGTACAAGGATATAATGTAATACTGGTAGTATGCAATAGAATGACAAAAATAGCACATTTTGTGCTTACTACAGAAAAGATTTTGGTAGAAGGAGTAACAAGACTGTTCTAAGATAATATCTGGAAATTACACAGTTTACTAGAAAGTATTATTATGGATAGGAGAGCGCAATTTATAGTAGAGATAATAAAAAAGTTGAATTAGATGCTAGGGATTGACACTAAACTGTCAATGGCTTATCATCCACAAACAAATGAATAGATAGAGAGAATAAACCAAGAACTCAAGCAATATTTGAGGATATCCATAGACTATTATCAGGAGCAATGGCTAGATTAGTTGGCAACAGCAGAGTTTGCCTACAATAACATAGTGCAAACAAGTACAAAGGTGTCACTACTCAAAGCAAACAATAGACAGGGTCTATGCATAGGTATCAAGATGAGAAAAAAAGGGAGATTTGAGAGGGCAGAAGAATTTGCAACAAGGATAAAGAAAATGCATAAAGAAGTAGAAGCAGCACTAAGGAAGAAATAAGGAAATATATGGATAGAAAAAGAAGCAAGCCAGAGGAGTACAAAGTAGAAAACTAGGTACTGTAAACACTAAAGATCTTAAGTTCCAAATGAAGGGATGATGCTCAGAAAAATTAACAAAATACTTTGTAAGATCTTATAAGGTCAAGAAAACAATATCAGCAAATGCAATTAAGTTAGAACTACTAGGGTCAGTCAAGATATATAGTAGTAAATGTTAGTAGTGTATGAATGTATAAAGATCAGATAAAAGAACTAGTCTCTTCCAGTTAAAATTGAAGAAGAAGAATATAAAGTGAAAAAGATATTAAATAAGCAAAAGTTTAGAGGAAAAGATAGATACTTGGTGTGATGGAGAAAGTGTATGACCAAGAAAGATATATGGGAGCCAAGAGAGAATTTAGAGGATACAAGGGAATTAGTAGAGAAATTTGAGAAAGAATATGATAAGAAACTCAGAAGAGTAAGAAAGGAAGATTGAAAAGAGTTTTGTAGAAGAGAATTGCCAGGTAAGTATATGGCAAAAAATGTTGTATAGATAGAATAACAGGAGGTTTGATTGGGAGTATTGGGCAAGATTAGAAAAGAACTAGAGAAAATGGAAAGAAGGATACAAGAAGAGAAAGAGGATCTTAGAGATAATTAAAGAAGAAGACAAAGAAGAAGGAATAGAAAAAGAGAAATCAGGAATAGAAGAATAGGAGAAGAAAGATGAAATGGGCAATTTATGGGATCCATATGATAAACTATAAGAAAGCCCTTGGAATGAGGATCTTTTTTAATAATAAAAGTGTGTGATCTCCTAAGAAAAGCACCCTAGTTGACACTATGTATCAGTACAGTGTTCCTTGTGCAAATTTGTAGGGAAATGAATTAAGAAGTTGAAGTTGAAAGGAAGTCCAAAAGAAAAAGAAAAGAAAAGAAAAGAAATATAAGTAATGACTTAGCCATTTTGCCAAGTCATGACAAATGCTCTGTTTCAAAGTTGTTCTCATAGTAGCACTCTCTGGCTATGTGATCAGACTATCCTCACAGTAGTACTCTTGACTATGTGATCAAATATGAGACTTTGACTCCTTCTTGTATAACTTAACTCCCTGGCAATGCTAAACTCTGTCTTAGAGCTTTTATGATATTGTCTCTATAGCTAAGTCACTCGTCTTGCAGTCTCTTTGGTTTGACTTAGTCTTGAGTCAAAGCATCTTAATCACTGATCTGATCACTCTAGAAATAGATTTCCACTTTGAAACCCAAATAGAGAAAAGAGGCAACCAAGATTGCTTGTCTTCTTTCTACTAAGCAGAGATTTTATAGGTTTAGAGAAATACAAAAGAAATATACAAAAAAAATAGAGAAAATGATAAACCCAGTCATAATCTATTATTACAATGATTGTTCCAGTAGTGATAGGGAATCCCATGTCTCCTTGTCTTTTCTCAATTATTTCCTATTAATTTTGCCAGGTCTACTCTGCCCTTGTCAAGTTACTAGATTATCTACTATCGATCCTACAGTGATCTTCCTTTTTCTCTGGCTTATCTCAGCAACTCAGGACATGACTTTTTCCTTTCTTGCCTTGGGAGTTTTGGGTGTTGTTCCCATAGCTCTCTGAGGCTCTTTGTTACTCCTTTGTTTCTAATTATAGTAGATCAGTTTTAATATGCTCCTATTACTAATCAAATGATGCTGTGGCTATTCTTATTTCCTGCCAGGCCACCAGTCCTGTTCCCTTGTGATAGTGTCACAGTTCTCCATGACACCAAGTCACAATCTATTGACAATCATGTGTCTAACTTTATACTTATTTACTAGGACCTTTACACTCAAGGAAAATCCCTGTATTTACACCTTAGTTTTGTTCATTCACCAAGTAGAACTACTTCCAATCTAGAAAACATATCTCAGAATCACTAAGTCTCCAGATTCCTCAAGAAGAGGCTAGTGCAAGGGTGACCAGTACCCTTCATGACAGTCAGACACATCAAAACGCCCTTTTAGAAGGTTCTATGTGACAGATAGGCATCTTTCCAGACTTTTCCACATGAGGCTTCTTTTTCCTGACTAAGCTACTATTCTTGGCAATGATGTCATAGAGCTATGGGCTCAACTCTGCTGGTTCTTGAGTGATTGGCCTGTTGGTAGTAGTGACCTTATGTCCCTGGGTATACTGCTATGTAGCTAGGTAACTAGCTTTTGGTAGTGAAGTCCTCTGTGCCTTCCCTGCTACCTGGCAGGTGATTTTATTTTAGTTCTAACTTTGGGGTGTGAAGTTACAAAATTTGTTTAATTTTAGGCCTGAATATATTTTGGGCCTCATAACATAATAGTAAGTAGTATTGTCTATCAGGTCGCTTTGCTCCCTTCCAACAATGGCCTGTGTAACAGTGAGCAATATTGTGCATTAGGTTGCTTTATTCCCTTCCTATACTAGTAGTTTGCACTGTTGTGGGAAGGGAGTAGAGTAACCTGACTTACAACAGTGAGGCCATAGTCAGCTTGCTTAATGGTCTGTATCACAGTGAGCAATATTGTGCATTAGGTTACTTTGCTCCCTTTCTATACTAGTAGTTTGCACTGTTGTGTATCAGGTTGCTTTGTTTCCTTCCTACAATGATAAGATCACAGGTAATATTGTCTATGAGGTCGCTTTGCTTCCTTCCTACAATGGTCTGTGTAGCAGCAGATAGTGTTGTCTATCAGGTCACTTTTCTCCCTTTTAACAATGGTCTGCATCACAGTGAGCAATATTGTGCATCAGGTTGCTCTGCTCTCTTTCTACACTGGTAGTTTGCACTGTTGTAAGTCAGGTCACTCTGCTCCCTTTCTACAATAGTAAGGCCACAGTTAGTTCACTTCACTCACTGCCTGTTCTAATTTATCCTAATTTATTTGGATTTATTCTGAGTTTATTTGAATTTTTGAGTAAAAAGAGAGAGAATGCTGACTAATGCTTGTAAAGCATTGGCTAAGCATTGGGTAAGCAGGCATCACTCCCATGTTTGGTGCAGCATACATATTAGACAAGGTTTTTATCTAGACCTCTGGCCCTTCTTGAACCCTCTAGTTATTAAGATTGTACTAAAGTCAGTCCACTATGCTCCCTTTCTACAATGGTCTGTGTGACAGTAAGTAGTGTTGTCTATCAGGTTGCTTTGCTCCCTTCCAATAATAGTTTGTGCAGCTACAGATAGTGTCATTGATTAGGTTGCTTTGCTCCTTTCCAACAACAGTCTGTGTAGCTGCAGATAGTATTGTTGATCAGGTCACTTTGTTCTCTTTCAACAACAGTCTGTGACACAGTGAGCAATATTGTATGTCAGGTCACTCTGCTCCCTTCCTATACTGATAGTTTGTACTGTTGTAGGAAGGGAGCAGAGTGACCTGACTTACAATAGTAAGGCCATAGTTAGCTCGCTTTGTTTACTGCCTGTTCCAATTTATTCCAATTTTTCCCAATTTATTTGAATTTTTCCTGAATTTATTTGCATTTTTGAGTGGAAAGAGAGAGAGTGGGAACACTTAGGTAAAATTTAGTCAGCATTTAGTCAGCAGCATCATCCCACATTTGGTGCAGCATACATACTAGACAAGGTTTTTATCTAGGCCTCTGGCCTGGCTTGTGAAGTTTATGTTAAAATCAGTCTGCTACACTCCTTTCCTACAACAGTCTATGAGGTTAAAGTTTGTTTAATTTCTGTAATATTATGTTATTGAGTTTGTGTTATAGTCAATCCACTATATTTTCTTTCTACAACAGTCTATGGAATAGTAGATAGTATAGGCTGAA
>Ga0153994_1000412_pt1 | contig 11905 bp, 4 predicted proteins | sample TSNC078MetaG_FD_104735 | JGI IMG/M metagenome (GOLD analysis project Ga0153994, IMG submission 104735) | Attine ant fungus gardens microbial communities from North Carolina, USA - TSNC078 MetaG | ecosystem: Host-associated > Fungi > Mycelium > Unclassified | place: USA: North Carolina, Lumber...
AAAAAAGCATAGAGAAGAGAAGAGATAAATATCAGAAGAATACTAGAAAGTAATGTCTACTTAGTCCTAGAGAACAAGAAAAACCCTAGATAAATATCTAAATTTAGGACATATCAGACCTTCTAAATCCTTTTGTACTCAACACTTCTTACTTCAATACCACCATCTTATATGGTAGTACCCAAGAGTACTATAGTGAATATATAAATTTCTTCTCATTTCATCCATTAGTAGAACTACTATGAACAAAAACTTTGAACATATGACTACTTGACCAGATGACACTACTATCAATATAGAGTATAGTTGTTCCTCCACAAAGACCAAAGACCAAGGCCCTCACAGCACTTCTATTTCCCTCATAGATAATGTATCCATGATATCTGAGTGTCAAGTAATGACTCTCCAGGTCCTGGTCTGGCTGATACTAACTAGCTAGAGCTTTCTCTACACAGGATCTCTTGATTGGGACTAATAGTTTCAGAGAGCTTCTGGTTAAGAAAGCAAAAGGATAATTGAGTAGTCTACTTAGTGAAGAATGTAAGGGCAACCAGAGTAGAACACTCCAAGAGATTCCTCAGTTAACTTATAGTCTATGAAACATATTACAACTTACCTCCAGGAGATTCCTCAGAGAATTAGATGAGGCTCCTAGAGAGAATAATCTATATTATATATATTATAGTGTCCTTGCATCTCTGCTTTTGATAACTAGGGTCTGAATAATGAAAGTGTGTTAGGGGACAACAGAGTGCACTTAGAACAATGGGGGTAAGACCAAATATTACCTAGTAATATTTGATTAGCTGCAGGGTCACTCTAGAGGACTAATATGAGCTCCAGAGTCATATGTGAGGGGTTCTCTTACAGAGAACAAAGCTAGGGTATATATAGGAGTGTCTTTGGTTTATAACTATAGCCTGTTAGCAAACTAGTACAAAGTAGACAAAATAAGTATAACTAGTATGACTGAGATACTTCACAGGGTAATTGCAGCTATGTTACAGAGGACTATGACACTGAGGGTGACTATACTGAATATGTAGCTGCTCAAAATAACATGAAAGTGGAAGTTTCCTACTTTATCTACCCCTTAGACACTCCATTGTATGACTTCACTCTGCCTTTCTCCAAACCTCCACATATCTTCAACAAGAAAACACTTAACCCTACATCAAATGGCAATATAATCATGTCAATAGAACCCTCCTCTCCCATGGTCATTTCATATAGCGCTAACATCCTAGCTGACCTTAGCCTATGGGACAACAACTTCACAGCAACTTCTCTTTTTAGCACAAATAAATTCCTCAATAGTGATGTCTGCAATATTATATTGAAAGGGTACAAAAGGGAATTGCACACTGGGACAAATAAAACAATGATGTGCTAGCTCCCAATTGCATGCTAAAGGTCCGAGAGGAAATAATCAAAAATGAAGATTATAAGTAAAAGTAGAATTGTATGCAGCTCTAATAAAATATAGGTTTGGTTTTTATGAAAAGAGTGAAAAATCTCTCTAGATCATTATTGTATAGCCTCTCTAAGATGTCAACCTTTATACACTGTAATGAAACTCCACTGCAAAATACAATTAGTTAATCACTTATGAACCCTCTATACTTAGTTGCCCCCTTATCTGTACTCCTAACACCAAACCTTATAGGTGTAATGCAATTTAAGTATGTACCTAGCTAAGCTTTTCTAGTCTACTATAAGGGCAACTGGGGCACAAGACTCCAGGAGAATCCTTAGAGATTAGGATAAGGCTCCTAAAGGGATGTTCTACATTATATACTAGGTTTACATTCTTTGGTGTTAGGGTCAGTGTGATCGGAGCTATACTAGTATGTCTAAGTATTACTTTAGTAATACTTAAACAGGCTTAGATTACTCCAGAGTATCGTTATACAGTTCAGGAGTAGAAATAGAGCTATCCCCTTACATCTGCTATCCTTTCTGAAGCCTGCTTGAGTTGCATCTGCTATTCCTCTCTAGATTGAGTTCTGGGTATATTCAGTGTTTTACTTAAGACATTCCCCTAGTTCCAGTCTTCTTACTTTCAATAAATTTACATTTATGATTCTAGAGGTAATATAGATAGAGATAGGAGTCAAGAGGTTTTTCCCTAATCTAACTGCACTCTGGATATTATATTAAAGTTATTACAAATGTCTGAAACTCAAAGAATAAAGATAAAAAGAAAACTATTGCTACTTTTAGATTTCTATTAACTTCTTCTCTTACTAATTCTCCCTAAACCCCTGAGACTTACATATTTCTCTTCTTTCTTTATGATGATATGTTCCCTCATCAAGTTCTTCCCATCAAAGATGACGTGTCTTGCAGTAGACTTCTTTCTAGAATGTTCTTCTTTCTGTCTCGTACTTTCTCTTGATGTTGTCTTGTGATTAGTAACTTCCTAGCTACCTGTTAGTCATTAGTAAGCTTCAACTGTTGTCTGAGTTTTCTAAGTCATGTCCTAGATGCTATTTATCTAAATATACCTGAGCTGATGCCATCAATGCTTATTTACAAGCACAAAGTCTATTAGTCTAAGTTTGTCATCTGAATACCATTGGTTCTAGAGTACAAGTCTGCCATATTTTCAAATTAGTCCATTCAAATGTGAATCTAGAGTATAGTTCCTTAGTGACTTTCTTTGTAACCTAATGCTAGCTCATCCTAGTTGTCTCTTGAGGTCTCCATATGAGCTTTAGGTCGATTATCACCTACTCCATGTCTTTATCATATAGTATTATGTTCTGAGGATTATAGAAAGGATTCTAAAGTGAATTCTAATTAAGAATCCATTGCTATAAAGTGTATCAAATATTATCTTCTACAGAAAATTCACTTACAACATAACAGTATGTTCCTTCCAATCTTAGACAAAGAAGCCTTAAAGGCTGTAATGGTAACAACATATTGTAACTTGATCCTTTTGGTGAATCAGCATGAGATTTCATCTCTGCTATTTTTGAATCTGGCTGGAATCAACTGACCACATCTAATAGCATTTCTGTCAGGAACAATGTCATTTTGAAACTTGGTAAAGTTAATACTCCACTGGAAAAGGGAACAATGCCTAATGACATCTCGACCAAGAAGGTACCACTTCTCATCCTACCTTGTTCTTCCAAAAAACAAATTAAAAAATCAAAAATTTATAAACAAATGTTTGCAGCTAGAAAAGAAAAAAAAATACCTCCTTCTCCTCTATTTTATGCTCAGACCACTTCATTTGCTTCAAGTATCCTCAAAATCAAAGAAGTTTTCTCTATCCTACTAAATAGGAAAATTCTCGAAATCCACAATGTAGCTTTCTCTAGACAAAATAAAAATAGGGAAAGGAAAATACAACCCACTACAAAAAGACTATCCAGAAAGCAGGCTATTGTTCTTACTTCCTCTAAACTCACTGATGTTATCATAGAAGATGTTAATACTCATATTTTCTAGATCAATACTCTCCTAAAGAACATTAAACCAACTCTACATGCTAAATTCATTTATCCCTGCCCTAGAAGTATATCCATTATTACAAGCAATGTCTCCAACCCAAGTAACCTTACAATTATGGGAAAACACCTCAAATTAATGGAAGGTACTAATATCTTGCTTCTTAACTTCTACAATCCAAGTCTTATCTAAAAATAACTAGCATTCTGTATATTCAGCCTAATGAAAACAAACTCTCTAGTAAAGAAGTCATTGATTTCATAAACTGTATTGAATTATTCAAAAACTTCTTCTTGGCTACCAAATCCAGAATTATCAAAGTATCTCCCAAGTTCAACATGGCTATCATCTGGTTTAATATCTGGGATGCTCAAAGTAGTTCCAAGGCAAAGGTACTAATAAACTATTCTTTTAATTTTGGTAGATATATCACTATTATAAGAGCAATAATGTTATGAGAGCTCTAGAAAGGAAATAGTTTTCTACATGTTTGAGCACTTAATCCAAAACCTCAAGTCATACAATGAGGTTGTAAGAGGACGCTCTAGAATAGCTTAGGTAATCTGGTATGGGTAAGTATAATCTAGCTTACTCTCAGATCCTCAGAGCCTGCTGTCTACTAGTTTCCTTTCTTCTAGTTCTTATCACTATAGTGATACTATGTAGCCTTATTAGGTATGGTAGTTATTAGTATCCTGATCTGGGTTCTCTTAGTGACTGGCATACAGACCAGGCTAGTCTAGTATATATAGCTAGTGGTATATGGTAGAATACCTTACTCTAACATTGATTGGAACTTCTGGGCTATTCAATGTTCTATCTCTAAGCAACTTCCTCACTAATAGCTAAGTTAGTACTGGGCTGCTCTAGTCCTCTTATAGAGGTTGAGATATAAATAGTGGAGGAACTTAGGTAATCAGATCATATGACAAGATTAGGTGATCATGGAATATTCTGGAAGGACATGTGATCATGGACTAATAGTAGTACAGCCACTGTAAAATAGTATAAGTAGTAGTCCAATCTAATGAAGAACCTTATCGAGTTCTTTTTGAACATTTACTTAGGGTGATCACTGAGAACTATTACAGTTCTTTGATAACAAACAAACATAAACCTAGGTATTTCCTAGTGCCACAACTGCTGGAAATAGGGCTATTCAACCTTTTTCTGCAGAGCTCATAGATCCAAGTATCAGAAGTATAGCAGGTCTTATAAACTCAAATACTACAGAGACTTAGTGTGGTGCTATAAGACCAACCTTAAACTTGATTCTCCTTGTCTCAAAACTTCACAGGGTTTGTCATACCCCCACTCTTTCAAGTGTATCAACTGTAAAGGTAATTACATGGCTAATGACTATAAGTATTTTTTCTGTCAAAATCACTTCAATAGAGAATAGCATTTCAAGAAAGCTCAAGAGGTCCAGGAAACTAGGACCAATTCAATTCACCTAGCTATAGACAGCAAGAAATTATGATTAAAGAAACCCTAAAAATCTTTTCACAGAATATTAGAAAAAAGCCCTAACTAATATCATTCTAGAAAATAACAAAAACACCACTGATATAATTTTTATCCAGGAACCTCCTAGATCATTCATTTAATATATTTCTAGCTACTCTAACCCTTTGGGAGATCCCCTTTATAGTACCCCCAATTACCCTGAATAAATACTATTTATTCAACAAGATATGTCACAAGACAACTATGCAAGAGTCACTACTTATGTCAATAAATGTCTTTTAAGAATAAGATTCACCTCACAACTAGACATTGTTAACCATCATGACATTAACATATTATCTTTCTACAATGATCAAGATATCAACTTCATTATCAATGTCTACTCTGACAGCAACCAAACTACTCTTCAGTTCCTCAGTTAAAACATTGTCAACTTAAATAATACTATCATCATGACAAGTGACTTTAACATAAGAGGGTCATGACTTGACAAAACAGCTAAAGTCATTATTTATATTTATTTTATATTTATTTTCTTTTTCTTTTATCTTAGACTTACTACATAGAAGGGAGTATGGGAAAGTGTCATATCACAAGTGTCACATAGTCATGATCACATGACAGGAAGTCACAATGTCACATAATGGGTCACATGATAGGCATGGGAAAGTAGTGCACAGACCATGTAGTAGTTGTATAAGTAGTATAGAAAATCTAACAAGGACTCTATCAAGTTCTCTTTGTCAATCACTGAACAAAAAGCAGTTGGCTTTATTCCAGCTTGGAGTTTAGCTTTCTTACAAAGAGATAGTGACTGAGATTCAAATTTTTATCACTATTCTATGCATACTAATAATCTCTTCACCTTAGCTGATAGTTTAAAACTAGAATATTCCCCCTCTTCTAATCCTGGACCCACCAGATTTGCAGACAACTCCCATAGCTCTAATTCTGTTATAGATCTTGTATCCTTCTCCCCCAATAACTTAGGATTCAGCTATCACATATTTCATCCTGACATACATAAGCCATCTGATCATGTTTCTCTTACTATTGAAATAGATATTAAGGAAATCAACATTGATATCAACATATGGACTATTTGCAAAGATAGCAAGGATAAGGAGAACTCATCAGTTCAATAACCTCCACTGTCTTTGATAACACATAGCATATCCATTCCAAGATAAAACAAATTACAAAATATTCCAAAGAATGGTGGAGTCCAGATTACACAACCAGTCTAAACAAGTATCAAGCCTTAGGTGACATTCAATATTGAAAAGAATTTCAAGTCAAATGTTCATATAGCTAAAAGGAAATTCTTTGATGAAAAGATATACAAAATTACCTTCTTAAACAAAAAACCTTGGGATCTAATAAATTAGATTAGGAAAAAGTCTCTGCCAGCCATTAAGTCTATTTCATATGAAAATCAACCTTGTAACACCCTTCTAGAACTATAACATGCTCTTCATTTGTAGCAACTTAGCCTGGATGACTTAATCACTCTCCAAGTCTGAGTTGACAAAGAAAACTTGATAGAGTTCCCATTAGATTTTCTATACTATTTATACAACTACTATATAGTCTGTACACTACCTTCCTATGGTTTCTATATGACTCAGTTATATAATGTCACCTGACTGTAACTTGTAACCCTGTGACTCTGTGACACTTAGTCACATGATATTTTCTCATGCTCCATTCTTGTATAGTAAGTCTAGAAAAGAGAAGAACAGAAAAGAAATATAAATAATGACTTAGCTGTTTTGCCAAGTCATAACATCATTTATTATACAATTCAACAGAAAAGAGACCTATTAACACTGCCTTTCTTAGTAACTTCCCTCAAGCAAACTTAATCGAATGACCTCTATTTTCCAAGCAAGAATTTAAAGACACTATTATACTAGACAGTCATTTAGGCAAATTAAGTGACTATTTTTACCTTAATAACAAGAATAATGTCATAACTTGGCAAAATGGCTAAGTCAATATTTATATTTCTTTTCTTTTTCTTTTCTTTTCTTTTAGATTATTACTAAGATGGAGCATAAGAAATATCACATAACAGAGTCACAAAAGATGTGACATAGGTCACACCAGGTCATGTTATAAGTTATGGTCACAGCATGTGATGAGATAGTCATATGACAAGAATAACATGAGGACTACAGAAGGATATTGCACAGTCATAGTAGTAAAATGTATAAGTAGTATACAAAATCAAATAGAAACTCTATTAAGTTTTCCTTATCAACTCAGACTTGAAGTAGATTTAAGTTGTCTTGGCTAAAGTCTTATAAATAACTGACTCAAGAGACAAGTTTAGACCTCCTAGAGATATTTTCAAAATGCCTAGTCATGGACTCAAGCACCTTGCTTGAGTAGCAGAGTAGTAGCTGTGACTACCACTACATATACCTCATAGACACTTGCCCAAGCATCCTGTATCAGATTTATAATAGATTTCTCTTCTAGAGTACTCTTGAGGACAAAGGCAAACTTTGAAGATTAAGCTTTACTAGAGTGATATTATATCTCAGTGGCCAGTAGTGCTATTTTCAGAAGAGTTACCATTAGATCTAAGCTATTATCACTGATGGCTGATTATATCAAGATCAAGAGAGTCAAGTTAACATAGAGTCATATTACAATTATAGTAGAAAAAAACTAGATTCTGAAGGAGTAAGAAGATATAGAAGATGTAGGAAAAAGGATAAAGAAGTTGAGGAGAAAGGTAGAAGAGAGGTTTGATAAAAACAATGTGCTCGAGAGCAAAATGACTTAAGATCACTGTCTTCTTCTATAGCCCAGCAAGAGGCTCGAGAACTGCCTATTGTGTGAAAGAGGATTTCTGAAGTAGGGTTAGAGGAACAGAGAGTGGTTATCTAGTATTTGGGAGAGGCACCACCTCATCATTTTGGCCTTACTATGTTTGGGAATTTGGAGGTTTTCTTTGTCTTGGTTTTTTTGTTGTCTTATTGCTTTGTAATCCTAATAAAATACTCTAGGGCACAGAAGGGAGTCAAGCATCATGCCTCTATCATCATCTCTTTCTGTTGTTCTAGAGCTTAATAGCTATTTGAGTAACTAAGTCTCTATTTTTCTGAGTGTTTTTCCTTTACTTTCTAAAAACTATCAAACCTCTTTCTTGATGGGAATTCAAGCTCCAACAGACTTGGGCATTTGTTTATGCTAGGAGCTAATCACTCGCTATATATTTTTAGAGTAGGTTTCCAGTTGTATGATCAGCTGAAGAAAAGTCTATATGATAGCACAGGAGTTCTAGGTAGATTTGCTGTATCGACAGCAAGCTAGACTACTAGACTAAATAAGGACAGTAGTGTCATAACATGGGACGAACACATATTTTAGAGATTCTATTATGGTAAAACCAACTTTAAGTGGATTCATAAAAACTTTATTATTATCTCTTTTAGTTATTCAGGTCTTTCTCTTCTATTCCTCTCTTTTTAAGTTCTCTTTGTTATTTGATCACCTCTTCAGTATCTACTTGTTTAGTATACAATTGTGAAATATCTCAGAGATTCTTTTACTTTCATTTGTTGCTATCTTTGTATTGTGATCAATTCCCTTTGATCACTATTAATGCATCTATCTCTCCCTCATATGCTATTAACTCATTACTTAATTCTCAATATACTAAGAATTAATTTTTATATAAAGTAGCCATATTCAAACTTATTGTCAAACAGTAAGCAAACCTTAAAAGCTCTATCAAAAATGTTAATGAATGCCTTAATAGTGTTTATAAAAGTTTTGATCCTTTAAATCCTCTTTTTTCTCCTGGTCTAAGAATAGCTGATCATTTCCCTGGTAGAGTTAGCTTTCATTCACCTCTTTTTTCTTCAGATAATGATTTATTTTCTCATCTTCAAAACTTTAATAATACTTTATTTTCTTCTCAAACCTTCCATAATAGCATGGCTGTTATAACAGATGAAGATATCAAAAAATCTCATATCACTATAGTAGTCACTCCTATTTGATCTGACAATTCTGTCATCAAATAAATATAGATCCAAGCAGTCAATGTTACTTTAATTGAAGCTGAACTAATAGCCATCTGCATCAGCCTCATACCTACTATAGAAAACAAAAATATTCATGATATTATTGTTATCACTGATTTCATATCTGCTGCTAGTAAAATTCTTAAATCCAAAGTCAATCTCTTCCAGAATATAGTTATATCCCTAGTCTATGCTATCAAATTATATCTCTTCAGAGACAGCAAAAACAAAATATAATTCTGGTACTGTCCAAGTAAAACCAAATAGCCTAGACACTAACTTATCGACAATCAAGTTAAAGCTAGTATAAATGCTCTAGAGTTCCCTTGTAAAAACTCATATCTCTTCAGCAGGAAAAAAGAATACAATAATATCCTCCATGAATGGTAATCAACCTTTGTAAATAGCCTCAAGAAAGGCCACTATTTTCTAATGTTTGAGAATGAAGACAAATGAGTTATAAAACCAACATATGCCAAGAGCAGCTCATAGCTTCTTACTATAGAATTTACTAACTCTTTATGTGCTTGCTTCACACATATGACCACAGGCCATGCCCCTATTGGTAAAAATAGACAAAGATTTTTTTCTAACCTTTTCACTAGCTACTCATATAGCAAAGCTAAAGTTTAAACTCAAGAATATATTGTTATAGAGTATGACCTCTATAACCTGTCTATATGCTTCTGCAACATTGTCATTAACAGCTTTGTTCATTTCCTTGCAGACAACTCTGGAGCCTTTAGCTTTGACAATAGATAAAGATTTTTTATGGCATAACTTTTAGAAATAAAAGTATAGCTCATCTCTTTCTACTTTTATCTTTTTTTTTCTACTATATTTTTTTTTGTCTGTGTATCTAAGTAGGTACTTTGTACTTACCACAGTCTGCTAACATACCCTATGTAATAAATTGTTGATTTTTTTTTAAAAAAAATTCTTTTGTACTATTTTGTTCTTTTTTTATAAAGAAATGAATAGATCTTTGTAACTTGTATAAAATTATAAAAGATTAAACAAAGTAACAATCAAGAAAAAATATTTTTTATATTATGAGTTACCTTAACTATAATCAAAAGAATATAATATAAACTAGAGTTGAACCAGTGACTAATAAACACTTATAGATTCAATAAGAACAAATAGTGTTGTAGCAACTTAATCTAGATGACTTAATCACTTTTCAAGTCCAAGTTAATAAGGAGAACTCAATGAAGTTTTTGTTAAATTTGGAAACAAATTTCATTTGGCTATATCTCCATTAATTCTTTAGCAATTTTCACAGTCTCAACAGCACCCAAAAGCCCTTAAAAAAACCTTTCTATCAATACCAGTCATGTCTCAAAGCAATCAATAATGGCTGAGATATCAGACAAATCAATAGGTAACCACTATGGTACCATTTATTAAATTGCTAATATCTCAGAAATTACCATGATTGATGCTTTGCTTTTGAGCATCAAAAAATCCCTTTTTATACTGCTTAGAATGAGCCTAAAATGGTGCTGAGGCAATTAATATTTGTACATAGACTTTATTAATTATCTATAAATAGTCATTTGTTCTTTTCTTAGAACAAAGGACAGCCTTCATAAGGTTAAGTTATTATTATATTAAGCACAAAGGCACTACTATATATAGAATAATAGATAGTAGTATATAATAATCTGTTCTAGTGTACTGTAAGGGCAACCGAAGTGGACTTTAGGAGATTCCTCAGTTAAATTATAGTATGGAATATATTATAACTCACCTTCAGGAGATTCCTCAGAGAATTAGATGAGGCTCCTGAAGAGAATAATCTACAATATATACTAAAATGCTCTTGCATTCTATTCTTTGGTAACCAGGGGCTACACAATGAAATTATGTTAGGAGACAACAGGGGGCACTTTGGGGTCATGTGTGAGGAGTTCCCTTACATGTACAGACTATCACAATTATATATATAAGAATTTATAGTGTTATATGACAGAAAATAATCATTTAAATAAAATAATTTCTTTTATATTCTATATTATTACTAAATTTTGCTACTAAACTCTTGTTATCTACTCTTATAAAATTATAATTTAGATTAGTTACTTATACTCCTTTTATTTCAGACTTAGTATAAGTACTTTATTAGTTATATTCTAGTTCCTTAGTTTGTAGATTAATGTCTTTTATGTATTTTATCCTCATTTTTATTAATATACTATTCTTCTTCTAAACTCCTGGCAACAATTTAGTCTTCCTAAAATATGCAACCATATATGTGACAACAGATCGAGATACAATGCACAAGCTAAGGCCAAGGTTATTCCTTACTTTTATTGTTAACTCTCTTCCACTCTGGAGTAACTCTGCTCTACTTTGGGTCACTTTGTTCCTGTTCTGTACAGTTCTTGATACATAGTTTAAGAATTAGATCTCAAACTTAACAATATTTTTTGTTACTATCTACTTTCATCTTTTAAATATCTAATCTTCAATTATATATCAAGTAAGTAACCATTTGTGATACCTTTTTAAGAGTAGAAAAATATATTAAGTATTCAAAAAAACAGAAATAAAAATAAATTTTAGATAAGTTTACTAGGTAGAAAACAAAACTAAAGTATTAACTATGACTATAGGTTATAAGGAGACTGTGATACTTTTTTTTAATTATTAGAAAAGTTAGTGATATGGTATATAAACTTAAAGTTTCAATAACTTGAAAAAATATTTATCCAATAATTAACAAAGTATTTCTCAAACTATATATTTTTTATAACAAATGACAAAAATCTAAAATAATAATAAATACTCAGAGTCACAAAATAAAACTAAGATATATTAGTAAATACCTAGAATGATAATAAATACTGTAAGTATACTGAATAAAGAATAGTTGTTCAAAAATATAAAGTATTTTCATCTTAGAGTTGTAAAATGAAACTGAGATATATAAA
>Ga0153994_1000417_pt1 | contig 11861 bp, 10 predicted proteins | sample TSNC078MetaG_FD_104735 | JGI IMG/M metagenome (GOLD analysis project Ga0153994, IMG submission 104735) | Attine ant fungus gardens microbial communities from North Carolina, USA - TSNC078 MetaG | ecosystem: Host-associated > Fungi > Mycelium > Unclassified | place: USA: North Carolina, Lumber...
AGAAATGATAGACCTTTACTATATGTTTGTGCAGCTCACAGACGAGCTTTTACCTACATTGTCCGCAAAAGGAAATACTACAATGCTCAAGATTGACGAAAACCTGACCATTTACGGCGACCCCGCAAAATTGGCAAGGGTATTTAATAATATCTTGAAAAACGCTATCGCATACAGTTACCCAAATACAGAAATTAACATTTTCGCAGAAAAAAAAGAGAATACGCTAGTCATCACTTTTCAAAATGAAGGGCAAACAATTTTGCAGGAAAAATTGTCAGCCATCTTTGAGAAGTTTTACCGTTTAGATGACGCCCGTACTTCAAATACGGGCGGCGCGGGTCTGGGATTATCCATCGCAAAGGAAATCATTACCTTACACGGTGGGACAATTACCGCCAGGAGCGAAAACAATACAGTTACATTTATTGTCACCCTGCCCATATTGAATCAGGAAGGTAACAACCCACATTAGGATTTTCTTAGGAATTAAACAATTAAATATTAAAGTATGACCTGTTTGCTATTGGTATCATAGTTATATCAAAGTAAGCAGGAGGAAAATAATGTCTGCCAAAGGTAAAGTAAAAAAGAAAAAAAGAACCCTTAGAAATCTCACCCTGACGGTATTTATCTTGCTGTGCGTTGTATTTGCTGTTTCCTTTACGAATAACTTTAAAAGTCTTTCCGATGATCAAGTTGATCATAGCAATGTGTTTAAGCAAAATCAAGACGACTCGGATTGGAACTTAATCCTTGTAAATGCGGAGAATTATATACCGGATGATTACACTTTTACATTGATGACATTGAAAAATGATTATCAAATAGACGAAAGAATTTATTCGGATTTACAAGAGATGTTTGATGCGGCCAGAAGTGAAGGCATCTATCCGTCGATTGGCGAGGCATATCGCACAAGCGATGAGCAGCAAAGTCTTTATACCGATAAAGTCAATGCCTATATCACCGAAGGATATTCCGAAAAAAAGGCTAAAGAATTGGCAAATGCCTGGGTTGCCCTACCGGGAACAAGCGAACATCAATTGGGTCTGGCACTTGATATTAATGCCGAAAGAGATAAATGCACAAATGATGAGGTCTATATGTGGCTTAACAAAAACAGTTATCAATATGGATTTATTTTGCGATATCCCGCCGCCAAAGTCGGAATAACAGGCGTAAACTACGAACCTTGGCATTACAGATATGTTGGCAGGGAAGCCGCAAAAGAAATCTATGAACAGAATATTTGCCTTGAGGAGTATTTAAACAGATTACAATAATTGATTACTATCTTTATCAATCCGCTCCACGTCTGTATAAACTTCCGTCTCAATAGGCAGATTCTTCTTCTTTAACCTATATTCCAGCATTGTTTTTATTAAATAATAAATCACCGCAAAAACAGGAACACCGATAATCATACCAACTAAACCAAACAATCCGCCACCAAGCAAAATTGCAAACACTACCCAGAAGGCTGACAATCCGGTCGTATTCCCTAATATTTTGGGCACAATAATATTCCCGTCAATTTGCTGAAGGATGATAAGAAAGACAATAAAAACAACACCTTTGACAGGGTCGGCAAGCAAAATAAGCAGTGCGCTGGGAATGCCTCCTATATAAGGTCCAAAAAACGGTATAATATTCGTAACCCCTACGATGACGCTGACTACCAATGTATAAGGGATGTTTAAAATTGTCATTCCGATAAAGCAAATAACCCCTACGATCAGAGCATCAAGCAGCTTACCGGAAATGAAACCGCCAAATATCTCATTGCTCTTCCGCAAGGTTGACATAATAGCGTTGGCCGTTTCCGTTCCAAATACAGAATAAATCGTTTTCTTGCCCTGGCCAATAAACTTATTTTTACTGCATAAGACATAAACGGAAATAACGACACCGATAACTAAATTAAGGAATATGTTTACAATCCCAAAAACACTTGTGGTAAAATGGCTCAGATAACCTTCTATTTGGGTAATAAAATCAGTCTTTAGCCAGTTTTCAAAATAATCGGTAACATTAGTGATGACTCTTGTTGCCAGCATCGCAAGACGGGTTTCATCTTCTAGCGTTTTACCAAGCCATGTCAAAAAATTGTCAACATACTCCGGAAGCTCCACAGCCATGGCGATGATACCTGACATAAATTCTGGAATAACTAAATATCCCAATGCAAAAATAAGGATAAACATCATCAAAATCGCCGTGAAAACACTGATACCCTGGGTGATAGACCTGGCTTTTTCCTGATTTTTCATCTTCCGGAACAAAACAATCATCTTTTTTTTCAAAAATTCTACAACCGGATCCAATAAGTATGCAATAATCAGTCCAAAGATAATCGGCTGCAATATTCCCAAAATTCTCCACACTAAACTTAGAATGTCATTTAATTTAAAGATGGCAAAGAAAAATAATATGCAGGCAGCTACCACTAAAAATATAGCAATCCCACGAGTGCGATAATCACGCCAATGTGATTCTTTATTTATTTTCTTATCATTTCTATCGTCTTCCATCATATCAGTTCCTTTCATTGTTATATTCATTTTATATCATTATGCCCACAATTGGCAATACCTTCTGTTGGTAAAGTCATCGATGGTTTCGAAATAACAATTTTTATCATAATTTATATCAATAATACATAAAATATCTACGACAAACATGACACGGAGACCATTATGTTGAAAAAGTATGTAAAACCAATACATATTATAATCACACAGCTTATTATTTTACTCTTCCTCATCATCTCATTGGCAAACCAGTATTATCCTGTCGCTTCCCAGTCTGTAGAACCCTCATCTTCGGCCAATTCAGAATCAGAAGCGGATTATATTAAATGGGTAGATTTCACGGTAACTTATGAAGCGATGGATAAGGCCTACCAATATGATGTGGAGACATATGAAGAGGACGTACATCTTCATTGGATTGAACTGCTTGCTTACCTTGGTGCCAAATATGGCGGCGATTTTTCATCCTACAAAGAGAAGGATATGACGGCATTAGCTGAAGTTTTAATCAATCAGGAGGAAACAATGACTTCTCTCACGAAAGATATGCATTACTATAGCTATTATCTCGAAGCATATGATGCTGTTTTAGGCGGTCTTGTTGGTTCCTATGAAATACAAATCGATGATGAAAATAACCCCGGAGAGCTGGTATGGGTAGAAAAATATGGTTTAAAGGGCTTCTCGCCGATAGCCAAAGGATTTGAGTATCAGCACTATGATGATTTCGGCAATTCCCGAAGTTATGGCTATAAGCGACTGCATTTAGGGCATGATATGATGGGGCAGGTAGGAACGCCCATTATCGCCGCCGAATCCGGCTATGTGGAGGCCATGGGCTGGAATCAATACGGCGGCTGGCGTCTCGGCATCCGCAGTTTTGACGGTAAGAGATACTATTATTATGCCCACCTGCGCAAGAATTTTCCTTATCATACAGAATTGGAAGTGGGAAGTATCGTCAGCGCCGGTGATGTTATTGGTTTTATGGGGCGTACCGGTTACAGTGCCACAGAAAACACCAATAATATTGAAGTATCGCATTTGCACTTCGGGCTTCAACTGATTTTTGATGAATCCCAAAAAGAAGGGACGAATGAGATATGGGTCGATTGTTATGAACTGACTCGGTTTTTATCTAAGAATACATCAGCCACTTTAAAAAATGAGGAAACCAAAAACTATTATCGGATTTATGGGTTTATTGATCCCGCTGTTGTCAAATATTTACAATCACAGTAGATACTGTATTCTAAACTTTTATCTGCATCCATTCTACCATAAGCCTGTCCATTCCAAATGCCGCATTCGCCGGGCTTGTGGACGGCAGCTTGATGGCCTTAATTCCCGTTTGGTGATAGCAATACTTATCATACAAACTATAAGCCTTTGCCCCATTGGCAAATATTCCCCTAATTGGGGCATTTCCTAAAATTCTGTTTAAGTCGTTAACAACCACATTTTTAATACTGCTGTCGCTGGAGCCTTTGATTTCACAGCTTTTAATCACATCCCATACCGCAATATGATGATCTAGCAAAAGCTTTTTCTTATCTTCTATTGTTTCCGGAACATCAGATTCAGTAAGTTCGGCGATCACTTTCCAAAAACGATTCTGTGGGTGATTATAAAAAAATCTTCCTTCTCTGGACTTTACCGAGGGAAATGTTCCTAATATAAGAACCTTTGAATACTGGTCATACACCGGTTCTATTTCGTGATTTATACGCTCCATTATTGATGATCATCTGCTTTCCTTGGATTATCTTTCTTTTGCAAAATGCAGCCAAAGTCATAACCGTATTCATAGGCCGATGCTATATCAGCTTCTCCCGGCTTAAACTTCACTTTTAATCCAGCAACCACTTTAAGCTTTATTTGTTTCAGACGTTCAAGCATATTCGGTACTGCCTCACCGCTCCAACCATAGCTTCCAAAGGCACCGGCAAGCTTACCGCCATGGATTGAGCTGAACATAGAGGTTGTCAAGTTCCAGATGGGTTCCAGAGCATCGCCTAAAATTGTCGGCGTTCCAAGCAGAATTCCGTCTGCATAACCTATCTCCCCAAGAACCTTATCTTTATCCGCTATAACCATGTCAAATAAATGAACCTCTATCGGGCCGCTATCAGAAATACCTTTGGCTATCTCTACTGCCATTTCCTTTGTGTAACCATAGGCGCTGACATAGGGTATGACCACTGTCAATCCGGCATTGGGATTGATAACGGTACTCCAATTTCGATAGCTTTCCATCAAATCAGGAATATTTATGTCAACTACCGGGCCATGACCTGTACAAATCATATTAATTTCTAAATCTTTAATACGATTCAACGCCTTTAGCACAAATCTCTTAAAGGGACCAAGAATATTATCAAAATAATATTTCACTGCCCTCTCGTAACCTTCATGATCTGTCACTTTGCTAAGCAGCACCTCATCAAAGCAATAATGGGCGCCAAAAGAATCACATGTGAATAACACCTTATCATCTTCATCATAGGTGTACATTGTATCTGGCCAATGCAAATTAGGCACTTGCATAAAGCGTAATGTTTTACCACCCAAAGACAACGTATCATTCTCCTTAACAATCCTGCTTTTAAAAGGACCATTCACTATGTTTTTCAAGAAATTAATGGCAGTAGTTGTCCCGACAATTTCTATATTGGGATTGAGTTGTAATAACTTTTCGATACTCCCGGCATGGTCCGGCTCGGTATGATTCATAATGATATAATCAATATCTTGAATATCGGTTAACTGCCGAAGCTTATGCAGATAAGTATCGTAAAATTTAAGTTTGGCCGTTTCAAATATCGCTGTTTTTTCAGTTCCTTTAAGAAGATATGAATTATATGTCGTTCCAAATTCAGTCTCCATAATAATATCAAATGTCCTTAAATCCGGATCTAATATACCTGTCCAAAACAGGTTTTCTTTCAGTTTTAAAGTATCCATTATTTCCTCCTGTTTTATGCAAAATTGTGGTTTTATAAAGTATATAGTAGCATATCACAAGAGATTTTCAAGGCGTTATACATCATTCTATGTTTTTTTTTAGATTCATAGCAAAAATGATTTAAATTTAGGGTATTGACTAACAAGTGTTAAGCATTTAATATAAAGATACAGGCAAGTTACGAGGTAACATGGTTCCCTTTTAGCAAGCCTGGCAATAAACAACGACAAAGTAATCGTGCTGAATCCATGCGGGTACGTCCCTAATGAAAAGGCGAGAGAATATTGATTTGATTAAAGGGGCATTCCCTTTATGATTTGATTGATAGATACCTCCTTGTGCCTTTCACGGTTCAAGGAGTTTTTATTGTTATTCAAATATTTTTAAGAAGAGGAGATTTAAGATGGAAACACGTATTGCCGTTATTGGTATTATTGTCGAAAGTCCGGATGCCGTAGAGAAAATCAATTTATTACTTCATGAGTACAGCCAGTATATTATTGGGAGAATGGGAATTCCCCATCGTCCCCGTGACCTGTCTATCATCAGTCTCGTCATGGATGCTCCCCAAGATGCAATCAGTGCCTTATCGGGAAAATTGGGCATGCTGCCAAATGTGAGCACAAAGACAGTATATTCCAAACTGCCTGCCCTTCATTGATAACAGAGGGCGCCATAATAAGTTCATATCTGAAAGTTGAGATAATCCGATGAAACAATTAATTGATAAGCTTAATATTACTCAAACTCTGGAAAAAGACGAATTTATTTATCTCCTTGATTATTTTACCGAAAGAGAAAGTGAGTATCTATTTGAAAAAGCCAGAGAAAAGGCATACTTATATTATGGTCGTGACATTTACATCCGTGGGCTTATAGAATTTAGTAATTATTGCAAAAACGATTGTTATTACTGCGGGATACGAAGAAGCAATTCTTTGGCACAGCGTTACCGATTATCAAAAGAAGAAATCCTTGCCTGTTGCGATGAAGGTTATCATCTGGGGTTTCGTACCTTTGTCTTGCAGGGAGGGGAGGATCGTTTTTATACTCAGGGACTTTTTTGTGATATCATCAAAAACATTCACAGGAATCACCCTGATTGTGCCATTACCCTTTCCATTGGGGAGCGTTCCTATGAAGAATATCAAGCTTACTTTGACGCCGGCGCTAACCGTTTTCTTCTGCGTCACGAAACAGCAGGGGAAAAGCATTACCAGAAGCTGCATCCGCCAAAACTAAGTCAGCAGAATCGTATCAGGTGTCTTCAGGACTTAAAGCGAATTGGTTTTCAAGTAGGCACCGGTTTTATGGTTGAATCACCCTATCAAACCACCGCTGATTTGGCCGAGGATCTTTTATTTATCCAAGAATTGAATCCGCAAATGGTTGGCATCGGTCCTTTTATTACCCATAAAGATACCCCCTTTGCTCAGTTCCCATCGGGAAGCCTTAAAAAAACCTTATTTTTAATTGGCCTTATCCGCCTTATGCTGCCGGCGGCTCTTATTCCGGCAACGACGGCATTGGGAACCGTTGACCCCCTTGGGCGGGAAGCAGGGATTTTAGCCGGTGCCAATGTTGTCATGCCAAATCTCTCACCTGTAAGCCAACGTAAAAAATACGCCTTATATGACAACAAAATATGTACCGGAGACGAAGCCGCACAATGTATTCAATGCCTTAAAAGACGAATGAATAAAATAGGCTATGAAATCACCGTGGCCCGCGGTGATTCCAAAAATATAAATCGAAACAAAGAGAGGAGATAATAGTAATGTATCATGTAAAATCCAAAGCTGCCGAAGAATTTATCAGCCATGAGGAAATATTGGAAACCTTAGAATATGCCAAAGCTAATAAAAACAACGAAATGCTCATCAAGGAAATATTAAATAAGGCCAGGCTCGCTAAGGGACTGACCCACCGAGAAGCCGCAGTGCTGCTTGAATGTGAGGATTCTGAGATTATCCAAAGAATCTATACCATGGCCCAGGAAATCAAAGAAAAATTTTACGGCAACCGCATCGTTATGTTTGCACCACTCTATCTATCCAATTACTGCATCAACGGCTGTACCTATTGTCCTTATCATCTAAAGAATAAGCATATCAGCCGAAAAAAACTGACTCAGGATGAAATAAAAAAAGAAGTTATCGCCTTGCAGGATATGGGGCATAAGCGACTGGCTTTAGAGGCCGGTGAGGATCCGAAAATGAACCCGCTTGATTATATCCTGGAAAGTATTGATACCATTTATAAAATCAAACATAAAAACGGTGCCATCCGCCGTGTCAATGTCAATATTGCAGCAACTACAGTTGAAGATTATCGGAAGTTAAAAGATGCCGGTATCGGTACATATATTCTCTTCCAGGAAACCTATCACAAGAAAAGTTACGAACAGCTTCATCCCACAGGCCCCAAGCATGACTATGCCTACCATACCGAAGCGATGGACCGGGCGATGGAAGCCGGTATTGATGATGTCGGTCTTGGCGTCCTTTTCGGACTCAATATGTACCGCTATGATTTTGTCGGCTTACTCATGCATGCCGAACATCTTGAGGCCGCTCTTGGCGTAGGCCCTCATACCATCAGCGTCCCCCGTATTCGTCCTGCTGATGATATCAATCCTGATGATTTTTCAGATGGCGTGCCTGATGATGTTTTCAAAAAAATTATCGCCCTCATTCGTATCGCCGTTCCCTACACCGGCATGATTATATCCACGCGAGAATCCCAGAAGATGCGTAAAGAAGCTCTGCGGTTGGGAATTTCTCAAATCAGCGGCGGTTCTAGTACTAGCGTCGGCGGCTATGTCGAGCATGAATCTGATGAGGACAATTCTTCTCAGTTTGAAGTTAATGATACACGTACATTGGATGAAATCGTTGAATGGCTGGTGGATGCCGGGTATATTCCAAGCTTCTGTACTGCATGTTATCGAGAAGGACGCACCGGTGACCGCTTTATGCAATTGTTGAAATCAGGACAAATCGCCAACTGCTGTCAACCCAATGCTTTGATGACATTACAAGAATATTTAGAGGACTACGCATCTTCAGGCACTAAATCGGCAGGAGAAAAACTTATCAAAGAAGAACTTAATCAGATACCTAATGACAAAGTCTGTGCCATTGCGGTTAAAAATCTTAACAATATCAAAAATGGACAACGAGACTTCAGGTTTTAAAGTAGGAGGTCATTTATCGTGAGCTTATCAGATACTCCCAGAGCCAATCGAATCCACATTGGTATTTTCGGAAAAAGAAACAGCGGCAAATCTTCACTTATTAACGCATTAACCAGGCAAAACACCGCCCTGGTCTCTGAGATTGCCGGAACCACCGCTGATCCGGTATATAAAGCGATGGAAATCTACGGAATCGGTCCCTGCGTTTTTATAGATACCGCCGGCTTTGATGATGAAGGTTTTCTTGGTGAAATGCGGGTCAAAAAAACAATTGAAGCGATTGATAAAACAGATATCGCCCTATTAGTTTTCGGAAAAGATAAACCGGTTCGAGAATTAGAGTGGATTGCCATGCTAAAAGAGGCGAAAGTACCTATTGTAGCTATCATTAATAAAGCAGATATCATTCCCGATACAACTATATTATTTGGCGAAATCGAAAAAATCTGCGGCAAGAAGCCTTTAATTGTCAGCGCCAAAGAAAAAACAGGGATAGATGCCATCAGAGAAGCTATTATCAGACTGCTGCCCTCAGACTACGAGGCAAGCAGTATTACTGAGGGCATTGTCAATGAGGGCGACACTGTTTTGCTTGTAATGCCCCAGGATATTCAGGCCCCCAAAGGCCGGCTTATCCTCCCACAGGTTCAGACAACAAGGGATTTGTTAGATAAAAAATGTATTGTTATCAGTGCGACTACCGACAAACTGGATCAGGCGCTTGCGGCGCTCACCTCCCCACCCGATGTGATTATCACTGATTCCCAAGTGTTTAAAACGGTCTATGAGAAAAAACCAGCTTCCAGCAAGCTGACCTCTTTTTCGGTTTTATATGCAAATTATAAGGGGGATTTGGATTATTATATCAAGAGCGCCGAAGTCTTAGGGACTTTATCCAATCATTCCAAAGTACTCATTGCCGAAGCCTGTACCCATGTGCCTCTCACTGAAGATATCGGAAAAGAAAAGATACCGCGGATGCTTCGGGAAACGGCCGGAGCGAATATTACAATTGACCATGTTTCCGGCCCTGATTTCCCAAAAGATTTGAGTCAATATGATTTAATTATTCAGTGCGGCGCATGCATGTTCAACCGAAAGCATGTATTATCCCGAATTGAAAAGGCAAAAAAACAGGATGTGCCGATGACAAATTATGGTATAGTCATGGCTTATATGAATCATATTCTTGATAAAATAAGTTATTGATATCCCGATTAGAGAAATTCTGACCGCCTTTTGGCAGAATTTCTCTGATCAAAGTTACATATTCTTTTTTACATCATATAATCCCTGCAGCACGACCCAGTTTTGATTAAATTTATTATTGACGGTCCAATAGCTGACCCCGCCCAGGTTATACGCTTCCACCAACCTTAATTTTTCATAGATGCTCCTGGCATCCTCAAACCAGACAATATGCTGCCTCTTCTCCTCATCATAGTATGTAAAAAATGGCGAAGCCGCTGTCTCATCAAATTGAATCTGTGCCCCTACTTCCATTGCAATTTCGATTGCCTGTGGACTAGATATAATTCTTGCTGCACTTCCCGGTTCATAAGGGAGCGTCCAATCATATCCGTAATTGGGTATTCCCATCAGAATCTTTTCCGAAGGAATCTCGCTAACAGCATATTCAATTACTTTTCTCACCCGGTCGAGCGGTGCTACCGCCATAGGCGGTCCGTATAAAAATCCCCATTCATAGGTCATAATAATAACTTCATCGGCATATCTGCCATGGGCACTATAATCATGGGCTTCATATAAAAGACCCTGCTGTTCGCCGCTTAGCTTAGGAGCAATCGCCGTTGAAAGCGTATAACCTAAAGGATTCAAACGGTTTCTGGCCCGCTCCAGAAAGCGGTTATATTTTTCCCTATCTTCCGGATACAAATATTCAAAGTCTACATCCAGCCCTGTATAGTCTTTATTTTCCATGATTTGAATACAATTCTCCAACAAAATCCCCTGAAGCTCTTCACTGTCTAAAATTGTCCGTGCCAAATCATTGCTAAACTGACCCTCTTCGCCTATGTTCGTTATCACCATTCTTGACTCTGTGTGTTGATCTAGTGCTGCCTGTATCACACGTTCATCATCAATTTGAATGAGACCTCCATCCGGCGATATCTGATAACTGAAAATACCCAAATAGGTCAACGATGGCAAAGAAGTATTTAAAACTTCAGTATCAACATCCGGATAACAATATCCGTTGACCAAAACACTTCCCATTTTGTATTCATCCGGAACGCCCTCTTCATTAACGATCACAAGAGATGACCCGATAACCAGACGGTTAACATCCGGTACCTGATTATCTTCAATAATTTTCCCCATGGGAACATCATACTCTCTGGATAACCGGTAGATGGTATCACCTTTATCAATAACATATATAACCATATACTCACTAACCTTTGCATCATATATTCTAATGAAGTATATGCCAATCAGCTTAAAAAGTTACCCCTAATTTAACGCATTACAACTTTTTCATTGTCCATGCTCACTCAATGTATATTGTAAAAACAACAGATTTAATTCTGATATGATTTCATCCGCATCCGCAACATTATTTGTAAACACGCCAATAAGATAAGGGGTTGGGGTATACACAATACCATAATCATGAACATATCCGTCATAACTGCCGTACTTGTGGGCAACTGAATAATAATCAAAATCCAACTCCAGATATTCGCCTGCTGCTGCCAGTTTCATATTTTCCAGTAATTCCGGATATTTTTCGCTGTTATCATAAAGATATCGCATCACATCATAGGCAAAAGCAGACGTTGTTAAGTTGGCGAAATAAAACTCTTCCGGCAATTCTTCATCCGAATACTCCACAATCATATACCTGTATTTCGTCTGTCCCAATCCAGATATCAAAATATTTGTGGCCGTATTATCACTATAAACAATACTTTGCTCTAATAAATAAGATAAGGGAATCTGACTTCCCGGAGCATAATCATAAGCTGTACTGCCGGCACCGGTTGCGGTTGAACTCGAATCATAAGTAAGCGTTGAATCTTCAGTCATTTCACCACTGGCTATCATATCATAATAGAGAAGATTTAAAGGTACTTTTATAGTACTTGCCGCTGTAAATGTGGTTTCTCCATTATATATATATTCCTCTTCCGTATTTGTATTA
>Ga0153994_1000420_pt1 | contig 11831 bp, 10 predicted proteins | sample TSNC078MetaG_FD_104735 | JGI IMG/M metagenome (GOLD analysis project Ga0153994, IMG submission 104735) | Attine ant fungus gardens microbial communities from North Carolina, USA - TSNC078 MetaG | ecosystem: Host-associated > Fungi > Mycelium > Unclassified | place: USA: North Carolina, Lumber...
GTCTATGATGGATTTTATGATGCAAAACCGCTAGTCAACCGGGGGATTACGGTTAATGGATGTGTAGACATGCCTGGTAATTTTTGGGTGCCTATCGGAACGAGTTTTAAAAGCCTGATAAGCTATTGCGGCGGTTTAAAGGCGGATAAATGTCTTGTTCTTGACGGAGGAGTGATGACAGGAACTTCCGTTGATTTGGAGGAGGCTTATGTGGGGATAACGACAACGGGAATTACCGTTATAGAAAAAGGAGATTTTAAAGAGACTTCTTGTATCCATTGTGGTGCCTGTGAAAAGATATGTCCGGTTCATCTAGTTCCATATAAAATAGACAGAGCTTATCTTTCCGATAAAAATCAGTATAAAAACCTGAACATAGATGATTGTATTGGCTGTGGCAGCTGTTCTTATGTATGTCCGGCCAGACGCCGCCTGACAGAGAGGATTCTTATTGCCGGAAAGGAATTAAAGAAAAAAAGGGATTATTTGCCCAAAATTAAAAAAGTGCTGCCGGAAAGTAAAGGCAGGTATATTGAATTGGATGATGCGTGGCGGGGAACTTTAGAAGATTTGGAAACCATGACGCAAAGTGCTCCCCATATCCGCAGGAATTTAATCAGCAGTCAGATTATGTTAAGCGTCTTTATGGCACTGCTGCCGGCGGCAGGTTTGGTTGTTTATGCGGAGGGAGTCAGAGCGTTATTGCTGATTTTTGTTTCCGTCATAGCCTGCATGGTGATAGAGGGCGGATGGCAATTATACAAAAAGCAGCCGGTAACAATCTGGGATGGCAGTGCGGCAATCACCGGATTACTTTTAGCAATGACACTGCCGGTATCGACACCGATATCCTTGGTTTTGGCCGGGGATATCGTTGCTATTTTACCGGGGAAACAGATTTTTGGCGGACTTGGACAAAATAGAATTAATCCGGCTCTGGCAGGAAGCTGCTCAATTAAACTATGCGCCGGTGTTGCATATCTCATTACACAAAACAGTTATCTGAAAGATATCCTATTTCAATCTATGATAGAAAACGCCGGTTTATTACTGATTTTTGGATTTTTTTTATTAGTTTTACAAAAAATCGTATTTTTTTGGCCACCGGTCATTTTAGTTGCTTTAACCGCTTTGATTGATTATGGATTTGGCGGTGGCGGCTTGCTCAACGGCAACTTGATTTTAGGCGGACTATTTATGGCATCAGACTATGCTTCAACACCGGCCTCTTACAAAGGGCGTATCTTTTTTTGCCTCGCTGCTGCCGGAGTAACGCTTTTATTAGGGCAGATTTTCGGCATAGATTTTGGGGTTTATTTTGCTATATTACTTATGAATATTACGGCTTGCATTTTATCCAGATACACCATATAATAAATTGTATGTGGAGGTGGTGTTTTGGACGAGAGAAAACCAGTGAACACCGGTTCTGGTAAACGTCGGAAATCAGGGGTATCCCGGATAAAAAATATAACAGAAAATGTAAATCAAACACATAATGCCGGAGAAAATATTTTACCAGTGAAGGATTCAAAAGCAGAAGAGAGAAGACCTAGAAAGAAGCCTGCCGTGCCCGGGCAGCTCAATCATCAACCTAATCGCTCGCCAAGACCAAGAAAGAAAAGGAAGAATAAGAAGAAACGGCTGCTTTATCGCATTGCTGCTTTAATCCTGATGTTGACAGTCGCTATGGTAGGATTTATTACGATTAAGAATTATGGTTCCGGAAGCAGCAGCAATCAAAAAGGACTGAATGCTTATAACGTGGGTAATTATGAAGAAGCCATCGCTTTATTTAGTGAAGCTTTATCTTATGATAACCGAAATCCGGAATATTTTATTAATCTGGGAATGGCACAGGCAGAACTCAAGAAATATGATGCCGCCTTAGAATCTTTTGATTTGGCAATAACTAACACTCATAAAACGGTAATGCTGCAAAAGGCCAGACGTGGAAAAGGAATCGTATACCTTTATCAAGGGGAATATGATGAAGCGATTAATCAATTCAAGGAATCGTTGGCCGATTCGGGAAATCATTATTCTGAACTTGAAATTGATATTTTGTATTATCTTGCGGAAGCCCAGGATAAGTCGGGTGATTCCGTAGGTGCGGTGTTGAGTTATACAGAGATTATTAACAGTACCGATGAAGCCGTAGCGTACATGCTCCGGGGTCTGGCTTATCAGAATGTAGGCGATAATACCAATGCTGAAGCAGACTTATTGACCGCCCTTGAAAAAAGTGAGAAGAACTATAAGGTTTATTTGACATTATACAATGTACTTATAGCGCAGGATAAAGAAAGCAAGGCTCTGGAAATTCTACAGGAAGCTTTAGCGTTAAAAAGCAGAAACGGTGAGGATTACGCCAACAAGGGCATGATTTACTTGTATTTAGAAGACTTCGAGAATGCTCAGGCAGCTTTTGATACTGCCTTGGAAAAAGACTATAACGGCGCCTGCCTTGGATTAGCGGAAACGGCTAAAAAGCAAAAGGATTATGAAGGTGCTTTAAGTTATTATGAAAGCTATCTGGCGGTGGATCAATCATCTGCATCCGCATACAATCAATATGGCGTATGCCTGATGAAGCTATCAAGATATGAAGAGGCACTGACGGCATTTGAAACGGGTTTGCAGCTGAATGATCGTACGGCTGAAGCCGAACTGATGTTTAATGAGGCCACTGTTTATTCATATTTGACCCAGTGGCAGGTGTCTTATGAGAAAATGAAAGCCTATGTTGAAAAATATCCTGATGATGAAGCGGCTGTCAGGGAATTGGCTTTTTTAGAATCCAGACAAGGAAATCCCTAAATGAATCGGGTAGGAGGCTAGTAACGATTAACCTCCTGCCCGATTTTTTGAAGTATCCTTTTAATTGTTTTCTGTATATGGGAACAAAAGTACGGTATAGCGGAACAAATTATTTGCTTTCATATACCGTTTTTGTTATGATAGTTAAAAATTCAGGGAGGGATTGGGTTATGAAAAAAATTTTTATAAGAATGTTATCAATTTTAATGGCTGTTGCCATGAGTACTGTTTTTAGTCTTACAGCTTACGCTTCAACTGAAGCAGAGTATAAGGTGGTTTCGTATCTCCAAAAGGAAAACCGCAAAGGATATGATTTTGACGACGAAAAAGTTGATGAACTTCAGGAAGATGCAGAAGCGGAATCTATTCGGTCAGATAAAACAAACAGCAGTATTAGTATTATGAGAAGCAGTTCTGGTACATATCCTACGAGGAGTGGTGTTATTCTGGTTACGGCAGATAAATATAAAGGCCTGATACCTACAGGACATGCGGCAATTATCTGGTCATCTAAAACAGTGGTTGAGTCGCTTAGTAACGGTGTCACGACAGGTAAAAATGACTGGAATACAACAAAAAGCACCTGTTATGGCGTTGCCGTATCCGGTACTACGGCTGCCCAGGATAGTGCAGCTGCAAACTGGGCATATAAACAAATAGGAAAGCCATATAACTGGAACTACCTCGATAAATGGACAAGAAGTAAATTTTATTGCTCACAGCTTATATATGCAGCTTATAAAGACCTGTATAATATCGATTTAGACACATCGGCATTTGGATCGGCGATACACCCATTAGAACTTGTCAGTTCGAGCAAAACCTATACAATTTATCAGAAATAATATAATCCCGAAGCATGAGCCAGGGGCAAGAATACAAGCTTTCTTGTCCTTGGCTTGTTGTTCATCGGGACAAGGGGGGCGCATTGTGATGAAACGTCAAATAATATTTTTTATGGTCGCAATGATAGGTATATCTTTACTTTCTGTTTGTGGAAAGAAAACGAAAGAAGAAATATTCAACGGGGATTACAGTGTTTGTGTCATCGAAAGTACTCAGCAAAAAAATAAAAGTATATTGACTTTCTATGATGACGCACTGGATAAGGTTCAGTCAACAGAATATGCCTTGGGCTCCATGGGTTCATGGTTTTATCCGCCAAAAATATTTGATAATTATATGTATGTTGTTCCCCAAGGGATTGGCAATCAAAAAGAAAAGACAATTATATTTGAGCTCAATCTGCAGACCGGTGAAAGCAGGCAATATGATATGAATCAGCAGGCTATAAATGGATTCTGTATTTCAGATAAATACATTTTTAGTGTAGCTACGTGGAATAATGTTTCTACCATCACCCGTTATGATAAAAATTCAGATCAGATAGATACATTAGAGTTACCGGAAATTTTTATTGAATTCATGGAAAGTACCCCGGATAAACTTATGGCTTTTGGAATTGCAAAACTGGAAAGCAATGAATATACACCAACATCTTATCTTTATGAGATAGATATTGAAACATTAATGCTAAAAGAAGAATACGATATCACCGGATATGGGATATCCCATGAAGGTGCGGTTGTAGAAGGCGATGATTTATATTTCACGAATACGACAAAGCTAGGCAATGAAAATGAGGAATTGCCGAATCAGACGATGTCTGTTTTCCATATCGAGTCTAAAGTATTTGAGACAATACAGTTGAAATCATATTCACCCTCGCAGCTTGCAGCATCTGATGGGAAATTATTTATTGTTCATTGTGATTTGGTTACGGGTGAGGGGAAAGAAATATCTGTCTATGATATAGAAACACAAGAAACCGAACTCATACAATTAGAGCATAATGTTTGCCAGATTGCAATTAAAAGTAATATCGTGTATATTATAGATAACGAAGCGAAGTTATACAAGTATACTTTTCGTGAGGATAAGTTAGAATTTGAGAAGCAAATTAATATCCAGACAACTGAGGGGGAGGACAGTTATTTCTATGTGAGCAGTTTTTTTGTTAAGTAACTAGAAGAATTGTCAACTGAGAATAGTCCAAATGAATTATTTCGATGGGAAATGGTTAATCAGGTACTATTAAAGAAACGAAGGAGAGCATGCTCTCCTTCGTTTCTTTAGAGGATAATCTTCAAATTAGTTAATCAGGTATTGGGAACTTCAATGCTTATAGGGCCACCGATAATTTCTTTCCATACGGTAGGCTCATTTTTGTGGCAAAGTGCAAGGTAATAGTAAGCGGTTTCGCCGTATAAACCATGGGCAGAAGAGTGCCATGTTCCTCGGTGCAGTACGGCGACCTGGCCAGGTCTTAATATAACCGGTATAATATCCGATTCAGAAGGTGCGGCATCATTACGAAATGTAGCTATCAGAAAAATAATGGGTTGGCCAGCACAAAACAAGGCTTCCCGTGTGTGAAGGTGGCGTTCCATTTTCGCTGCTATAAACGGTGCACTGCTGCCAACAGTGTAGCCAAGACTAGACTGTGTATCAATAATAGGGATTGCGCTATTTGCATCACGCCAACCATCACCGGAATCTCTGTTTACTTGTCCTGTTCCCTTACCTTCCTTTTCCATATCATAAAGAATTCCAAAGGGAGAAAAATCGATCGATGCAATTTCAACTGCTTTCATGGCTGCGCCTCCTCATAATTTTTAATGCAGGCGAAACGGCTTATGTCGTCACCCTGCGATTTTATAAATTTTAATACCATGTCTACTCCGGCAGATCCCGCACGTGCCCCCATAATCATGATAGAGCGGGCGGCGGCGTAATTTGCAAATTCGGCACAGATTTTTATGTTATCTGTACAAGTATGTGCAAATAAAAAGGAACTGCAAAACGTATCGCCTGCGCCTGTAACATCCACAACAGGAACATGAATTCCCGGGAGAGATATTTCTTTCTGATTCGGTCTGTACACAACACAGCCGTTTTCTGCTCTGGTTACAATAATCATGTGAACTCCTTTTTGAAATAGAACTTTTAAGGCATTGCTGTCGAATCGTTTATTTAAATTACTAAATCCGAGTTCATTAACAAAAATTGTATCAGTGTAGTTGAAGAATGTATCATCATCGTCAAGAAAGTCAGCAACATCTAAGTCACACCAGAGTTTACATCCGCAGGATTTTGCCTTTTCTAAGACTTGGATAGCATTTTGTTCTTTATACCGTAGAGGACGTAGTTCACAAAAATTGGAATACAAATAATTCGAAGAACATATTTCATGGAGGGCTTCTGATGACAGTTCAAAGGACTGCAAATTCATCGTAGGAATGAAAACAGTGTGCTCACCATTAGCTAAAATAATAATTGTTTTTGAGTCGGGAAGCGTATCATCCCAGATTATATATTTGGTATCCAAACCGGCTTCTTTTAGTCCCTCACAAAGCTTTTGTGATATGGAACCTGTATTTAGTGCAGCCAAAAAGGCTGCATTTTTATTATATGTGGCAAAAACACAGGCTGCATTAGCAATCATACCGCCCATTTGTGTCGGCAATGTTTGAACGATAATCTTTTCCTTGATTTTGGGAAAGCGAGGGGCTTGATAGTATTCATCAAGTGCCACATCGCCCAAAAAAATACTTTATTAGACATATTAGTCCACTCCTTTGCATAATTATTTGTTTATAATATGATAGTACGTATTGTGTGATTTGTCAATAAAAAATAAAAATATTATATTTATATTGACAAATAAATCAAGACGTATTAACATGTATTATATGAAACAAGACGAATTGTCTGAGAAAGGAGGCAGGATTAATATGCTAGGGAACAAGCAGATACTAAAGGGGGATATGCATGGACATAAAGAAAAAGTTTCAGACAGTATTTGGTAAAGCAAAACCTGTACTTGCAATGCTGCATTTGAAAGGTGAAACAAAGGAGGAGATTCTAAAAAGAGTTCAGAGGGAAACGGAGATTTATCTCGATGGAGGTGTAGATGCGGTTATAGTAGAAAATTATTTTGGTAATGAAGAAGCGGTGGAAATGACGTTAGCCTATCTGCAAGAGAATAAGCCGGAGATTATTTATGGTGTAAATATGCTTGATGATGATGAGCGAGGGTTTATGGCAGCCGAAAGGTATAATGCGAAATTTATTCAGCTTGATTCAGTGGCAGGTCATATTACTCCAAAAGACGATATAATATTTGGAGAAAATATTGCAAAATGGCGCAAAAATACTCCGGCTCTGGTATTAGGAGGCGTTAGATTTAAATACCAGCCTTACAAATCTGGTCGTTCTTTGGAGGAAGATTTATGTATTGCTATGGAACGCTGCGATGCCATTGTGGTAACCGGTGAAGGAACAGGACTCGAAACAGAGATGGATAAAATACTTAGGTTTCGTGAAATTGTTGGAGAATTTCCATTGGTTATAGGGGCGGGGATTGTACCGGAGAATTGTGCTGAACGTTTTAAGATTGCAGACGGTGCAATCGTAGGCAGTTATTTTAAGGATAACTACAGAGATGATGGTGAGGTAGATATAGTACATGTACAAAATTTGATGCATGCAATTACTTCGGCATCTAAACAAATGAATTGAGTGAGAAGGAGATGAAATAAGATGGCAGATAAATTACAGCAGAAATTAGGATTAGGTACTGCAATTGCGTTATCGGTTGGGACAACGATTGGTGCCGGAATTTTTACTTCCATTAGTGAAGTTGCAGGTGCCTCTGGTTCTGCATTTATCACAATCATGGCTTTTCTGGTTGGGGGATTGATTATGATTCCACAAAATTTGGTAATGGCTGAAATGGCTACGGCTTACCCTGAGGATGGAGGTCACTATGTTTACATAAAAAATGCAGGATGGCGCAAGTTATCTTTTCTCTGTGGTTGGGCTACTTTCTGGGGAAATGATACAACTGCAATTGCAATTGTTTCTCTGGCCGCAATTCAGTATATTGCTTTTTTGATTCCGATGAGTACACTTACCATAAAATTAATTGCAGTTGCTGCGATTTTGATATTTATGACCATGCATATTATGTCTGTGGAAGGTGCAGGTAAATTCCAAACCATTATTACTGCTATAAAATTATTGCCCTTTGTTATCATCATTGGTATTGGCTTGTTCTATATGCGTGGTGATTTGCTTAGCGCACCGGCTGTGGCAGCAGCACCTGCAGGAATATCGGCCCTTTTGGCAGGTATTTCAGCTACAAGCTGGTCCTATGATGGTATGGGAGCTTGCTGTTATATGACGGCGGAGATTAAAAATCCAAAGAAAACAATGCCTCGCGCCCTAATCATTTCTGTGCTGATTATTATTGTGCTGTATACATTGCTTTCTACGGTTGTCACAGGAATACTTCCGATAGATATACTTCAAAATTCTACGGCACCCCTGGCTGATGCAGCATCGAACCTACCCTTGCTTGGCAATGCTTCAGGAACTTTTGTTGCCGCATCGGCAATTCTGGTTATTTTGGCGGCATGCTCCGGTACAATTATGTTTCAACCTCGTCTTGAATATCAGATGGCATGTGATGGGGTGTTTTTCAAAAGCTTTAGTAAGGTTCATCCGAAGTATAAGACGCCTTACTTTTCCATCGCTATGCAATGTATAATTGCATGTTTGTTTGTATTTTTGTCTAACATAACGGAGCTTCTTGGATACTTTACATTGGTCTTATTGCTTAAAAATACGCTTACATTTGTTACAATGTTTGCACATCACAGAAAACAGGATTACAATCCGCTGTGGCGGACTCCTGCATGGCGTACTATGACAATTATCTCTATTTTATCTAGTTTGATTCTGGTTGTTTCGACTTTCCTATGGGCACCGATTGCCGGTTTAATCTGTGGGCTTATAGTTGTGATGACAGGTATGCCTGCATATTATTTTTGGAATAAGCATAATAGTTCGGAGGAGATTGACTGATGAGACAATACATATCTTACAAGGAGGGCATGCTTACAGGAGAGAATATAGATGAGTTTTGTAAAAAACATGGATTTGATGGAACAGAAGTTTTTATGGATGATATTGTTTCCAGAAATCTACCGCTTTTTAACAATAATAAAGAAAAAGAGATACTTAAAAAACGTCTCGAAAAACTTAATGTTAAGCGACTGCATTGTTCCTATTGGGCATATCCCACAAGTTTTTTGACCAAAAATGACTTTTCTCAATTGATTGAGCGTTTTGGTGATGAGAAAGAAGTCAAAGCTTACTACGGCGATTTGACGGGAAGACATATGTTCCGACGTTGGATTCAGGAATATGAAATGGCATGTGAACTGAAAGCCCAGGCATATACGTTTCATCTTATTGATTATGCCCCGATTGATGGTGAATGGGCATTTACTATTTCCAGAGAAGACATATGTCAGGCCATGATATTTATGACACAGCAGTTCATTTGTCTTCTGGAAGAAAGGGAAATGCTTACTGAAAGTTCACCACAAATTGAATTGGAAAATGCAGGATGGGCCTTGGAATATGGCGTACAGACCTCGCTTGATTACAAACGCTTGTTTAATCAACTCTACGATCCTCATGGGAAGGTAAGAATCGGTTGGGATATTAACCATTTACTCCATGCCATTGGAGGCGAAGCGGGGAAAATACGTTTTATGCTTCCTATGTATGAACTGGATGCAAATATGAAAAGAATCAAAGCCGAATATGAAAGTTGTCCTCAAAAATTTATAATGGAATGGATAAAGACAAATCTTCTGGAACCTGATATAATTGAAAAAATCGGAGCAATCCAACTTTCTGATTGTGCCTTAAAGGGGACAGAATATTTTACTGCCGGAAAACTCAATGAGCCATTCATGGGAGAAATAAGCAAGCTACATACATGGGAAGAAAAAGAAAATTATGGTGTGGGAATTGTACTTTCAAAATATGATTCACATCTTCCCCTGGGTACAGGCGTTTTATCAGGTAAAGAGATGGGGAAGCTACTCGAAATGTTAAAGGATCAAAATCCTGAATTGGTTATCTTACATGAATTAAAGAATAGTAGTGCATTACAATCAGATTCAGATATGCAGCTTACTGCTATTTGGGGTTGAAAATGGAGGCGGTATGAAATACATTGTAGCAGGGCCAACGATTATAAATGATATTTTTCATAAAGACGGAACTAAAAGTAAAAAACATCTTGGTGGGGCTATCTTTTGTTTGGCTGGTATCAAGTTATGGAGTGATGATTGCCTGTATGTATCTAATGTGGGAAGAGATTTTGATACATATTACGGCAAATGGATGGAGGACAATATGTGCTCCAGAGAGGGGCTCAATATAATATTGCCCCATACACAGTATACATTATTGGAATACGGTGAACACGGGCTACACTCAGAAGCATCTATATACGGTGCGACGGAAGAAGAACTCGTTAATGATCTTGACAAACCGGATGCAGATGTTATCGCAAAGCATTGTGGTAAAGATACAAAGGGAATCTATATTGAAGCAAGTGAGACAGATGAATTCTGGAATCACTTAGACCAAATACATGAAAAAGGCGATATTACAATCATGTGGGAAATACCAACATCTGCAGCTATGCAACCGGAACGGAGAGGCAAAGTGCTTGAAGTAATCCGGAAGGCAGGTCTATATTCCGTTAACCTGCCAGAGGCCATGAGTTTGTTTAAGGCAAGGGATGAAAAGGAAGCGATTTATAAAATGCTAGAGTTTGGTGTGCCATGCTACTTTCGTGTAGGCCAAATAGGCTCTTACATGTTAAGTGGCCAAGATGCATGGTTTGCAGAAAGTATCACGTTAGGAGAAGTGATAGATACTACAGGATGTGGCAATTGTTCAACAGCGGCTGCCCTCTATGCTTTTTGTGAGAAAATGCGGCCGGCAGAAATTGCAGCGGTTGGAAATATATCTGCTGCATATAATTTGCTGCAGTATGGCCCTTATCCTAAAGTTACTAAACAGATTCGTTTAGATGCAAAAACCAAATTAAAACAAATGACAACCAAATAGCAGGAACTATTAATTGTAATGAAGAATTGACAAATATCGGCAGGGGGATTAAAATAAATCATATTAAAGAACAAAGGATGTATAAATAAATATGCAAGTCTTGAAAACGGATATATTAATCCCCCTTTATCAGCAATTATGTGATATTATACGAAAACAAATTGAAACTGGAGAATTTTCTCCAGGGCAGCGTATTCCTTCCGAGGAAAAATTGATAGAAATGTATAACGTAAGCAGGGTTACGGTGCGAAATGCCTTAAAGCAGCTAGTGGAGGAAGATGTACTCGTCAAAAAGCATGGTAAGGGAACCTTTGTTGCAATGCCTGCTTTTATAGAAAGTGTTGCTGCCGGTGGCAGTTTCACAGAATCCTGTATGCAGACCAACGTTGTCCCAAGTACACAACTGGTTTCTGTTTATGAACAAACTGCAAATCATAAGATTGCAGAACGGCTTCATATAGAAGATGGGGCAAATATTATCTGTATTAAGAGACTTCGTCAGGTAGATGGTGTTTCGGCGATTTTTGAGGTGGATTATTTTAGTGAACAATATAATTTTTTGCTTCATGCAAATTTGAAAAACGTTTCAATTTTAGAACTTATCCGCAAAAACACAGGAATCGTAGCACGGAATTTTGAAGATGTATTTGAAATTAAAACTGCGGACAGGGAACTGGCACAATACCTTGATTGCTCGGTAGGGTATCCTCTTTTACGAGTAAAGCAAGTTGTTTTAATTGATAGGGATGAGCCGCTTTATTATAATGAACAATTTATCCGCAGTGATAGATATAAATATACGGTGAGGTCTTGTTAAGTGTGGAATAAATACATATTTGAATTTATTCCACACTTTTTGTCGCCTCTACCATATCAATATGGTTGTATGAGATTGGTTTGATTTAGGGTGTAGATAAAAATAGTAGGTAATATGTGTTTACAAAAATGAATTCATATGATATACTTAAACCGTGATAGGAGGTGCTTGTAATCATATGAAATCAAACAACCAA
>Ga0153994_1000421_pt1 | contig 11814 bp, 12 predicted proteins | sample TSNC078MetaG_FD_104735 | JGI IMG/M metagenome (GOLD analysis project Ga0153994, IMG submission 104735) | Attine ant fungus gardens microbial communities from North Carolina, USA - TSNC078 MetaG | ecosystem: Host-associated > Fungi > Mycelium > Unclassified | place: USA: North Carolina, Lumber...
TAACTGCAGGATATAATCATAGAGCTAGATGAGATTGGTCACAAGCTTACAGCTAAAGAGTGGAGAATATTAAAAGGTGCTTGTAAGTGTCTCAAGAATGTAGATTTTTCCAAACCAGCTACTAGAGTACCAGAAATTTGTAAAGCTCTTCTAGAGCTCAACATTACTATTCCATAAACATAATATGACTGGAATGGTATTCAGGTGTAACATAATGGCATTAAGAGGCCAAATTGGGCATTTTTTCCTTTTACCCCCTTAAAAATATACTTAAGAACTGTAAATTAACTACTTAAAAATAGAAATATTGACCTTTACCAACTTTACCATCACTGTTCCCTTTGCTGACTTCAGTGCTGAAAACTGGGAAGCACTTGTCAGGGACAGCACAAACCCTAAGAACACCTTCTGGGATGAAGTTGAGATGCTGATGCTGTGAAATACATATTGAGGCACCACTCATACCCTCAAGAATTATGTGGATCAGGTGCTCAACAGAGCAATTAATTACTACAATGGCACCCTCTCTACTGCATACAACAGAATTGAGAGTTTGGAAGCAGAAGTTACCTATCTTCAGAGAGAGCTGTCAAGGCTCCCTGAAGGAAATGTCGCCTCCAAAACCAAGGTACCAGAGCCACCAACATTTGCAGGCTCTAAAAACAAGATGCAACTGCATGACTGGTTAATGTCACAAAAAGTAACTACTAAATAGTATCATGGAGGTATAACAAAATACCTGTTCAAATAAACTACATAAATAGCTGGACCCTTGTTAGCAAGTAGTCTTGCTAACATCACCCTTTTGGTGTAGTAGTAAACCATACAGTATATGACTACTAGTCCATAGCACAACTGTGACAGTTAAGCCAAATTGCTCTGTATTGTTTGGCATCTGGAATTATTGCAGATAACCAGAAAATTATATGTGCTTTCACCTGCTTATGTGCTCCCACCAGCACATACATGAAGTCATATTATGACAAGGTGCAAGTAGGACAAGGTGTTGGATTCTGGGGTGACTTTGCCCAGGAATTAAAAAATATTTATGGACAACGAGATGACAAGGGGGGAGTGAAGAATGAATTAACGGTGCTTTGGGTCAACAAAGACCTAGTTAAAAAGAACTTTATCAAGTATGCTGAATGATACAGAACATTAGCAAGAATTGTCAATTATAGTAATAAAGTTCACATTGACAAAATGAAAAAAATCGTCCCTGATGAGCTGCAAAATATGCTCATCATATATGAAATCACAAATTAATCTCCCAAGAACTGGAACAACTATCTAAAATTGTTAATGTAAGCATATAAGGCCTTATATCTGAACAAGGCCCAAGGTGCAATATTTGGTCCAGAGACAAATGTAGAGAAGAGTAAAGGAAAGAGAGACCCAGATGCAATGGAAATAGATGAGATTCAGAAAAAAGAAGGAAAGAACTTGTAATACTGCCAGATATGCACTAGAAAAGGCTTTAAGAATAAGGCAAAATTGCATAATTCTGTAAACTGTTACAACAAGCCTGACAATGAGGACAAACATACTCATAAAACTTCTCAGAAACTGTCTCCACTAGGTCCAAGTAAAAATAAAAATCAGTCATTTAGAGCACAGCTGATAAAGTTATTGGAAGAAGAAAGTAACGACCTAGAATCCCAAATTGGATTTTCCCTTGGAACTATAAAGTATGACATCTGTGATTTACAGTCAGAGAATAGTATACCCTCAATTAGCTCGCAAAAGTCGAAAGTAGTACTGGAAACTTGTAATAATATAGTATGCAACAAGATTACCTCCTTTAAAATTCCAGTTACACTTTGTGTAAGAGGACAGCTCTATTTCTACCCTGGAACTGCATAACGATGCTCCAGAGCAACCTAAGCCTGTTCAAGTATTACTAAAGTAATACTTAAACACACTAGTATAGCTCCGATTACACTGACCTTGACACAAGGAATGTAAACCTAGTATATAATGTAGAATATCCCTTCAGGAGCCTCATCCTAATTTTTAAGGATTCTCCTGGAGATGAGTTGTATTATAACTACAAACTGTAATATTAACTGAGGATTCTCCTGGAGTCTAGTGCCCCAGTCGCCCTTATAGCAGATTAGGATCCTTAAAAATAGAGCCTTGGACTATCCCAGTGGACAGCCACCCAATAGGTCGCCCTCTCCTGCCATACCCAGCTCTCCAAAAAATCTGCTCTCCAGATGTCATTGCTCTCGGGCACCCCCCAAGGCATAGCCAATGCCTTAGGGTACCTATAACACCATCTCTACTAACAGAGAGACAAAACGTCTCCGAAAATAACATTAATACCACTCTGGCAGCCTTGACCACACAGCTACAGCAGCTTATACAGCTAGTGGCTAACTCTCCCCCTCTGCCCATATCAAACACACCTCCTCTGCCTATACCATCTCCTCTGGTGTTTCCGTCCCCTGCTCCAACTGTGAGATAAATGCGTCCCAAGCTCTCCTGCCCTCTGGACTTCGGCGGAGAATGTCACAACAGCCATGCATTTCTGAACTCCTGCTCCCTATACATCTGCCTGGCCCTGGAGCAGTTCCATGATGAAGAAGAAAGAATTCTTTGGGCTCTTATGTTCTTCAAAAGTAGTTGTGCCGCCAAGTAGTCCGAAAACATGTTTCGTCAGGAAGCGAACACTGGTGTTTTCCCATCTAAACATGGAGAGACTTTGAGCAACAATTCTGGATTCACTTCTTCCCAGTTAACGCGGAAGCAGATGCCATCAATGCTCTGAAAGGTATTTCCTACTATTACAAAAGACCACTTACTGATTTGTGATTTGATATTGGAATATTCAAAAAGGCTTAGAAAGCGAGTTTTAGACAGTGACAAGAGATGTTGTTAAGTCTGAGGTCTAATCCTCAGACAAGGAGTTCTTATGTACAGAATTGTGATGGTCTGTACACTAGGACAGATTATCACATGCTACTACCTATTGTTCTACATATGGTAGTGCCTTTGTGTTAGGAATAGTGATAACATAACCATATGGAGGCTGTTCTTTGTTCTAAGGAAAGGACAGATGACTATCTATGGGTAATTAATAAAGTCCATGTGCAAATATTGAGGCCTTCATATCTCTACTGATATTGATTGCCTTGAGGTTGTTCTAGGCTCATTCTGAGTGGTATAAGGAGGGATTCTGATGAGCCTAGAACTGAAGCTTAGATCGTGGCAGTTTCCGAGATATTGGTGATTTAATAAACGGTACCATGGTAGTTACTAGTTGATCTGCCTAATATCTCAGCCAATACTAATTGCTTCGAAGCATGACTGGTATTGATCGAAAGGTCTTTTCAAGGGTTTTCTGTAGCCATTGAGACTGTGAGAATCGTCGAAGAATTGGTAGAGATATGGCTGAATGAAGTTTGTAACACATACTACCAAGGAGGCCGGATGGTGGACGACTATCTGGACAACTTCCAGGCCCTGGTCTCCAACGCAGGTTACACAGATCCTCAGATGCTAGTGGTAAAGTTCTGACAAGGTCTCCAGTTAGGAATCCAGAACCAGATCACCACTATGCCCTACAGACCACCAGCTGATACCAACCCCGACGCGTGGTATAGAGCAGTGCAGAGGATTGACCAGGTGCGTCTCACCAATGAGTCCTTTCAGTCCGTGTCGCATTCTGCCCCCTCTGCACTACCCAAAACTGTTTCTGCCCAACCCCACCTTTGTCTGTAGCAAGATTGCTTCCCGATCCACCTCTTTCAGTCACTCCGAAACCTCTGCCACCTGCTCCATCTATGGGAGTCCCTATGGATGTTGACATGACTAGGAAAACAAGGTCCTTACCTCTGTGAGGATGTTACCAATGCAGAGATGTGAACTATCTAGTCTGAGACTGTCCTTACTGTATAGACGTCGGTCAACTCACCTTGGAACAGCAGGAAAAGCTGATTGAAGATTTGTTGGTATTGAAGGATATAGTTCTGATTGAAGAGTCTTGTCCCCTAGAGGAAGAGGATTTTGCATAGCATAGCTGGCAATAAGTGCATCCTGGTCGCCAGTAAATAAGTTCACTGTATTGACTATAGAGGACCCTAATACAATTGACAGTAAACTAGTAGATGCACTACCTCTCCTCCTCCTGGTCCCTGCTCTGCTCCATAAACCTAAGTGGGAGAGGAGACTGTCCAAGCTCCTTTCTATCAGCACCTTGGATACCCAAGGAACTTCTTTACTTCTGCCAGTAGAAATCAGAACTATAAACACAAGCAAACTCCACTCCATCAAAGCTCTCTTAGATAGCGGAACAACCAGAAGTTTCATCAACAGGGACTTTATCCATTCGAAAGAGATAAACACTTGGACCCTCTCATGTAATATCCTAGTCTTCAATGTCAATGGTTCTCCTAACGAGGCCAGACAGATCTCCGAGGTTGTAGACGTACTTCTCCATTACAAAACCCACTCTGAAAGAATGCTCTTAGCCATCTCCAGACTTGGGAAACAGAGTCTAATCCTAGGCTACAACTGGCTTAAGGACCACAACCCCAAGATTGACTGGGAAAAGGGAGAAGTCAAAATGACCCATTGTCTACTCTGGTGTGAAGGAGGATGTGCCCTACAGAAGGAACAGACCTGCCAGAAGAGGATTGAACTCCAGGCCCTCTAATTGTGTCGTGATGGACCCGCACCTCTGTTCCAAGAAAAGCTAGACCTTAAAGAAACAAACACCTCCACAAATATATAGCCCCAGTTAGGAGCTTAGAGACCAACTTATACACCTCTTTCCAGAGCTTATCCAAGTAGATCTCCGAGCCATGGCTACAACCTCCTAGCATCTTACGGAAGGAGCCAGGTGTAGTAAGGAGACACTCACCGCTATTACTCCACTGCCCACCTATGTCATGGAGTTCTGTAAGGGAACCACTCAGAGGCGATTACCTTTCAAGCTAATGGATAGTCCCGGAAGCTAAGTTGAGATTCAAGTGAAGTATATCTATGACAACTTGCTAGTATATATACTCTATACTAGACGATCACATGCACAGTCACATGTACATAGATCAGTAATCACAATTGTTCTAATAATAGAGAGAAGGCATTGCACTGCATGACACAGACAGGGAAGACTCAGGAACAGTGGGAGTACGATACACGATCTGTCACTGGGCCACTAATAGAACAGACCCTCAGAACTTACTAAGCACAACCCTAGATGTCCCCTTACAAGTTCCAATCTGTGTTTGCCAAGAAGGACTTTGACATACTGCTAGAGCACCACAAATGAAATTATGCTATCGAACTGATCCCCAGAGTAGAGCCTAAGTCATCAAAAGTCTATCCCCTGTCTCTGTTGGAACAAGCTGAGTTGGATGCCTTCCTGGAGGAAAACCTACATACTGGACAAATCTAACCTTCTAAATCCCCCATAGCAGCCCCTGTGTTCTTCATTAAGAAGAAAGATGGCTTACTCTGGCTAGTCCAAGACTATTGCGCACTGAATACCATAACCGTCAAGAACAAATACCCCCTCCCCTCATCTCCTAGCTCTGTGGAGCCAAGTACTTCACAAAACTTGACATCCACTGGGGTTTCAATAATGTACACATCAAGCCTGGAAATGAATGGAAAGCAGCTTTCTATACCAACCACGGCCTCTTTGAACCTCTTGTGATATTCTTTAGAATGACCAACACTCCTGCTACCTTCTAAACTATGATGAACGACATCTTTAGGACTCTCATAGCCAAAGGGATCATAGTAGTGTACTTGGACAACATTCTGATCTTTACGAAGATGGAAAAGGAACATAAACGAGTAGTTTAGAGGATCTTGGAAATACTAGCAGAGCACAAGTTGTTCCTCCATCCAGAGAAGTGTGAGTTCCATCGGAAGCAAATTGAGTACCTTGAACTGGTCATCTTGAAGAACAAGGTAGCGATGGACCCTGTTAAAGTCGCTGGAGTCTACGAGTGGTCTACCCCGGAGAACCAGACTGACGTGTAGGCCTTTATAGGCTTTGTTAACTTCTACTGTCGATTTATCTGAGATTTCTCAACCATAGCCAGACCCCTCTTCAACCTCACTCATTCCGACAAGGCCTGGAACTGGGATACCAAGGAACAGGAAGCTTTCAAATGTCTCAAGATAGTAGTGACCACTGCTTCGGTCCTGGTATTATCTTAGGGCTTAGAACTCTTCTGCATCGAGGCTAACAGCTCTGACTTCACCTCTGAAGCTGTCCTCTCTCAGCAACTGCCTGGAGAGGAAAAATGGCACCCAGTGGCCTTTTACAGCAAATCCCTATCTTTGGTGGAGCAAAACTACAAGATCCATAACAAGGAGATGCTCGCTATCATCCATGCACTAGAAGAGTAGAGGCATTTTCTGGAAAGAGCCTGGCATCTGGTAGAGATCTGAACAGACCACAAGAACCTGGAGTACTAAGAAACTTAACCATCACTAGACTCGCTGGTCTCTGTACTTAGCCCACTTCGACTTCAAATTGGTCCACTGTTCTAGATGTTGCATAGGGAAGCCAAACGTGTTATCACGGAGACTAGACCATGGCAATGGAACCTCTGACAATAAAGACGTGGTCCTCCCAGAGCTCTTGCAATCCAGGCTCTCAAAGGAGTCTAGCTGGAAGGACTAGAGTGGGACATCCTTAGGGAAATTCGTCAAGGGAACTAGAAAGGCGACCGGGAAGAGCCAGTGGCAAAGGCAGCAAGGGAACTCTGGTAAGCATTGGATAAAATGGTCCGCTCTGCAAAATGGTCGGAAGACAAAAGACTATTCTGGTTCAGAGGCAAGATCTATATTCTCCAGAATGCAGACTTATGAAAACAAGTGGTCTCCCTATGTCATAACACGAAGGTTGCTAGACACTCTGGACGCTGGAAAACACTGGAGTTGATCACTAGGGACTACTGGTGGCCACAAATGTCTAGGTACATCGGACAGTACGTCAGCACCTGTGACCTCTGCTTCAGAACGAAGCTGATAAGGCAGGCTCTGGTAGGCAAATTGCACCCTCTCTAGATCCCAAACTCATGATGGGACATGCTTAGTGTGGATTTCGTTGTGGAACTCCCCCTCTCCTCTGAACATAACACAGTGATGACAGTGGTAGATTTAGTGTCCAAACAAGTGCACTTCATTCCAACGCTGTTATGCTGCTAGAGAATTTTCTGCAGAAATGTAGTATGGAATACACATTATACCTCTGAATTTCACTATTGGAATCCACTCTAGAGATCTCCTACAAGCCCCAGACATAATCTAGATCCAAGATTGGGTACTTCTCTTAGGTAGTGACCAAGCTGCCACATGCTAGAATAGTATATACCTCGGGAGGCAAGATTGATGAGCTAACATCAGGTTTCTCAGATACAAACTATCAATGTAGAAGCTCTAGAAATCAGAGGCTCAGAGATATCTTTGGAATGTGAGATAATTTCGATCTAGAGCAGACTTAGACTAATATGACATCAAGACAGCAGATCAAAAGTCTATCAGTGACTAGTGATTCCATCACTACTAGACTCAGTCAAGAAATGGACGCACCACCGGACGACGATCATATTGCTAATGCTCGGACACACTGTCATGGGTTTCTAGACTGTATTCAGAGTAGAAGGGAGCCGGTTTGGGGTTTGGGGAACAATGGGCAGGAGTGAAGTATGGAGGTAGAGCAGGATCATATGGTCAGGTCTAGAAGGTAGGGAGGACAGGAAAGTGACAGCTGTCATGGCTGCATGGTGGTGTTATAGAGGAGAGACACGAGAGAGAGTGGTAGAATGAAGAGTTTTCTTTTCTATTTCTTTTTAATTGAGTCTCTAACATTTGTAATATTCTGTAAGGGGATCCCTCACACATGACCCCGGAGCACCCCCCATTGCCTCCCAACACAATTTCATTGTGCAGCCCCTGGTTACCAAAGAATGGAATGCAAGGACATTTTAGTATATATTATAGATTATTCCTTCCAGGAGCCTCATCTAATTCTCTGAGAAATCTCCTGGAGGTGAGTTGTAACATATTCTATAGTATAATTTAACTGAGGAATCTCCTAGAGTACTCCACTCCAGTCGCCCTCACAGCATTCTATTAGACCAAAATTAGGCCAAAATAGCAGTGATTATATGTCATAGAGATCCTCCCATTGAGCTTACCTTGGTAGAAAGCCCTATTCTCATACCTAAACCAATCTAGCAATACTTGGGTTTTTACTTTGACTGCAAACTCAACTTTCACTACTATACTTATTTTTATGCTACTAAGTGCCTCTCAACCCTAAATGCCATGAAGCTCCTAGACAACTTATCACAAGGTATTCTCCCCATTCAAAAACTACTACTTTATAGAACATGTGTTTTATCAATTATATTATATGGCTTTCAGCTCTGGTTCTTCAAGGGTGCTTTTACTCTGATGAATTCATCTAAGCTCAAAAAAATGCAACAAAGAGCTGTCTTATAGATCACAGGTGCCTTTTGCACATCACTATCAAAAGATATCAAAGCTATTACAGATCTTATTTTCATTACCTTCTATCTGCAAAAATTGAATAGCTGGTACTATCTATGCTACACCTCGATCCCCTCATCATATACTATTAACTCTATATTAGATATCCCTCATGCCAAAAACTACCCTTCCCATAAATTCTTGATATCCAATCTCACTACTAAACAACAAGCAAAACTCAAAAGCTCTATCAAGGATATTAATAAACACTTTTCAGAAATCACTGAGTGTTTTGATCCTCTTTACCCTCTTTTTTCCCCTGGTTCAAGAGTAGTCAATTATTTCTCTAGTAGAATAATCTTTCATTCTTTTCTCTTTTTCTTCTCTAAAAACATTTACGAACATATTCAGTACCTCAATCAGGTCTTTTGTCAATCTCAAAACTCTCCACACAATGTAGCTGTTGTTGGAAATAGTAGGATCAAAAAATCCAATGTTGCATACATCATAGTGTCATGACTTAGCAAAACAGCTAAGTTATCATTTATATTTCTTTTTTTTTTTCTTTTACTATACATGAGAAGTGTAGAAAAGTGTCACATCACAAGTGTCACATAGTCACAGTTACATGATGGAATATCACAGTGTCATGTCACATGACCAAGTCATATGAGAAGTATAGGAAAGTAGTGCATAGACTATATAGTAGTTATATAAGTAGTGTACAGGAAATAAATGAGGACTCTATCAAGTTCTTCTTGTCAACTTGGAGTTGGAGTAGATTTAAGTCATCTTGGCTAAAGTCTCACACATAGCCCATATCTGGTATGACAACCACATCACAAAACAACTCTAGTATCAAACCATAAACATCATGTCTGTTAAAGCCAAGCTTATGGCCATTTGCATAGGCCTTATCCCTGTCATAGCAAATAATGACACATACAACATTATTGTCATTACTGACTCTATTACCACTGCCTCTAAGGTTTTTGAATCTAATATCAACTCTTTCCAAAATATTGCCATACCACTCGCTACCAAAATCAAGTCTTTCCTAAGTAAGAACAACAGAAATGCTATCTACTTCTGGCACTGCCCAAGTAAAGTTAAATGGCCCAAACACAGACTCATTAATGACCAGGTTAAGGCTACTGATAACACACCAACTCTCCCCAATAAAAAGAAAATATCACAAATGGTCACTTACTATTTGTGATGGATGCTTTGATACTTCAAATAGTTCAAAAATGCAAAGTTAGACAAGTGACAAAAGATGTTGTTAAGTCTGAGGTCTAATCCTCAGACAGGGAGTCCTTATATACAGAAAAGTGATGGTCTGTGCACTAGGACAGAGCATCACATGCTACTACCTATTGTTCTACATATGGTAGTGTCTTTGTGTTAGAAATAGTGATAACCTAACCATATGGAGGCTGTCCTTTGTTCTAAGAAAAGGACAGATGACTATCTATGGGTAATTAATAAAGTCCATGTGCAAACATTGAGGTCTTTATATCTCCACGAATATTAATCACCTTGGTACATTTTTAGGCTTATTCTGAGAGGTATAAAAAGGGCTTCTCTGATGCCTAAAAGCAAAGCTTAGATCGTGGCAGTTTCCAAGATATTGGTGATTTAATAAATGGTACTATGGTGGTTACCAGTTGATCTGCCTAATATCTTGGCCATTACTGATTGCTTCAAGATGTGACTGGTATCTATTGAAAGGTCTTTTCAAGGGCTTTCAGGTGCCATTGAGACCATGGGAACCATTGAAGAACTGATAGAGATATGGCCAAATGAAGTTTGTGACAGAAGAAATATGACAATATTCTTAGGGAATGGCAAGTCTCATTTGCCTTTAGTCAAAAGAAAGAACAACTCTTCCTGGACTTTGAGGATAAAAAACAACACATTATTAAACCTATCTATGCTAAAGGTGGCTCCTAGCTCTCTCTTATAGGGTTTACTAACACATTGTGTGCCCGTTTCACCCACATGACTACAGGCCATACCTCTATTAGTGAGTATTATCAATGCTTTTTCCCTAACTTTTCTCTTAGCTGTCCTTGTGGCTAAGTGTTAGAAGAATGGAGAGCAGCAATTACAGTGGAGACAAATGATGGCCCACTTACTGGATTATCCAACAGATATTGATAGACAACCTGATAGGGAAGAGAGATCTCAAGAAAAGCAGAGAGGTTCCGTGACATGGCAGTTGAGACAAAAAAGCAAGCATGCTTATGTAAGCACGGCTCATATATTAAACTACAGTAATACACAGTACAATATTTATTTAATTTAACACTAAGTGGATATGTGTAAGGGAACAGCCTATAGTAACTTAGATAACCTGGTATAGGTAAGCATTATCTAGCTTGCTCTCGGATCCTCAGAGTCCGCTATTAATAGTTCCCTTCCCTCTTGTTCTTGTCGCCATGGTATATACTACATAGCCTTATTAGGTAGTGTAGTTATTAGTGTCTTGATCTGTGTTCCCATAGCAACCAGCGCATAGACCAAGCTAGTCTAGTATAAGTAGCTAGTGATGTACGGTAGAATACCTTACCTCAACATTAGTTTGATCTCCTGGGCTATTCATTGATCTAACTTAAGACGCCTCCGAGTGCCCCTTACAATATGCAAACACATGAACATATTATCATGCAGTGCGACCTCTATGACCACTCCACAAGACCATGCAATATCATCATTAATAGCTTTATCCACTTTCTGGTGGACAATTCTACAGCCTTCAGTTTTGACAACAGTTAAAGTCTTCATAAGACACAGCCTGTTACGAACTCCCTCCAAACCTGGTGTTCGAGTTAAGAAAGAATTATATAAACCAGAATGAAGCTGAGTCTGTACTACTACACTAACCCCTATATATATGTTACATTAGTCCTCGTGTTCTCTACATCACCCCTCTGTCATAACGAACGTCATCCTCACATCCTCCTCAGTGTACTACGTCATCCAAACATCATAGAAAGTAAACTTGTTACACAGCCCCACATCTCCTAACTCTTTCTTTCTTTCCCTTGTTCTTCCCTTTTCCTTTTCCTCTCTTTCATTCATTCATTTGTGTTTTGTTATCTAAGTAGATATGTTGTATCTGCCATGGTTTGCCTACAAGCCTCATGTAATAAATTGCTGATTTAAAAAAAAACATGTCACATTCCTGTGACAGCTTTACTTTACAACAGTAGTCACTCATTGAGACAGTTTTTTGAGCTACTGTACATGAGGCACTTGACCAAGAGGATGAGTAATTGCATGAGCTAGAAGCTCAGTGGTGAGTCAGAGGGAAGGGAAGGCAAAGAAAATAAGAAACACATGAGTACAGAAGCA
>Ga0153994_1000423_pt1 | contig 11793 bp, 13 predicted proteins | sample TSNC078MetaG_FD_104735 | JGI IMG/M metagenome (GOLD analysis project Ga0153994, IMG submission 104735) | Attine ant fungus gardens microbial communities from North Carolina, USA - TSNC078 MetaG | ecosystem: Host-associated > Fungi > Mycelium > Unclassified | place: USA: North Carolina, Lumber...
TACTGGAGCTGCATATAATTCTTATTTCTCTAATTATTTATAAACCTTCAACTTTGATAATCTCCCCTCAGACCTTTAGCATGCAATTGGGAGCTGGCACATCATTATTTTGTTTGTCTTAGTGTGCAATTCTCTTTTGCACCCTTTTAGCATGCTCCATAAGAAAAAATGTGCAGAAAGATTAGATAAGGTGTTTTGAGTATGAAGGGATAAGACATCGATATAAAAATTGTTCAAATAGGAGATTAGAAAGGGAGAGGGCAGCATGTGTGGTAATTCCACAAAAGGCATAGCAAGAAAAATGGAGGAGGAGCTCAGAGAATATTCTACGACAAAGAGCATTCGAATATTGTGGAGAGGGAGTACCTAAGGAAGTAGATTTGTTTGAGCTGGGATAGAGTAATGGAGAAGTAGTAGTTTCATATTTGACATATGAAGACTGTGGAAAGAAAGGACATCATGTGGCAGAAGACAGAGGGTAGGGAGTAGTCAAAGGAAAGGAATAGGAAGAACTAAAGAAATATAAAGAGTATGCAAAAAAAGAAAAAGGAAAAGCGGTATGCCCTACTGAGGAAAAAGCACAGCCAAGTGGCACATAGACAAGAAACCTGGAAAGCACAGCAATAGAGAGGGGTTGTCAAAGGGAAGTTCAGAGAACTTTCAAAATGTTAAAGAAAGTATAGTTGAATATTGGTATTGAAAGAATAGACACCCATAAAGGTATCACAATAAAGGTGCTCTTAGACAGTAGCACAACAGGGATGTTTATAGATAGGAAGATAGTAGCTAAACACAGATTTAGACTGCAGAAATTGGAAAGGCCAGTAAGAGTAAAGAATATAGATGGAATGTACAACAGTGGAGGGACTATTACACATGAAGTAGAAGTGAATGTGTATTATAAGAGCTATGTTGAAAGAATGAGGATGGACATATGTGACTTGGGAAAAACAGAAGTAATCCTGGGAATACCATGGTTAGCGGTATATTACCCAGAAATCAACTAGGAAACAGGGGAAGTAAAGATAATGAGATGCTTGTTTCTATGTGGTAGAGTAAAGATAAAGAAAAAGAAGAAAAAGAGAAGGAGAGTAATAACATTAGAAGAAGAAAAGATCATTAGATGGGCAATAGACGATAAAGAGGATTGGGAAAGAGGAAAAAAAATTGAAGAGGATCATAGGAAAATTGAAGAGATGGTCCCAGAAAAATTCTTGAAGTGGAGAAAAGTGTTTAGGAAGGTAGAGTCAGAAAGAATGCTGATGAGAAAAATTTGGGATCATGCCATAGATCTCAAAGAAACGTTTGTACCATGAAAGGAAAGGATTTACCCATTATCTAAAGATGAAAGGGAAAAAGTCCAGAATTTTGTGGAAAACCAGTTAAGAAAGGAGTATATTAGACCGACAAAATCCCCTCAAATGTCACCAGTATTTTTCATAGGCAAGAAAGATAGAAAGAAGAGGATAGTTATGGACTATCGCAACTTGAATAGCTAGACAGTGAAGAACAATTATCTACTACCATTAATCACAGAGTTAATCGACAACATGGGAGGCAAGAAAGTATTTACTAAAATGGATTTCAGGTAGGGGTTCAATAACGTGAGGATCAAAGAGAGAGATGAGTAGAAGAGAGTATTTATTACGTATGTGGGCTCCTTTGAGCAAACAGTTATGTTCTTTGGGATGACAAACTTGCTAGCCATGTTCTAGGCAATGATGAATGAAATCCTGAGAGACTTAATTAACAAAGGAAAAGTCACAGCATTTGTAGATAACATATTAGTAGGGACAGAGACAGAAAAAGGACATGATGAAATAGTAAAAGAAATATTAAAGAGGTTAGAGGAGAATGACTTATATGTCAAGCCAGAGAAATGCATGTGAAAAGTGAGAAAGATAGAGTTCCTAGGTGTTGTTATAGGACCAAATAGAATAGAGATAGAGAAAGAGAAAGTGGATGGAGTACTAAGTTGGCCAGAGCCAAAGAATGTAAAAGACATTAGAAAGTTTTTGGGCCTTGCAAACTATTACAGAAGGTTTATTAAAGACTTTGCTCAAGTAGCCAGGCCAATGAATATGTTAACAAGAAAAGATATAAAGTGGCAGTAGGGGCAGGAGCAGCAACAAGCATTTAACAAGCTCAAAGAAATCTTTACAACAAGACCAGTATTAGCATTCCCAGACTTAGACAAAGAGTTTAGAGTAGAGGCAGATGCCTCAAATTATGCTACAGAAGAAGTGCTATCAATGAAGTGCTCTGATGAGTTGTGGAGAACAGTAGCTTTCATTTCCAAATCATTAAGCAACACTAAAAGAAATTATGAAATATATAATAAGGAAATATTTGAGATCTAGACAGATCATAAAAATCTCAAGTATTTTATGAAGGTGCAGAAATTGAATTGAAGACAAGCAAGATGGGTATTATACCTATCTAGATTTGATTTTACATTAAAGTATGTTCTGCGGAGTAAAATGGGAAAGGCAGACAGTTTAAGTAGGAGGCCAGATTGGAAGGTAAGAGTAGAAAGAGACAATGAAAATGAGATGTTAGTAAAGCCAGAATGGCTGAAAGTAAGGAGAACAGAAACAGTAGAGATTATAGTTGAAGGAGTGAACTTATTAGAGCAAGTAAGGTAGTCAAAAGTAAAAGACAACAAAATTATCAAAGTGGTAGAAGAAATAAAACAAGCTGGAGTCAAGATATTGAGAGATGAAGAGTAAAGAGAAGTTGATGGCATAATGTACAAGGAAGAGAAGGTTTATGTACCTAAGAATGATAAGCTCAGAATGGAAATTATTAGGCTATATCACGATATACTAGTAGGAGGCTATAGAGGACAGTGGAAGACAGTGGAGTTGGTCACTCATAACTTTTGGTAGCCAGAAGTAACAAAAGAGGTGAAGTGATATATAGAAGGATGTGATGCCTACTAGCAAAATAAAAATTGCACAGAGCAACCTGCAGGAAAGTTAATGTCCAATTCAATACCAGAGAAACCTTGGACACATATTTTAGCAGACTTTATTACCAAGTTGCCTTTGGCTCAGGGATATGACTCAATTTGAGTAGTAGTCGACAGGTTAACAAAGATAGTACATTTTATTTCTACTACGGAAAAGACTTCAGCAGAGGGGTTAGCATAGTTGTTTAGAGATAATGTGTAGAAATTACATGGGTTACCTGAAAGTATCATTTCAGATCAGAGACCTCAGTTTGTGGCAGGAATTATGCAGGAGTTGAACAGGATGTTGGGGATTGAAAGTAAATTGTTGACGGTGTTCCACCCCCAAACAGATGGACAAATGGAAAGGATGTAAGGGGCACACTTGGTGAGGCACCCAGTCACACTGCAATATAGTAGAGCAGGCGTCTTAAGAAGAAGCGATGGATAGCCCAGGAGCTTCAATTATTGTTGAGGTAAGGTATTCTACCGTACACCACTAGCTACTTATACTAGACTAGCCAGTCCGTGTGCCAGTCGCTATGGCCACGTGCATCCGGACAATAATAACTACACTACCAGATATAGCTATGTAGTACTTTGATGGAGACCCGAACTAGAGGGAAGGGAACTATAAACCGCGGACTCCGAGGATCCATGGGAACGCTAGCTGATGCGAACCCTACCAGGTTATCTAAGCGATCTTAGGGTTGTCCCCTTACAAAGGGTAAATTAGGAGTTAGAACAATACTTGAGGATGTTTATCGATCATAGGCAAGAACAATGGCCAGAATAGTTGGGAACAGCAGAGTTCGTATATAACAATAAAGCACACTCAAGTACTTGGACGTCGCCTTTCAAGGCAAATTATAGGTAGGACCCAAGGATGGGATTTGAGAGAAGAAAGAAGGAGAAATATAAGAAAGCAGAGAAGTTTGTAGTGAAAATGAAAGAAATACAAGAGGAGGCAAAAGTAGCACTAGGAAAGGCACAAGAAGACATGAAGAAATATGCTGATAGAAGGAGATTAAAAGTTGATGAATATAAAGTAGAAGACTTGGTAATGCTCAGTACTAAGGATCTGAAATATCAGATGGTTAGGAGGAGGGCAAAGAAGTTGATGAAGAGATTTGTAGGCCCTTACAAAGTACAAAAGATAATGTCATCAAATGCAGTAAAATTAGAACTACCTAGTATAGTAAAAATTCATCTGGTAGTAAATGTTAGTAGAATATGACATTATGTAGGGCAAGTAGAAGAGCAGAGAAAGAAGCAACTGGCTCCAGTAATAATTGAAGGAGAAGAAGAGTAGGAAGTAGAAAAAATATTGAATAAGTGGAAGGTTAGGAGGAAGGATAAATACTTGGTATGGTAGAAAGAATTTATGGTAGAATCAGACACTTGGAAAGGGAGAGAAAATTTAGGAAATACTAAGGAGACAATTGAGGAATTTGAGAAAGAATACAGATGGGATATAGAGGATATAAGGAAATAGAAAAAAGAAGAAAGAGCATTTAGAAGAGGAGAATTGCCAGGAAGATTTATGGCAAAGAAATTATTTGAATGGACAGATAAGAGATATGACTAGGAATATTGGGAAAGGTTAGAGAAAAATTGGAATAGATAGAAAGGAAGTCAATGGAAAAAGAACTGACTAGATAAAAGAAAAACTATGCTAGAAATGATTAAGAAAGAAGAAGAAATTGAGCAAGAAAATTTGGGGATAAGAGAATGGATAGATGAAAATGACGAAATGGATAACATGGTTGACCCATACTATGAATTGTAAAGAAAATCCTCAGGACGAGGAAACTTAAGAGAGAGGTGGTATTATGACTTGGCAAAACAGCTAAGTTATTTTCTATTTTTCTTTTTGTTTTGTTTTGTTTTATTTAGTTAGATCATTACTAAGGTAGAGCATGGGAAAGCATCATGTGATAGTCACATAGTCACAAAGTATGATATTGGTCATATATCAGTCATATATTTTGGTTATGTCACACAAGGTCACAGTCACAGTCATAACATATGATGAGATAGACACATGACAAGAATAACATGAGGACCATGAGAGGATGTTGTACAGCTACTAGAGTAAAATGTATAAGTAATGTACAAAATCAAATAAGAACTCTATCGAGTTTTCCTTGTCAACTCTGACTTGGAGTAGACTTAAGTTATCACGGCTAGAGTCTTACAGAGATAGTGTTAGGAAAGATTAAGGGAGGAAAAAAAAAACTGGGCCCAACGATGGGCAGATGTGCAGATTAGAAAGTTTCTACCTTTTTAGAAGGAGTAGAAGAAGACCAACCTAAATAATAACAATAATCTCGACATATTAACTATGACCAATAAACTCCTATTCAAGACATAGAAACAAATAACAAATAAGATAGTGTAATTCTTCATATTGATAAAAACACAAACACATGCAATCAAGAAATTGATTAAATTGAAACAAGAAAATAAATTACTTGAAGACTACTGGATAGAGTTTACTACCTAGAGAAAACTCTCTGGGTATAACAAAGTTGTATTGGTAGGCCTATTCAAAAAAGGAATCTATCTGTTGTTAGTGCAAAAATTAGTCAAGATCGGTCAATTCAAAAACTCAGATTCATTGGATAATTGGTATAAGAAGGCATTGAACTTTGAAAGATTGAGAAAAAAAGCAATTGAGGAGTTTAGAAGTAACAGGAAGTGAGTTGAAGTGAGTTTAAGCAAGAATAGGATAACTTCAATTCTGGATATTCTGAGACGAGAACCAAACACAATGGAGATAGCCAAATGCAAAGAATCAAGGAAGTGTTATAATTGTGAAGAAACAGGTCATCTCACTGTAAGGTACTCTAAACCAAAGAAGGAGAGAGTAGAAACAAGAATTGTAAAGAAAACAAGGGAGAATTTTTCCCAGGGCAGGGAGTGAGCACCAACTCACTTGCCTTCATAGATTCAAAAGTTCAATTACCTGAAGAATCAATGAGAGACTTTTTGGATCTTTTTGGTACAAGAAAATACAAATTAAATTGGGGTTATTCAGCTGAATGGGTGGCTCAAGAAATCCAGTATAGTGATGAGGAAAAGACAATGGGAATATTGAAGGTCTGGGCTCACAGTTCAAGAGTAGAAGAATGCACAAAAGAAAAGTTAAAGAAGTTGAACAAGATGATGGACGAGAAAGTACTAGTAGCCCTCAAGGCCTTAGAAAAACCATCAACACTTAAGAAAATAGGAGATAGACAGTTAAATGTTTGAGTCAAACTATCAATAATGGACACCCAAAGAACATTTTGCAAACTAGCACTAGTTGACTTAGGAAGCTCAAGTTCATGCATAAGCAAAAAATTCGTAAAAGAAAACAATCTTGATACTTACAAGCTACCATTCCCAATCACCTGCTACAATGCTGACAGCTTCACAAACAAAGACCGAAGTGTTACAGAAGTTATCAAAATGAACATGACTATTGGCAATTATCAAGAGTTAATTCAATTATTGGTAACAAATCTTGGTAACCATGATTTGTTCCTGGGGTATAACTGGTTACAAAAGCACAATCTATCTATCAACTGGAAAGACTCTTTAATTAGTTTACAAAATTGTTGTTGATAGTGCAGAAAAATATATATGCCAAAGGAACCAGAGGAAAATGAAGAAGAGAAAAGAGTAGAAGAGAAAGAAATATGAGAAGATGAAAAAGTATTGTTTATTAATCTAGAGGAAGAAGCATGGAAAAGAAAAGAGTTGAATATTAGAAGTAGAAGTGAAAGTGTGGAAGAAATCGAAGAAGATATATCTGAAGAATATAAAGACTTTAACAATTGAGTCTTCAACAAAGCAGTATTTGATAAATTACCAGACTAATCCAAATGGGACCACACTATTGAATTAGTGTCTAATATAACACTAAAAGACTGTAAAATATACCCATTAAATATTAAGGAACAAAAAGAACTCGACAAATTCCTTGATGAACATCTGAAGTCAGGAAGAATTAGACTATCTAAGTTATCTTGTACAGTTCCATTCTTCTTTATAAAGAAAAAAGATAGATCCCTTCACCTAGTATAAGATTATCGATAACTCAACAAGATGATAATAAAGAACAAATACCCCTTACCTTTAATTCAAGAATTAATTGACAAGATACAAGGGGCTCGTTATTTCACCAAGTTTGATTTTCAATGGGGATATAACAATATGAGAATAAGAGAGGAAGATAAGTAGAAAGTAGCCTTTTAGACAAATCGAGGGCTATTTAAACCCTTGGTGATATACTTTGGCATATGCAACTTGTCTACAACCTTTTAGCTCATGATAGACACTCTATTTTGTGAATTAATCATGACAGGGAAGGTTGTGATCTACATAAATGACATCCTAATCTTCACTGAAACCATAGAAGAGCATTGAGACATAGTGAGATGAGTGCTACAAATATTAGCTAATAACAAACTGTCGCCTCACCCCAAGAAATGCAAGTTTCACCAGACCAAAATTGATTACCTTGGAGTTGTGATATCTCAGAACAGTATAGAACCTGATCCTACCAAAATAGAAGGTGTAACTTAATGGCCAGAACTATGGGATAAGAGAGAAGTATGATAATTCCTAGGGTTCTGTAACTTCTATTATAGATTTATTCCTGGATTTGCCTAAATAGCCAAACCATTAATGGAGCTGACAGAAAGAAAAGAGTAGAAGTGACAAGAGGAAGAAAGAAATGCCTTTGATAAACTAAAAAATAAAATGACGAACCCTCTAATATTAGTGATTCCAAATCCTAAACAAAAGCTACAATTAGAAACTGATGCTTCAGGATACACAGTAGGAGGGATACTGTCTCAAGAAGAAGAAGACAACTCTTGGAGACCCATTACTTATTTGTTCAAGGTAATGAACAAAACAGAAAGAAATTATGAAATTTACAACTGAGAACTGTTAGCTGTCATGGAAAGACTTAAATAATGGAGACTGTCACAGTTGTGCTATGGACCAGTAGTCACATACTGTATGGTTTACCACTATACCAAAAGGGCGACATTAGCAAGTAGCCTTGCTAATGAGTGTCCAGCTATTTATGTAGTTCATTTGAACAGGTATTTTGTTATACCTCCATGACACTATTTAGTAGTCACTTTTCTGTGACAGAGACAATATCTCATAGGAAGTAACCGGTTCAAAATATGGACTGATCATAAAAACCTTAAGTACTTCAAAAAGCCACAGAAACTCAATCGCCAATAAGCTTGATAGATAATGAAACTCCAAGAATATGACTTTCAGCTGATACATAAACCAGGGAACACCCAGAAAAAAGTGGATGCATTATCCCAAAGACCAGACTACATACAGGGGAAAGATAACAACAAAAACCAAACATTATTAAAAAAAAGAGTTGTTCAGGAGTTTCATAATGCAAGAAGGAGAGTTTTGGAGAAAAATAGAAGAAGCAGAGGAGTTTACAGAGGAAGAAGTGAGAGAAGCAGTAGAACATCATGAAGAGGGATGGAGACGAGAAGGAAAAATGATATTCTGGAAAGAAAGGGTTTATGTTCCAGACTTCACCTCACTCCGAGAAGAAATCATCACTAAACATCATGACTCTGAATTAGCCGGGCACCTAGGATATACCAAAACGCATGAATTAATAACAAGAAACTATTGGTGGCCCCGAATGCTAGATGACATTAAACAATATGTTGCAGGATGTGAAAGGTGTCAAGCAAATAAACCAAACTGACGACCTAAAAGAAATCATCTACATCCCAACAAAATACCACAAGGTCCTTGGAAAACTATCAGTATTGACTTAATAGGACCATTACCAGAGTCGACAGGATACGATGGTATAATGGTAATAGTACACCAGTTCTCCAAGATGGCTTGTTATGTACCAATCAACATGAATATATCCACCCAAGGAATAGCCAAGATATCATGGGATCGAGTCTTCAAGGACACAGGAATTCCTCAAAAGATCATTAGCGATCGCAGACCCCAGTTCGTGTCTAGGTTTATGAAGGAGTTGTGCTCTTGACTTAGAATAGAAAGAAACCCACCAATGGCATATCATCCCCAGACAGATGGCCAAACAGAACAAGTCAACCAGGAAACCTTTGACTTTATTGTAGTTACCAGCAAAACGATTGGGCAGATTGGTTATCAATTGCAGAATTTTCCTACAACAATCGACTTCACTCCAGCACAGGACAATCCCCATTCATGGTCAACCTAGGTCGTCATCCAAACATGGGAGAGGATACAAGTAAAATGACAGAAAACTCCCCAGGAATAGAACAATTCCTCAAAACCATCAAGGAAATTAGAACTGGAGTAGAAACCGCATTGAAAAGGACAAATGAGATGATGAAGAAGAAATGGAACACAAAGAAAAAACCTGAAATTGAATGGACGAAAGGAGATTTAGTTTGGGTAGATGCCACCCATTATGATACTGATCAACCCTCTAAGAAGTTATCCGCTAAACGACTGGGTCCATTCCCCATAATCCAAAAGATTGGGAAAGCGTCATATAAACTCAAGATCCCACTGACTTGGAAATCAATTCATCCAGTCATCAATGAATCTTATCTCACACCTTACATTGCGCCCACCTTCGAACAACAATCACAAAAATCTGACAATAGGATTATCAACCCTATAGGTCAAACGAATATACAAGAGGTTGAAGAAATACTCGATTCTCGATGGAGAGGGAATAAATTACAATATCTCATTAAATGGAGGGGACAACCGCTCGAGGAGAGGACTTGGGAGAATAGAGAAGAAGTGATCAAGGGAGCCCTGAAATCGTGTAAGGAGTTTCATCAGAGACATCCCGATGCACCCAAAGTCCCCACTATCCGATTACCAATTAAAACCTATGCCGACATCGCGAAGACGCGATCTTAGGAGGGGGGTAATGTGACGAATTACACGAGGTCGCCTCACGTTCATAATGAGTAGGACACGAGGCGTAGTCCATATGTGTTATATAGTAGTTGTAGAGGGTTATGCAACCCTAGTCTCGTTCTGGTTAATACATTCTTTCTCAATTCGAACACCAGGTTCGGAGAGAGTTCGTAACACAGGCCACATAAGGTGACATAATACAAGAAGGACAGGGACTCTCTCTTTGTGCAAGGAAAACATCATTACGACCAAAAGCAGTTGGGTTATGGTGATTAGACTAAGCCTGTCTTCCACAAGAAGGTATGTTTTCTTTGTCTTTGATGCTCATTCTTGTTGGGTTGACGTTTTTACCAAGACAACCAAGAAAGTTGTCAGTATGTAAATACAAGATGCAGTTCTGTTAGGAAATCAAGCCAACACCATGATCTGGCTGAATTTTTGGGAACCTTCTGGAATTTACAAGTCAAATCAACTTGCGACTCCGTTTTCACAACAAGCTCTCCTTGAAGCGTTGCAGACAGGTGAGTGAAGAATACCTGTATTTGTATGTGTCAATGTCAGCTTGCTTGTCGCTTCAAACTCAGTGGCACAAAGAAGACCAAGGAGGCTGCTCTTACTTTTGTATGTCTGATGACACAGTGTTCTTGTTGCTTGATCATTTCGTTTAGTGGATGTCTTCATGTGCGTTTTTATGTTGCATTCAATATGATTACACATGCCATGACTATTGAAAATTTCAATCGCATTCACCGCATTCAACTGCTACCGTGTGTAGCAGTCAATGCCTCTACAAGCTAATTGACACCGAGTATTTTATTTTTTATCAGTTCTGCTCAGTTCAATGTGGGAATTTCCTATCTACGTAGTTCTACAGATATCACATCGTGATAACATGTTTCGTATTCTTTGCGAATGGCTATCTTGCATGCAAGTGCTTGGAACTGGAGTTCAGGCATTCCGGCAACCAAGACAAGAATCTCATCACTTACACTTCTAAATTCGCCGGTGTGACTGAAACGTGGACAAGATTCTTTGGTCGACTCAATACCCATCGTTCGTTTTTGAGATCAGATGCCTTGTCACGGTGATACAAATTTCCAGGAAAATACACCTCAAGTTTCGGCGTTGTTTAGCCGGCGTTGTTTAGCCGGCGTTGTTTAGCATGTGGACCTGCTGTGTAGGAAGTTGAAGCCCGTTCGAAGTCATATGGAAGCACTATCATCGTTGCAAAGCGAGTCACAGGCCTCTTTTGGCTCCTGTTAGATGTGGCCAACACTGTTGGAGTACGAGCATTTCGTCATCACTACGTCATTTCATTCCTCCTCACTATCATGTTGCAAGCCCTCACGTTCAGCACTGCCATGAATATATTCAGTTTAGATCCTGCACAACAACTGTGACAGGTACGGGCATAATCTATTTAATTTTGAAACTGGAGCACTCGCTCTGGGCCGAACGAAAAGTACCGAGCAAAGGTGTTGATCAGATGTTTTTGATTTTCTGACTCTGTCTTGATAGAGCTTTGCGTCGTTGGGCTATCATATAGGTGTACAGGATATAAAGACCTGGATCAACTCGAAATCAATATGGGATTATTAATCCAGTATAAGTCATACCTGGCCACCACAAGATAAAGAGAACAGCACGAATATAGTCAGTCAGCTTGTACATGGCTTGAAGCCAACCACGCATTGAAGAGGAGGGGAGAGTGGCGTAAATAAGGAAGGCCTCACTGGAGGCACCGACCGGATATAAGACGTAAAACGCGGTATAGCGGATCCAAACAAGTATACTTGAATTCCATTCAGCAAGGTTGAAAGCGTAAAAGGTGTAGCGGATAATTTCGGCCAAGGACCATGCAAGGACCATCGTAGCATAAGATGGATGGGACTGTGTCTGGAAGGAAAGAGGGTGACAATCATTCCTGA
>Ga0153994_1000424_pt1 | contig 11782 bp, 7 predicted proteins | sample TSNC078MetaG_FD_104735 | JGI IMG/M metagenome (GOLD analysis project Ga0153994, IMG submission 104735) | Attine ant fungus gardens microbial communities from North Carolina, USA - TSNC078 MetaG | ecosystem: Host-associated > Fungi > Mycelium > Unclassified | place: USA: North Carolina, Lumber...
AAAAATAAAGGAAGAGCAGAAAAGCTGAGACTACCTGTGGACCTGCTTCTCGCAGTATCTCCACTGTATTTGTCACAATAACAGTACGAATTGCTGCGGGAACACCAAACTACAAACCAACACGTGTACGATCAATTGATCTCCCACAATACAAGTAGACCACATACTTGCGCAGCAGAAGTAAGGAGCGATACAGGTGCCGGTCGAACAATTGCTGTAATCTGGGCTGCAGCAGCTACTATGATGGAAACAGCCTCACTGATTTGAGGATCCAGGTGGGATTGGTTAGCAGGAGTGAATGTCGCGGAGTGACATCCTTGTTATGGAATGACATCGAGTTGTCTTGGAAACTCCATTTGCCGGAGCATTTGTTTCGGATATTTACATATAAATATGGGATTGTAGTTACATTTTAATTAAGTCTTTCTGTCTTTCCCTCCTTTCCCCTGCGCTCAATTTATTTTGCTGCGACAGTGAAGGGCTCATCGAGGGAAGGAAATTTGAATTGCAACTGGGTGCACGATTGGTCAATCTTATCAACTCCATCAGATATGTTTTTGGATAGAGTGCGAAGAAGGGAAATGGTGTCAGGAGTATTCATGATTGCAAGAGACAATGAATCGGGAGAGGCTTTGTATTCTATCACAGATTGGGCTGTACACACGTCCAAAAGAAATACCGGTCGGGAGCAATGGTGAGTGAGTGATTGATTTCCAAAAATGTCCCATGATAAACCAAGTCCCTAGTACAATCATTTTCCGTGGAACACCAACTTCTAAATCAGTGCGCTGGCCAGAATGCAGATCACAGGTCTAGTTTTCAGGAACATTAATTATCAGGCCAAAAACAACTTTTCCATTGTTCAATGGGCAGGATCAAAAACTTGAGGAGCATCTAAACGAAGTCACACAGTACATAATTTCATGATATTTTCAACTTCACCAGGTACATTCCTGATCTACATTTTCGCTTCTTTCACTTGTACCTCATCATCAATGGTAGTGCCTGAGCGTAACATACCAAAACCTGTATCTGTAAACTTAGACATTGTGATGAAACCCTACAACAACAACGAATCCACCATTGAATGACCAGATGACACCACTGTCAACATACAGCAAGGCTGCCCTACGTTGTGAGCCAGTGTGGGAGGCCCCTGTAGTAACTCCTCCTCCCCACTAAACTCCTCTCCCTCTTCCGAGATGGACTACACAGAGCACATCTCTGCACAGAACAACATGGATGTAGAGATCAATTCTGCTTCTCTAACCCAGACCCACAGTGGCTGCAACTCATCATTCAACTTCTTGCTCCCAGTCTCCCAACCCCTAGGTGCATCTTACATTGACAACGTGGTCAACACATCCAATCCATTACCTCAAGGCTCTGATATTAATTACTCAGTTTCCCCCCCAGCTCTAGAACCTTTGTTTATCCCATATCAGACTAACCAACCTGTGGACCCTCAACTTTGAGACAGTATCACAAATGGTCACTTACTTGATTTGTGATGAATTGAGATATGGATTCAAAAGTGCTTATGAGCAGAGTTAGACAAGCAACAAAAGATGTTGTTAAGTCTGAGGTCTAATCCTCAGACTATGAATCCTTATATACATGAAAGTGATGGTCTGTGCACTAGGACAGATCATCACATGCTACTACCTATTGTTCTACATATGGTAGTGCCTTTGTGCTAGAAATAGTGATAACCTAACCATATGAAGGCTGTCCTTTGTTCTAAGAAAAGGACAGATGACTATCTATGGGTAATTAATAAAGTCCATGTGCAAACATTGAGGCCTTCATATCTCCATGAATATTGATTGCCTCAGCGTCATTTTAGGCTCATTCTGAGCAGTATAAGGAGGGCTTCTCTGATGCCTAAAAGCGAAGCTTAGATCATGGCAGTTTCTGAGATATTGGGGATTTAATAAATGGTACCATAGTGGTTACCAGTTGATCTGCCTAATATCTTGGCCATTATTGATTGCTTTGATATGTGACTGGTATCAATCAAAAGGTCTTTTCAAGGGCTTTCCGTAGCCATTGAGACTGTGAGAATTGTCGAAGAATTGATGGAGATATGGCCAAATGAAGTTTGTGACACATGGACTTTATTAATTACCCATAGATAGTCATCTGTCCTTTTCTTAGAACAAAGGACAGCCTCCATAAGGTTAAGTTATAGCATTTTCAAGCATAAAGGCACTACTATATGTAGAACAATAGGTAGTAGCATGTGATGATCTGTCCTAGTGCACAGACCATCACAATTATGTATATAAGGACTCATAGTCTGAGGATTAGACCTCAGACTTAACAACATCTTTTGTTATTGTCTAAACCTTGCTTTTGAGCTCTTTTGAAGAATACTTTCTCAAATCACAAATCAAGTAAGTGATCATTTGTGATAATAGTCATTCATTTGCCTTTGAGGTAGTTCCAAAGATTTTCAATGGGTCTACATCAGGGAATTGAGAAGACCAGACAAGAAACTTGATTCCTTGGTCTTTGAATTATTTTTTAGATTTGTGATTATAAATTCTAGAGCTCAAAAGGGCTTAAAAAGCAAAGTTTAGATGGTAACAAGAGATATTGTTAAGTCCAAGGTCTTATCCTCAAACCATAAGTTCTTATATACATGATTGTAATAGTCTATGTACTAGAACAGACTTGTCATGACTTTGCAAAATAGCTAAGTTATTATTTATATTTACTTTACTTTACTTTTCTTTTGGACTTACTATACAGGAAGGAGTGTGGGAAAAAGTTATATCACAAGTGTCACATGGTCACAGTTACATAAATAGAAAGTCACATGGTCATGTCACATGATGAGTGTGGGAAAGTAGTGCACAGACCATGTAGTAGTTGTATAAGTAGTATATAGAAAATAACAGGAACTCCATTGAGTTCTCCTTGTCAACTCAGACTTGGAGGGTGATTAAGTCATCTAGGCTAAGTTGCTATAAGACTATCATATGCTATTACCTATTGTTCTACATATAATAGTGTCTTTGTACTGGAAATAGTAATAACTTAACCATATTGAGGCTATCTATTGTTCTATTCAAAGACAGATGAGTATCTATAGGTAATTAATTAAGTCTATATACAAAACTTAAGGACTTTGTATCTCTGTTAATATTAATTGCCTCAAGGTCAGTTTGGGGCCATTCTGAGAATAACAAAGAGTACTTTTGATGACCCTAAGGGTAAGACATTGATCATGGCAGTTTTTGAGATAGCAGTAATTTAATATATGGTATTATAGAGGTTATCTACTGATTGCCTGATAGCTCAACCAATATTGATTGCTTTGAGATGTATTTGGTATTGATAAAAAGGTCTTCCTAAGGGCTTTTGGGTACTGTTGATGTTATGGATATGGGATAGGACTACCAGTACTATTATCCATGAAGTGATAATGAATAGTTGATTCAAGAATTAATGGACAATAATGAGAACACTAAAAGAGATGATGAAATAAATGATGAAAATTATTTACAACTTTCATTGTGAACACAAAAGATCTTGAATTGAAAGAGCATTCTCATAGTGACTTAGCCTGAGATGACTTAGACACCCTTCTTATCCAAGTTGACAAAGAGAACTTAATGGAGTTCCTGTTAGATTTTCTACACTACTTATACAACTACTACATGGTCTGTGCACTGTTTTCCCACATTCATCATATAACCCATTATATAACATTATATGACATCACCCTATCACTTCCTATCATGTAATATTATGTGACATTACTCTGTGACTTCTTATCATATGACCATGACTATGTGACACTCATGACATAACACTTTCCTGCACTCCTTCCTATATAGTAAGTCCAAAAGAAAAAAAAGAAAAGAAATATAAATAATAACTTAGCCATTTTGCCAAGTCATGACAATTTTGGACTTATTGAAGAAACATTGGGTAAACCTCAGACAATGATATTGGCATTGACAGTTTATTCATAGACTCTTAACTAAATGTCATGACTTAGCAAAACAGCTAAGTTATTATTTATATTTCTTTTCTTTTGGGACTTACTATACAAGGAAGGAGCATGGGAAAGTATCACATAACAATGTCACACATCACACTCACATGTCCAGATATCACAGTGTCATGTCACATGATTAAGTTATATAATAACCATGGAAAAATAGTGCACAGACCATGTAGTAGTTATATAAGTAGTATACAAGAAATAAATAGGGACTCCATCTGTTATGAACATTGAGTGGGACTACAGTTATTATCAGCCTTGGTCTGATAATGAATGGCTAGTAGACGAGATGTTGATAATGCAAGAAGAGATGTTGATATCTTGAAACGAAGACATTACTATGCAGTAATGCATCAAATGTCTAGAGACTCTAAGAGACAATAAACTTATAGTATGGACAGGACTCTTTGGAGAAACCTTGGACTATTTCCTTCCTCTATCTTTGGACTTGTGCTAAATAGGATAACATCGGACTAACCCATTAATAGATACTGACTCGACTTGTTACTCTCATTGCTTCTGTCACTAGACTGTCACTTAACTAGTCACCCTTAGTTACAAGTAGTGTTACCACATTGTAACATAGTCATAATACTTAGTTAGGATAAATACAGCCCAGAAAGAGAAGGGAACAGCAAGTTCTCTCTTTCTGTATTCCCTTTGTAAAATTCTTACTCTGAGGAATTAGTACTCTTACTTGTCTTAGGACAACCTCAAGGGTGCCACTCAAAGTCTTGTTGACATCTCTCCTCTGATATAACTTCACTGAAAACCTTAACCAGACCTTCTAGCAAGGAGCGTGAAGATATCAAATATTAGATATAAGCTTCAAGTTGAAATGCATATTCAACTGTGAGGTTTAGAGTCTTAACACCATCAAGTTCTCCTTGTCAACTCAGACTTGGAGTGGATTTAAGTTGGTTATGAATAGTCACTGACTCAACTAGTCACTTCTAGTTACTCAAATACTTTGTAAGTAGTAACACCTGTAACATTAGAGACTAGTATAAATATAGGCCAGAAAGAATGAGAATGACAAGTTCTCTCTTTCTATGGTTCTTGTGTAAACATCCTTACTCTTGCAACCCCATACTCTCTTCAGTCCTTGGACTATAGTACAGAGTATAACTAAAAGTCTTGATACTCTCACTTATGATATAACTTCACTGAAAACCTTAACTAGATCCTTTGTGAAGAAGTATGAAGATATCAAGTGTTAACATAAGCTTTGAGTTGAAATGCATATTCAACTTTGAGGTTTAGAGTCTTAACAGTTGAGACTGTAAAAATTGTTGAAGAATTGATGGAGATAGGTCTGAATGAAGTTTGTGACACTGCTTCTCTAGTGTCATTCTAACTGTCTGTTTTAAAGCTATCCTCATAGTAGCACTCTGACTATGTAATCAGATATTGTACTTTGATTCCTCCCTGTATAACTTGATGTCGGAGAACAAGAGAAACTTATTGTAAGAAGTGACCTGGACAGGAATTAAACCTATGATCTTGGGTAATTAGCCCATATGCTCTACCACTGAGCTATCAGACTATGCAACTGCAGGTCCTTCCTAGCTAGGATTAGTCCTAACTCACCTATGAGTTGGTGGTCTTATAAGGTTCCAAAGCACCTTGTCACTTTCACTTAACTCCCTAGTAAGACCTAACTCTATCTTAGAGCTCTTGTAATATTGCCTCTGTAGCTTAGTTAACTGTATTCTGTAGTCTCTTTGATTTAACTCTATCTAGAGTTGAAGCAACTTAATCACTAATCCAATCACTCTAAAAATAGATTCCCACTTTTGAAAACCCAAATAGAGGAAAGAGGTAACTGAGATTGCTTGCTCTCTTCATACTAAGTAAGGGTTTTTATATATTTTGAGAAATACAAAAGAAATATAGAGAATATCACAAACTTCATTTGGACCTATATCCATCAATTCTTCAACAATTTTTACAGTCTTAACAGCACTAGAAAGCCCTTAAAAAGACCTTTTAATTGATACCAAATATGTCTCTAGATGATCAATATTGGCTGAGCTATTAAACAATCAGTAGGTAATCTCTATGGTACTATACATTAAATTGCTGTTATCTTGGAAACTGCCATGATCTATACTTTGCTTTTAGGATCAGAAGAAGTCCTTGTCATAACTTGGCAAAATGGCTAAGTCAATATTTATTTTCTTTTTCTTTTTCTTTTATTTAATTATTGAACATACAAGATAGTAACTACTTGTATGGATACATGGGAGAGTAGAGTAGGGTTAGGGTTACTTTCATGTATAAGTAGTATAAGAAATATAACAAGAACTCTGTAAGACCTTAGCTTGTGATGACTTAGATCTACTCTTAGTTAACAAAAAGAACTTACTAGAGTTCTTTGATTTATTGTACACTACTTATACAACTACTACACTACTGTCCCACACTCATCATGTGACTCCATTTCATGTGACATAATTATGTGATATTGTCATGTGATACTTTTCTGCACTTTTTTTTTTTCTTTTTTAAAATCATCAATTATAAAGCCAGCTACTCTAAATACAAATAAGCAGGAGGCAATCAGGGGCATGGTGGCAAACCCTGCAGCATGTGTTATAAGCATGCCTTCCAAGTGCCAATATGTAGTTAGTAGCCTAGGTAGTAAAGAATGAGAAAACTACATTAAATGACAGACTCTTTACCACCAAGTATCTACCTTCCAAAAACATTTATCCACCTAAAGACTTCCCCATCCCTTCTATTTGTGATATCCACTGCCCCACCCTAGCCTTTAGCCCCTGCCATAGAACTTGATCATCATGGAACAATCCCATTGGGATCAGGTGATGGACACCAAGATAAGTACTTTGGTCAAACCCCTTTTCAAGGGTACCAGTGACTCCCTCAGGGATATCCCACCCTGAGAGAGAGCTTGAATCAGTTCATCTTTGTACCTACTATGCTCTAATATACTTCCCAAAGGTGATACCCAGATTTTGTAGAGGAACATGTATATTTGTGATGAGCTATAGGGAGCTCTTTTATATGGATGTCGTTCAGTGACAGAGGGTTCATAGGATTCTTTTCAAGAGTGGATTCCCTCTGGCCACTAGTTTAGTCCCCAGATGGTGCCTTCTTCCAGCCTTAGCAAAGAGCAGATACAAAGAGAACATGCTGTGGTAGTTATGCCTCCAATGCATAAATGCACAAATGTGCTACCCCAAAGGGCAATGAAAAATAAAGCAGATAGATGACATTATGACAATATTAGTGAGAGATGTTGGGTAGAGTATGGCCCCTAGGGGTTATCTTGCCCCAGGGGATGGTGATGGTAAAAAGATATCTGTTTGACCAACTTTTCTGCACTTCTTTCTTGTGTTGTAAGTCCAGATAAGAAAAGAAAAGAAAAGAAAAAGAAAAAGAAAAATAAATAATAACTTAGCTATTTTGCCAAGTCATAACAAACTCCATTGAGTTTTCCTTGTCAACTTGGACTAGAAGGTTATCTAAGTCATCTCAGGCTAAGTTACTACAGTCTTGTTATGGGCAAGGCTCTAGACTCTTTACATAAGGCTTCTTTTTCATGGCTAGGCTATCTTTCTGGCTTGATGCTGTGGGGCTGCAGGCTCAAATCTACTGGTTCTCAAGTAATAGGCCTATTGGGTATAGTAACCTTATGTCCCCTAGTATACTGCTACATAGCTAGGTAGCTACTCTTGCCAGTAAAGTCCTTTATGTTTCTTCTCTGCTACATTGCAGTAGTTTATCCTTTGTCTGTTTTTTTTGGAGTGTAAAGTCACAAAGTTTGTTTATTTTTAGGCTTGAATATGTTTCTGGCCTTATACTGGATATGGACATATTGCTCTGTGTACAGTTGGATTGCTTTTTAAGCTATATACTAGAAGGTAACAAGCACAGGGCCCATAACCTATAATATAAAATACCTCAGGAGTCACCTATAAAAACAAACAACTAATGTATTCACCTATAATATAAAATATCTACATCATAATAGTCAGCCTAAGCACTAAGTATGAGAAAGACAATCTCACCTCAGGAATCACCTATGAAGGTAGACAACTGAGGGAGCTATCTTATAGTATTTAAGATTATATAGAACAAGTTGCTACTCCAGTTGCCCAGTTGCTACAAGATGAAATGATAAAGAAAAATTATACTAATATCATTTAATGAGAGACCAAAATGGAAGTTATCTCTACTGTAAGACTTTAGCCAAGATGACTTAAATCCACTCCAAGTCCAAGTTGACAAGGAGAACTAGATAGAGTTCCCATTAGATTTTCTATACTACTTATACAACTACTACATGGTCTGTGCACTACCTTCCCATGGTCATCATGTGACCTTATCATGTGATATCACCTGAATTGTGACTGTAATGTATGACACTTGTGATGTGATACTTTCCCATATTTCTTTCTTGTGTTTTTTTTTTTAAATCAACTATTTATTACATGGGGTACAGGGGCAGACCGTGGTAAGTACATAGTATCTACTTAGATAAGGAAAGAGTATAGAGAGAAAGGTACATAGAGAGAAAGAAAAGGAAGGAAATGGAAAGAAAAAGGAAAAAGAAATGAGAAAGAGAGAAAGCACTGAGGGGACAAGTAGGAAAGAAAGTGATGAATACTGTGCTTTTGCTCAATAGAGCTGTGCCGCAATGGATTCTTATCTATTGTCAAAACTAAAGGCTCCTGGATTTTCCATGAGGAAGTGGATGAAGCTATTGATGATGACATTGCATGGTCTTGTTAAAGAGTCATACAAGTCACATTCTATGACAATGTATTCTCAAGTTTGAACTTCATCTTTGTTACATGGGCAACCAGTAGAGAGATGGGGGAAGAATCTGTATTCTCCAATAGGGGCATGACCAGTAGTCATGCAGGTGAATCAAGCACATAAAGAATTGGTAAACCCTATGACAGGGAGCCATAAGCTGGCTGTTATAAGAGCCCCAAAAAGAAACTAACTTCCTGTGTGTTTGAACACCTGATCTATAACCTCAAGTCATATAATGGGATTGAGATATAAATAGCATAGGAGCTTAGATAATCAGATCATGTGACCAGGTCAGGTGATCATAGAACATTCTGGAAGGACATGTGATTGTGGACTAGTAGTCATACAGCCACTGTAAAATAGTATAAGTAGTAGACTAATCTAACGAAGAACTTCATTGAGTTCTTCCTGAACATCCATCTAGGGTGATCACTAAGAGCTATCACAGCCCATCAATAACACTGCCCTTAGCATATGTTAGTTTGATGACTATTTGCTTTTCATCTTCAAAGTTTAAGAAATAGTGGCTTTTTTTGATACTGTTTGTGAAAGATGTTTGCCATTTGCAGAGGATGTCATCACATTCTTTCTTTTTGCTGAATAGATGTAAGACTTTGCTGGGGAACATAGGGATACATGTGTTTGCTTTGACTTGATCATTGACAAGATGGTGTCTAGGCCATTTTGCTTTGCTGGAGCAGTACCAGAAGTGGATTTTATTCCTGCTGTCTTTGCTGAGGTGGGCTTTGATTGCAGAGGCTAGTGGGATGAACATATTCTGAAGGGGATCAACTGTAAGTCCAGAAAAAAAAAAAAAGAAATAATGACTTAGCCATTTTTGCCAAGTCATGACATCTACATCATATCAGTTGAATAGAACAATGTCATGAGAAATGGAAACAGTGACAGTTTACTCCAATGACCTGAATAGTCTAATATCAAGAAATATTATCAAGAGGATGGGTTTGATATGGAATAGAAACCTGAACCTTTTATTACTCAGCAGGGTACCACAATTCCTGCCTTGCAGGTAAAGACAGAAGATCTGGAATTATCCTTGGTTCAAGCCTACTACCCAACTGAAGTTGTAGGGAATCTGTTGATCATACTTGATCTGATGCACAATTTATTAGTGCTATGAGTCAAAGCAGGCAGATCCTCAGATCCTATCTGATATTCCACAGCACACAGATCTGGTCACTCAGTGAAATCAATGCTTTCTATCTGTGCAGTGCAACTGGACCTGCCTATTAGACCTAATAATCAGTCTGTTTGCAATTTTGGTTGGCACTCTCTTACTATGTAAGTGACCAACTGTTTGCTCACCTCTGTTTTGTTACCATTATGTCTGTCCTCAGTACTTTGACATGTTCTCTAGACAAAAGGACCAATTATAGGGGTGTCTTTTGTGCACCACTCAATATGGACAGCCCCTAGAGACACATAGTGCAGAGAAACACTGAGACAAGCTGCAGTGGGCATTCAGAGATCTCATTAAGCATGATGTAGTTGAGTAACAAATTCTAGTCCATAGTATAAAAATATTCTCACCTCAGAATCATGGAATGAGACTGAGGTGCACAAAAAGTCAACTAACCATGAAGACTGGATTATGTAAGTGTAAGATGAACTATGTCCAAAAAAGCATCACCACAACAACAACCGCAATCTGTCAGTAAGTTGTCAATCCGTAGCATCCACACCTTCTACTTTGACTTGTTGCTAGTTGGAGGTTGTGTTGACCAAATTGGCGCGCTTCAAAGACTTCTCTTGGTCTTTGAAACCACATCAAGTCACAATCAGTCTTAGTGAGTGCCCTCTTGCTTACAAAACGAATCGTTTGTGACCCACCTTTCGTAGTTTACAAAGATGGTTGTCCATCTCTTTCCCAGAGCCCAGGACTTGTTCATTGTGCTTATCGGGAGCCTTATGACTCAAACTACAATCCTCTGATCTCTGGTGTGGGAGAAGTAGAATTGCCGTATGCCTGCTCCAGTTCTTCGACAAGTCTCTTGAGCATCCTGACTTTTCCGGCGCCTCCTGTTCAATCATTGGCTGTGCAATTCATCATGGTCGCAATAAAGCTACTTGAAGAGTTGTCTACACTGCCATCTGATATACCGGCTTCAGGTAAGAGTGAGCGGAGGACACGATATTATTCTCTGTTTATTACGGTCAAGAGGTATCACGTACAGGTATCGGAGAAGAAGGCCTTTCAGAATGACACGAATGCTACCCCAATGCTCGCCCTTCATTCGACAAGCTTTCAGAAAGAGATATGGGAACCGACATTGGAAGCCCTCTTTCAAGTTTTGGAGGAAACGAACGACTCTCAGCAAGAGTGAGAATTTGAGAGGTTTTGGGCAGTCGATTACCCCAATCGTGGTCATGCGGGGGTAACGAATCTGGAGGTACTGGAAAGGAAAGCGTTGGCACCCAATCATGAGTCCTTACAGTGATTGACTAACTTACTACCGATTTGTTTGGTGGTGGGGGTTGTAACACCAGACAAGCAGCTGTGGACACTTTGAGACGGCAATTCATCCGTTTCTTGCAGAATATTTGGGATTGATTTCAATAAGAGGAAGTTGGTTGTATTGGGGTGGTCTCTTGGCACAAATTCGCTGTGAGTTTGCGGAGGGGGGGGGGATCTGCCCATCGGTTCGACAAATCATTTTTAACAGATTGCTGCTGCAAAGACTGCAACTAAATCTCCCATTTTTGTCACTCATGAACATGGAGCCCATGGTCTGGGCAGGAGATGACCATGATATGGATCCGTTGAGACTCGTGAAAAATGCCAAGAGTTGATCCCAAGGCAGCGCTCTTGTATTTGAAGACAAGACGAGATGACCTGGCTGTATTGAGGTGATGATGTCACCATATATCAACTCGTCATCACTACGTCATTTCATTTCTCTCTACTTTCACTCATTGCTCGTCATATCACTATAGTTACACCTGAGTCCACTATTCAATCCT
>Ga0153994_1000425_pt1 | contig 11739 bp, 9 predicted proteins | sample TSNC078MetaG_FD_104735 | JGI IMG/M metagenome (GOLD analysis project Ga0153994, IMG submission 104735) | Attine ant fungus gardens microbial communities from North Carolina, USA - TSNC078 MetaG | ecosystem: Host-associated > Fungi > Mycelium > Unclassified | place: USA: North Carolina, Lumber...
CCGATCCTGCTGACCCTGACACTAAGGGATGTATATAATGTAGAATATTCCTCCAGAAGCCTCATCCTAATCTCTGAGGATTCTCCTGGAGGTGAGTTGTATCATAATTGTAGACTGTAATATTACTGAGGATTCTTCTGGAGTCTGGTGTCCCAGTCGCCCTCACAAGAACTCCATTGAGTTCTCCTTGTCAATGTTACGACCTTGAGAAGTAACTCAGGTTGTAACTTCAAGTAAAGACTTGAGGATGATATGAGAGTTGAGAAAGGAAAGGAATGATACAATTGGTAAAGCATAGAAAATACAGAAGAGTATCTACTGTATATATACTTATGTACTATGAGGTAGTAGCGAGAAGAACATATGGCAGACATAAGGTCTGCTGAGTAAAGAACATGCTCCACCAGTGAGGCGCTGACTGAGCTATTAGATAAATGAAGTAATATGAAGGAAAGAAGTAGTCTATGTGGTTGCTTCATAAACATCTGTATAAAATGAGGTTGATCGTTACAATACCTCCTTCTCAGAGTTCATGTCCTCATGAATCTTCTACAATCTTTCTTCTCCCATAGCATAGATAGCCACTGACTTTTTCTATGGTCCCACAATATAACCATCATCTGCTGCTTCTGATATGAACCATGGTTCATGTGGTGGTCCTCCTGTATATAGTGGTATTTTAAATCCCCTTTGTACTGTTTCTGAGTTTTGCTTTGATTCAAGCAATTCTTTGACGATCTAGTTCCAATATCTAGAACTGTTTTCTCCATTTCTGCTGATGGTATGATATCCAGTAGATAGTAAAAAGCAAGTAATATTGGATGAAGCTTTGAATCATTTTAAACTTGTAATGAGATTGTTGATTTCTTTTGATAACTGTATGTTAGGATTTTCGAATGCTGAGACCATTGATTTATTGCTTAATAATGTGGTTGTGGATTTGTCATCTGTTAGTGGAGAGGAACATATTAAAATAACTTCTTCTTCTTCTTCTTTGTTTTCCTTTGGTAGAACTGTTGGTTTAACTCATGAGAATGAAATAAACTGATTGGTATGAGCAAATGATTCTTGTAGTCCTTGAATATGACTGTCAATTGCTAGATGTCTGTGGTTTTGGCATGTTGTTAATTCATTCACCAGGTTGCATTGGATACTATGGAATCGTTGGAGTAAGGCATCATGTAAGATGAACCTAAGTGTTTCTGCCACTTCATAGAACTGTATGGCAATAAAAGTATGCAAAAGGGAATTGCACACTGGGACAAATAAAACAATGATGTGCCAGCTCCCAATTGCGTGCTAAAGGTCTAAGAGGAGATTATCAAAGTTGAAGGTTTATAAGTAATTAGAGAAATAAAAATTATACATAGCTCTAGTAAAATATATGTTGGTGGTTGTCAAAGGATCATAAGATCTCTCTAGATTGTCATCATATATCCTCTCTAAGGTGTTAACCTTTACACACCATGACAAAAGCTCCTCTGGAAAATACAGTTAGTTGATCACTCATGGACCTTCCACATTCAGTTGCTCCCTTGTCTGCACCCCCAACACCGAACCTTATAGGTGTAATGCAATCCAAGTGTGCATCTAGCCAAGCTTTCCCAGCCTGCTGTCCTCTCTAAAGCCTGCCTGAGTTGCATTTGCATCTTCTCTCTAGATCGAGTTCTGGGTATATTCTGTGTTCTTCTCAAGACACTCCACTAGTCCTAGTCTTCTTACTCTCAATAGATCTGTATTCACGATTCCAGAGGCAGTGTAGATGGAGGTAGAAGTCAAAAGGTTCTTCTCCGATCCAACTGTACTCTGGATACTATATTAAAGATATTACAAATGGCTAAAACTCAAGAAATGAGATATAAAAAGGAAACTATTACTACTTTTAGAATTCCATCGACTCCTTTCTGTCCTAAGTTCTCCCAAAATCCCACTGATGACACAGTCCTTTCCTTTCTTTGTGATGACGCATTCCTTCACCAAGTCCTTCTTATCAAATATGACACGTCTTCATCACTGCTTCCTTCTAGAATATTCTTCCAGCTTCCCCTATCATACTCTTGATGCTGCTTTGTAATTTGAACTTCTTCAAATATCTGTTAAACAGTTAGCAAGTCCCAATAAATATCTAGTATCTCCAAGTCGTGTCCTAGAGGTCATTTATCTAAATATAATTGATCTGATGCCATCAATGCTTATCTACAAGCACAAAGTCGATTAGTCTAAGTTCTTCATCTGAGTAGTACTGGTTCTAGAGTACAAGTTTACTATCTTCCTAAGTTGGTCTATCTAAGAGTGGATCTAGAGCATAGTCCCTTAATAACTCTCTTAGTAACCTAATGCCAGTTTATCCTATTTGTCTCTTGAGGTCTCAACATGAGCTCTAGGTCAATTATCACCTGCCTAATGTACTCATCATATAATGTTACGTTCTGAGGATATAGAAAGGGTTCTAGAGCGAATTCTAATTGAGAATCCATTGGTATAAAGTATATCAAATGTTATCTTCCATGGGAAATTTACCTGCGGTGTAACAGTGATGTTTGTGCGATATCCTTCTCCAGCAAGTAATGTACCTGTTTCTGCATCTGCCATGGTGTTGTTGATAATGTCAGCCATTCTGACTAGTTCTTTTGCTTTTTTTTCGAGTTTTGCTATAGCTTCAATAGCTTAAATAATGCGATCCATTTTGCTTGCCCAATCTTTGGTTTTGTTGTTATGACGTATGATTTTGTTATAGGTTTTCTGGTTCCAGGTGAGGGAGGCAGCAGTGGTAGAGGTGTTGGTAGTAGCATTAGTGAAAGAGGACATGTTTGGGAGTATTTCTCAAATACTGATGTGTGTTTGAGATGTCGAAAAATAATCTTTAGCTCCCTCTTTTATAGATTTCGTCTCGAAAGCTACATCTAATAGTCTTGAATTACTTCTTTTGCATGTTCCAGATTTGTTTCTACCATCCATTGGTCATGTTCATTTTCATATCCTTTCCAGTGTACTAAGAACTAAGTACCTCTTCTTTTTTTGCGATGTTCTCTGATTTCTTCTACTTGATATTCTTCTTTTTTATTAACAATGTCAGGTGGTGGTGCTAGATCCTTGTGTTGACTTGCAAACTCTGTCTTTTTGCAACGTGTTAACAGGTCTTCATTGAAAACATCATGTATGGCCCATCCTTCTGAAGGCTCTAGTCTGTATGCTCCCTGTCCGATTTCCTCTTTGATTGTAAAAGGTCTATATCTTTTCTAGTCCAGCTTCTTTGAGGGTCGGTTTGTATGAGTTCAGAGATCAGTGGGAGAGGGTACTTGTTCTTGACCATCATAGAGTTGAGTGCTCGATAGTCCTGAACCAACCAGAGCAAGCCGTTCTTTTTCTTGATGAAGAACACTGGAGCTGCCATAGGGGATTTAGAGGGACGGATTCATCCAGTATGCAGATTCTCTTCTAGGAAGGAGTCCAATTCCTTTTGTTTCACCGGAGACAGAGGGTAGACCTTTGACGACTTAGGCTCCGAACCCGGAATGAGTTCGATGGCATGGTCCCATTGCCTGTGCTCTAGGAGAACGTCAAAGTCTTTCTTGGCAAATACGGACTCGAATCCTCTAATGCAGTTGGGCAGAATGAAAAATTCCTTCCGTGCCTCTGTGGATCGACAGGCTTCTTCTGCAAGTTTCTGGGAGGTCGTAGAGGTGGCATATAGGTCTTCCACAGTAGCATCCAGGAGGATTCTGGTCATGAAGAGTCGGTCCCCTAGCTTGTATTCAGCTTCACGAGTCTGAATGGAGGCCTCATCCTCTTCCGAGTCTTCCGCATACTCTGGAGAGGGTCCAGACTGGCAGACGTTGAGGGCTCTGGTCTCCATCCTCTTCCGCGATGCTTGTTCCTTTTGTATCACGCGGCATCCTTCGCATCGAGGGGGACATTGGTTCATCTGCACTTCTCTAGTCTGCCAATTGACCTCCGGGTTGTGGTCCTTAAGCCAGGTATAACCGAGGATCATGTTTTGCCTTCCGAGGCTGGAGACAGTGAGGAGCGTCCTTTCGGAGTGGGTTTTGTAACAGAGAACCATATCTACTACTTCAGAGATCTGACCTGCCTCGTTGGGGGAGCCGTCCACATTGTACACTGGTATGGGGTGAGAGATGCTCCAGGTGTTAATGCCTTTCGTTCGAACAAAGTCTCGATCTATGAAGTTGTCCGTAGCTCCGGAGTCCAAAAGTGCCTTGACGGAATGCACCTCACTGGTATCTGTGGTGCTGACTTCTATTGGCAGGATAATCGACATCCTGCGAGCGTCGAGGATGTTGACGGAGAGTTATTTAGGTAGCCTTTTCTCCCATTTTGGCTTCCGGGGTTGCACTGTCCTGTCCGGAGCAGAGGAAAAGAGAGGGGGTGCGTCTATAGGTTCACGGATATCTGTATTGACCTCTTCTATGTCTAATACAGTGAACCTATTAACTAGCAGCGACCGGGGTGCACTTTTCGCTGGCCACGCTAAACAAAACCCTCCTCCGGGGCTGAACAAACCTTCTCTTCCTCTACTGCATCCTTCAGGGCCATTAAATCTTCAATCAATTCCTCCCTTTGCTCTGTGGTTAACCTCCAGACGTCCAAACGGTAGGGGCAGTCCTTCACAAGATGGTTGGCCTCTCTGCACCGATAGCAACCTTGCAGAGGTAAAGAGCACGTTTTCTGGACTGCGTCTACGTCCATAGGTATTCTGCCGGATGGTGCAGGCAGAGGCAGAGGGGGTCTTGGCAGAACGGAAGGCGGAGCTGCTGGAGGAGAGCGGAGTACAAAGAAAGAGGTTGGTCGAGCAGAGGTGGAGCATGCAGGGGTGTCATATTTCGGAAATATAATAATTATATAATTTATTTCTCCTAATTATTCTCCTAATATTAATAATAGTAGGATAGCGTAGTAGACTACCCTCTTCCTATTCCGGACTTCCTATAAGTACTGAGTAGTTACAGTATAATTCCTCAGTCTGTAAATTAATGTCATCTCGTCCTAACCTCACCTTGTCCACTCCGGACCCTCCACTCGACTCCTTAGGACTTCTGTCTTGATGACTTTCTTCACTCCGAAATACGCGACCAACCTCACGACCGGAGACCGGGGCGCAACACATAAGTTGAAGCCAAGGTCGTTCAATAAGTCGTTCTCCGCTCCGACGTCCTTGACAGTCCACCGGAGCCTTCTTTATATCATCGCTAAGTATATTCTTCTCCGATGTTGTACATTACTCTGGAACGGAGTGTAGTTTCTATCTATTATTCCATACTTCCGTTCCTCCAGAATTCCGTCCTTGACAAGGGGTCACAGTCATCGACCAGAGCGTGGATTGGAATGCCTCATTTACCAACCGCGCCTGGTCAATCCTCTGGGCTGCTGCGTACCAGGCCTCCAGATCAGTGTCTGCTGGTCGTCTGAAGGGCATGGTGGCGATCTGACTTTGGACGTTCAATTTGAGTCTGTGGCGGAATTTGACCACTAAGGTCCGAGAGTCCGTGTATCCGGCATCCGAGGCTAGGATCAGGAAGCTGTCTAAGTAATTGTCCACCGTCTGGTTTCCTTGATAGTACGAAGACCTCTCCAAAGTGTTGATAGCGTCTGCTTCTGCATTGACTGGAAAGAATTGACTCCAGAATTGTTGTTCAAAGTCGGTCCAGGATCAAATTGGGAAAATGCCAGTGTCCACCTCCTGGTAAAAGAGGTTCTCAGACCACTTCGCAGCATGTCCATCCTTGAAGAAGGTGAAGGTCCAGAAGATTTTTTTCTCGTTGCAGATGAACTGCTCCAGGGCCAAGCGTAAATACAGCATGCAGGAGTTGAGGAAGGCTCGTCCAGAACTCTGTTCGCCAGAGAAGTCTGGAGGAGAAGAGAGTTTTGGCCTCGTCTACTGTTTGGACGGGGCGGACGGAACTGGGGAAGGAGGGCTGACGGGCGGCGGAGATGAGGGTATCGGAGGCGGAGTGACTATTAGGGCGGGAGCAGTTATGAGCTGAGTAAGTTATTGTAGTTGGGCTGTTAGGCCTGCAAGGGTAGCGTTGATAGTGTGTTCCAAAGCATTCTGACACTTGGTCAACTCTTGGAGATGGTGCTGCAGGTAGCCTAAGGCATCAGCGACGGCTGGGGGGATATCCACAAGGAGCGACATCTCTCTTGGAGTGGAGTGATCAGAGGACCGGAGTTTGTTAGCGGAGGGCAACCAGAGGACAGCTGTCCACTAAGAAATTCCAGGGCTCTGACAAAGAGATCTAATTCTGCTGTGAGAGCGACCGAAGTGGACTCTAGGAGATTCCTCAGTTAAATTATAGTATGGGATATGTTACAACTCACCTCCAGGAGATTCCTCAGAGAATTAGATGAGGCTCCTGGAGGGAATAATCTACAATATATACTAAAATGCCCTTGTATTCCATTTTTTGGTAACCAGGGGCTACATAATGAAATTATGTTAGGAGGCAACGGGGGGGCACTCCGGGGTCATGTATAAGGGGTCCCCTTACAGTAACAAGAAGAATATATGGCAGATATAAGGTCTGCTGAGTAAAGAACATGCCCCACCAGTAAGGCACTGACTGAACTATTAGATAAATGAAGTAATATAAAGAAAAGAAGTAGCTCATGTGGTTGCTTCATGGTGAATATCTGTATGAAATGAGGTTAATCGTTACAGTCAACTTGGACTTGAAGGGCGATTAAGTTGTCTAGGCTAAGTTGCTACAGACTGGATGTATATTTCTCCAAGTGTTGGGGATCTTCAATTTGTATGCCACATCTCCAATCTTTCAGATAATAAGAAAGGGTTCTACTCTTTTAAAAGATAGTTTTTTTGAAGAGCATTCATCATTGTAGTACGATCCATCAACCCATACTAGATCTCCTTTCTGAAAGTCTATTTCAGTCTTCTTCCTGACATTAAACTTCTACTCTATCACTTCGTTGGTCTTTTCCAGTGCTATTTTCACTTCTCTTTTTGTTCTCTCTATGACTTCTAGGAATGTGTCTACTGATGGTGTATTTCCTTCTAATCTTTCGACTTCCCTGCCTGTATTAGGGTGATGACCCAGATTGATGAAAAATAGGAATTTGCCTGTGACCAAGTGTATCTGATTATTGCAGGTAAATTTGGCCATTGGTAGCCATTTAGTTCAGTTATCCTGCCAGTAGCTATAGTAAAGCTGTAAGTATTGTTCCATTTCTTGATTAACTCTTTCTGTCTGACTATTAGTTTGGTATCCATTTCATGAAGTTTGACACAAATTGAGGACCTTTATCACTTATGACCTTCTTAGAAAGACCTACATCCTTGAAAACTTGTTCCCAAAGTATTTTGATAACTCCTTGTAACAAAATTTCTATGTTGATTGTTAGGACAATCACTCAAGGCAACTAACCCTAATTGTAAGGGGACATCTAGGGTTGTGCTTAGTAAGTTCTGAGGGTCTGTTCTATTAATAGCCTAGTAACAGATCATGTATCGCACTTCCACTGTTTCTGACTTCTCTTGTTTGTGTTATATGGTGCAATGCCTATTATTAGTTATTTTAGAACATTCTGTGATTATAGGTTGGTTGCCATGGTGCTGTGTGCCTGACTATCTAGTGTAGTATATATACTAGCAAGTGTATGTAGATATACTCCCACTTGAATCTCAAACTAGCTTCTGGGACTATCCACTAGCTTAGGGAGTGATCACCTATTGAGTGGTCCTCTTACACTAATGCTAGGTAAAGGTCCCAGAAGCAGAGGTGATATTCAAGTAAAGATATATCTACTAACTCAAGCAACTATATATACTAAAGTCAATAGTCTGTGCATCGCAGTCATGTGAGCACTAACTAATAATATCACTGTCCTATTTATAGATCATCAGGCACATCAAGGTAGAGCTAGTAGAGAAGGTAAGGAGAGATGGAAAGGCATTTCACAAGTTAGGTTAGTTCTTTAAGTTGGAGCTTACTCAGCGATCTAGGTCGTTCCTAGAGTATCCCCTTACATTGATGGGAATATATCTGGCCATCTTTGAGAAATGATTTACTACTACCAGTACTCCATTGGATCCTGTTGAAGAGGGTAACAGTCCCACCAGATCCACACTGATAGTTTTCTAGAGATGAGAAGGAACTTTGTTAGGATGAAGTTGAACTTGTTTCTGTTGATGGTTGGGTTTTGTAGCCTGGTATTTTTTACATTCTGCAACAAACCTCTTAATGTCACTTATCATTCAGAACCACCAGTAGTTTCTTGTTACTAATTTATGAGTCTTGGTATATCTAGGGTGTTCTGCCAGTTCTGATTCATGATGGTAACTGATTATTTCTTCTCTAAGGGTTGATGAGTCTGGTACATATAATTGCTTTGTCACAAACTTCATTTGGCTATATCTCTATCAATTCTTTGATGATTCTCACAGTTTTAACAGTTACAAAAAGCCCTCAAAAAGACCTTTCAATTAATGCTGGTCATATTTCGAGACAATTAATATTGGCTGAGATATTAGGCAGATCAACTAGTAACTACTATAGTATTATTTATTAAATCGCTAATATCTTGAAAATTGCCACAATCAATACTTCGGTTCTAGGCTTATCAGAAGCCTGTAAGGGTAACTGGAGTAGAGCTTCAGGAGATTCCTCAGTTAATTATAATTTATGAAATATGGTTATAACCTACCTCCAGGAGATTCCTCAGAGAATTAGATGAGGCTTCTGGAGGGAATAATCTACATTATATACTACAGTGTCTTCACATCCCTGCATCGGTAACCAGGGTCTGAACAAGGAAAGTGTGTTGGGTGGCAATGGAGTGCTCTTGGAATGATAGGAGCAAGACCCAATATTACATAGTAATATTGGATTGGCTGCAGGGTCGCTCCGGAGTCACGGATTAGGGGTCCTCTTACATTTACCCCCCCTCCAAGGTTGCTGCACCTCGAAGCAATGGTTCTGGACTTGAAAAGAGTATCGAAGTCCGTCCGGTGGATGTGTCTTGGGGCGGCTGGGTGCCTTCAGTAATATTCCGCGATGAGGTCTGGCGCCTTGACATTGGAGGTTACCTCCCAAGAGTTGTGCTCTCTGCTGAAACCCTTCCACTTAATCAGGAACTGGAACCTCCTCCGGTGCCAGCGACTATCCAACATCTCTTCTACCTTCCACTCCAGTTCTCCGTCGACAACAATAGGTGGCGGTAGGGCTCGTGGCTCTCTTCCTGGTATTGGATCATCCGGAGCGGTAGACAACTTAACCACGTTGAACACCAGGTGCAACTGTCTCAATCCATGAGGCAACTTGAGTCAGTAAGCTAACGGTCCTACTTGGCATTCAATTTCGAAGGGTCCCAGTCTGCGATGTGACAACTTCAGAGACGGACATGTCGTTCTGATATCTGACGCATCTAGGTATACCCGGTCTCCTGGTTTGAATACGGGGACTGGAGACCTTCTTCAATTGTAGTACCTCGTCATGTCTTTCTGTGCTTTATGGATCGCAGACTTGGCTTCCTCGGTGGCGGACTCCATTCTCTTGGTGAATTCGTTAACCGTCTCCAGGCTAGAAGGGTCCTGTCTCGGCTCGAAGCCCATGTGGGGGATTTGTCCCATGTTCAGTAGGAACGGAAGTTATTGCGTCGTGGAGTGAACGTGGTTGTTGTGCTAAAACTCCGCGATGGGTAGAAGGTCATACCAGTCATCCTGCCGTTCGTTTACAAATAGGTGGAGGAACTGATTGAGCTCCTGGTTGACGCGTTCTGTTTGTCTGTCCGTCTGGGGGTGCCAAGCTGTAGAGGAGAATATTTGTATACCTAGTAGCCTGTACAGTTCCTTGGTGAACAAAGCTACGAATTGAGGTCCACAGTCAGAGACGACATGTTTTGGGAGGCCGTGGAGTTTCCAAACGTAATGGAGGAAGAGTCGGGCTGCTCTTTCCACTGTGACCGTTATGTACGTCGGAATGAAGTGTACCCTTTTGGAGACAGCATCCACGACCGTCATAACAGCGTCATGTCCGGAGGACTCTGGGAGTTCGATCACAAAATCGACACTGAGGGTGTCCTACCATGTGTCTGGCATAGAGAGCGGTTGAAGCTCGCCAATAGGAGAATATCGCCAAGGTTTTGTCCGGAGGCAAAGATCGCAAGTACTCACATACTGGCCAATGTACCTAGATATCTGGGGCCACCAGTAGTTCCAGGACACTAGTTCTAGTGTCTTCCAGCATCCGGGGTATCCTGCAATCTGGGTATCATGGCAAAGGGCTACGATCTGCCTGCATAAGTCCGGACTCTATGGTACGTATATTTTCCCTCAGAAACGGAGTAGGCCATCTATGTTTGACCACTCTGAGGAGTGTACTGCCTTGTTGGCAGAGCTCCGGAGCTCTCGTGCTACCTTAGCTATGGGTTCCTCTTGGTCCCTATTCCAGTTTCTCTTGTGGATATTAGACAAGATCTTCTGTTCTACGCCTGTCAGTTCCACCCCTTCCAGAGCATGTACCGCAAGGAATTCCGGTCGTAGGAGGACTATGTTCTCGTTGTCCAAGGCTCCGTTTCCGTGATCAGCTCTCCTCAACAGTGTGTCTGGTTTGCCCATGGTATGTCCAGGGTAGTGGTGAAGTAAGAAGTCGAACCTGGCCAAATGCAAGGACCAACGGGCTTGACGACGGTTAAGTTTCTTGGCCGTCATGAAATACTCGAGGTTCTTGTGGTCTGTCCAGATCTCTACTGGATAGGTCGTTCCTTCTAGGAAGTGCCTCCACTCTTCTAGCGTATAGATAATGGCCAGCATTTCCTTGTTGTGGATTTCGTAGTTCCGTTCCATAGAGGACAGGGATTTGCTGTAGAACGCCACGGGGTGCCATTTTCCATCCGTCGTTGACTACTGAGACAAGACTGCTCCTGTGGCGAAGTCCGAGCTATCTACTTCAACCCAAAAGGGCTCCGAGTCCTGAGAGGATACCAACACCGGAGCAGTGGTCACCGCTGTTTTGAGGTCCTCAAAGGCCATCTGTTCCTTTCCACTCCACGCCCAGACTCGTTCGGAGTGTGTTAAGTTGAAGAGGGGTCGAGCTTTAGCAGAGAAATCCTGGATGAACCTTCGGTAGAAGTTGATGAAGCCCAGGAAAGCCTGGACGTCTATTTTGTTTTCCGGAGTGGGCCACTCTTGGACTCCCACGACCTTGACCGGATCTATGAAAACTTTGTTCTCTGAGATGACTAGTCCTAAGTACTCGATTGGCTCCTTGCAGAACTCACATTTCTCCAGGCAGAGGAAAAGTTTGTATTCCTGTAGGACCTGTAGTACCCGTCTGATAGCCTTCACGTGCTCCTCTTCCATCCTAGTAAAGATCAGGATGTCGTCCAGGTAGACCACCATGATACCTTTTGCTATGAGGTCCCGGAAGATGTCATTCATCATGGTTTGGAAGGTAGCGGTGTTACACTGTAAGCGAATTTTCCACGGAAAATAACATTTGATACGCTTTATACCAATGAATTCGTAATTAGAGTTCGCTCTAGAGCCCTTTCTATACCCTTAGAACGTAATACCATATGATGAGGACATTGAGCAAGTAATAACCAAACTAGAGCTCATGTTGAGACCTCGGGAGGCAAGCAGGATGAGCTGGCATCAGGTTTATGAAGAAAGTCATAAAAGGACTACGCTCTAGATCCATCATAGGATGGGACTGACTTAGAGATACGGTGAATTGGGACTCTAGAACCCGTAGTGTTTGAATGACA
>Ga0153994_1000429_pt1 | contig 11639 bp, 7 predicted proteins | sample TSNC078MetaG_FD_104735 | JGI IMG/M metagenome (GOLD analysis project Ga0153994, IMG submission 104735) | Attine ant fungus gardens microbial communities from North Carolina, USA - TSNC078 MetaG | ecosystem: Host-associated > Fungi > Mycelium > Unclassified | place: USA: North Carolina, Lumber...
AGGTGGTGGGGACCCGGATGATGACAGTATTATACTAGACGAACGAAAAGATAGACTGATTTCCGTTGATGCTCGAGACGTGGAAATGAGGTCTCCGCACGACGATCCTGACACCACCACGTCCTCCACTACCAACAACAACATGATCAGTAGTGAACCCCTGGCTCACCCTCCGCGCCGGTATTCGTATCATTCCTCCTCCTCCTCGTCGTTGTTGAGGCATGATGAGATGAGGGCGGCCAAGAAGATGAGAATAGAGGTTGATTCTTCTTCTTCCTCTTCTGCTTCTTCTTCAACCTCGATGATGATGATGAAGGAGAAACAGGGCGGACATGAGAGCCCGTTGAGTGGTGGACGACTGACGGTCAACAGTCAACCTTGATTTGATCATGATCATGCTTTTTTCTGTTTTTTTTTTTTCTTAACAACGTTGCACACAGGTGTTGCTCGGTTTTGCTTTCTTCCGATGATGATGGATGACGCGTTTCTCATTTCTCATTTCTGTTCAGTCGTTTCTTGTTTTCTTTTTCTTAATTTACTCGCCCTGTTTCTTATGTATTGACGGGGGCCTGCCAAATCTCTCAACCTTTTTTTTTTCAGTTTGATGTCTTTTGTCGTGTGGTTTTGGGAGGTTGTTTGACATGTTACAGACACTTGTCATGTTTTTTTTTCTCCCTTTCTTATGTTTTTGTTTTTGTTTGGTCTCTTTGTTTTCGAGGCGACGTAGTTGTCTATAGAAGAAAAAGTAAAAAATTGATATAAATCAGTTTTTGATGGGTGTGTGCCTGTGGGGAACTTTGTTTTGTGTGATTTTGTAGGGGGTGAGTCTTTGTGTTTTTCTTTTTTTGTGTTGTGTTTGTGTTTGTGTTGTGATAGATTATTGCAGGCAGGAATATCATCATGTAGATGAGATTGGGATTCATGTAGAGAGCTGAGGACTTTTCTTGCTAGTAGCCAGAATTAAGTCTGAAAAATAACAAATTTGCTGGGTTGTATCATAGTAGTCCAAAAAATTATTCTAATGTTTTGCACTTTTGTAATGTTTGTATAACACAATACTGAACAAGGAAATCAATTCTAAGAAAATATCAGTTTTAAAATAATGCTCTATGTTAGTTACTCATTAGAACAGTTTTTTGACCTATGTTTTATTTCAAGAAGATCTTCATTAGTGGCAGACTGTAATATCATGTGATATACTGTGGGGACAATAAACAAAGTTATGTGACTATGTCAAGGAAGACTGAGCAATCCAGCTATAACTACCTTTTAGAGATGAATTTGGGGCCAAGGTAGACATATTACTTGATGTACTATTTATTATATGTTATTATATAATTATCAATAATGTTAACTCTCCTTCTCAATGCTGTGTTCTCACAGCTATGTGAGTTCTTTTCTTTTGTGTGGTAGAGGTTGTTGGCTAGTTCCCAGGTGTTTTCTTTATGTAGTAATGTCATGACTCAGTCAAATGGCCAAGTCAATATTTATTTTTCTTTTCTCTTCTTTTTCCTTTCTCCTTTTTATTCTCTTTTTATTTTATTTTATTTTAATTTCTAAAGATTGGACATGCAGAAGAGTTAGATGAAAAGGAGCATACAGGACTTGACAAATAATAGTAAATAGAGGAATGTGTATAAGTAGTATATAGAAATTGAATAAGGACTCTATTGAGTTCTTTTTGTCAACTCAGATAAGAAGAGTAATTAAGTTATCTTAGACTAAGTTGCTATAAGCAATTCTCAGTAAATTTTGTATAAGTATGTACTATTTTTTTGTTTGGCATCCTGTCATGCCCCCATGACACCACATGACACTATAGCCTTACAAAATACTCATCTGAATATTTACATCAGTAATTCTCTTTCTTGGACTTAGGGTAGTTATAGCATAGCTGAACTTTTACTCATATTGACTCATTCTCAACTGGACTCTATATTAAGTAGCTAGACTAGTAAATTTTCCCTTAGCTTTGTTATCCACTAAGTCAGTTCCTCCTTGTCTAGTCATCTATCTCCCAATCCTCACAAAATACTAGTTGCTAAAGTAAGTGAGCACAGAGAAAGACACAACTTAAGAAGTTGAGGTTATACTCATCTTCTATTCAGGAGCCAGGACTTGACAGATCCACTATGAAGTTGACTTTCCATTTTAGTCTATTATCTATGATATCCAGGTCTAGTAGTAGAAATAGTTGTTGGCCAGATAGTAGAGAAATATAAAGCTCTAAGTGTCACAAACTTTATTCAGCCATATCTCCATCAATTCTTTGATGATTCTCATGGTCTCAATGGCTATGGAAAGCCCTTAAGAAGACCCTTTGATCAATGCTAGTCATGTCTCAAGGCAATCAGTATTGGCCAAGATATTAAGCAGATCAACAGGTAACCATCATGTTACTGTTTATTAAATTGCTAATATCTTGGAAACTGCCATGATTAATGCTTCAGTTCTAGGCTCAGCAAAAGCCTTCTTTATAATGCTCAGAATGAGCCTAGAACAACCTCAAGGCAATTAATATTAGTGGAGATATAAAGTCCTCAATGTTTGCACATAAACATTAATTAATTACCCATAGATAGTCATCCACCTTTAGTTAGAACAAAGAACAGCCTCCATATGGTTAAGTTATTGCTATTTTGAGTACAAAGGCACTACCATATATAGAAAAATAGGTAGTAGCATATAATGGCCTGTCCTAGTATACAGACCATTACTTTCCTGTATATAAGGACTCATAGTCTAAGGATTAGACCTCAGACTTAACAACATCTTTTGTCACCATCTAAACTTTGCTTCTAAGCCCCTTTGAGCTGTAGCATTTATAATCACAAATAAGTAAGTAACCATTTGTGATACTAAGTAATTTATATTGAATACTAGTCAGACTCAAAGGTAAATTTAATTTGTATATATTGCAATTAATAACAGTAGTGATAGTAGATAGGCCTTTTTTTTGAATCAACAATTTATTACACAGTACTTGATTGCAGTCTATGATAGCACTATGTAAAAGATAGCTATACACTCCTAGCACATGTTGTGAGTGTACCTCCCAGACCTCAACTATAGTTAGTAGTCTAGGTAGGGAATAAATTGTATACTAAATTGTAGTGACTTAACCTAAGATGACTTAATCACCCTCCTAGTCTAAGTTGACAAGGAGAACTCAATAGAGTCTAAGTTGACAAGAAGAACTTGAAAAAGTCCTCATTCAATTCCTGTATACTACTTATATACCTTTTACTATTTACTTTTATTTGTAAATTCCCATGCACTCCAATTCATCCAACTATCCCATGTGTTTAATCTTTGGAAACTAAACTAAAATAAAATAAAATAAAAATAAATATTGACTTGGTTATTTTGCCAAGTCATGACATAGATGACAGATACCAGTATCCAAAGTATGCTTCTACCAATGTCTCAATTCTCCTCCTAGCCCTCCATACCTTGTGACTGGATTAACCTTTCTTATACGTGAATAGACACTGAAATAGGTACTCTGGTTAGACCCCCTTTTAGATAGATACCAGTGACTTCTCAGTGAGATGAAGCTCTATGAAAAGAGCCTATATCAGTTCATTCCACTAATAGCACAATTCTTTGTCAATGCCCAACCTATGTGACTTTCTGCAATGGTAAAAGTAAAGCAAAGGTAGCCCACTCATATTTTGAGTGTTGGGGCTCTACTGTTGAGTTTTTGATTAGGGGATTACAAAACCACCTAAATAATATTAGCAACTGACTTAAGATCCTAGCCTAGGGCTTAGACCAGGGAGCTCTTCAGGGTTAGAAGACAACTCAATAGAGTCTTCTATCACAAATGGTCATTTACTAATTTGTGATTATAAATGCTAGAGCTCAAAAGGGCTTAGAAGCAAAGTTTAGATAGTGATAAAAGATGTTGTTAAGTCTGAGATCTAATCCTCAGACTATGAGTCCTTATATACATAATTGTGATAGTCTGTGCACTAGAACAGACCATTACATACTACTACCTATTGTTCTACATATAGTAGTGCCTTTGTGCTCTAAAATGTGATAACTTAACTATATGGAGGCTGTCCTTTGTTCTAATAAAAGACAGATGACTATCTATGGGTAATTAATTAATATCTATGTCATGACTTGGCAAAACAGCTAAGTCATTATTTATATTTCTTTTCTTTTCTTTTCTTATTGGACTTACAACTACAAGATGGAGCATGGGAAAGTATCACATGACTTTGTTACAATATCACAATGGTGTGATGGAGTGTCACAGATGGTCACAGTCACAGTGTGTCACATGACTAGAGTAACATGAGGACCATGGGAGAGCAAGCGCATAGCCACAGTAGTAAAAGTGTATAAGTAGTAGAGAAATAAGCGAGAACTCCATCGAGTTCTCTTTGTCAAACTCTGAACAAAGAGACAGTTGGCTTAATTCCAGTCATTAGACTTTAGACGCTGACAATCTATGTACAAACATTAAGGACTTCATATCTCCACTAATATTAATTGTCTCAGGATTGTTCTAAACTTATTCTGAGTATTATAAAGAGGGCTTCTGTTGAGCCTAGAACCAAAGCATTAATTATGGTGGTTTCTGAGATATCAGCAATTTAATAAATAGTATCTGTTATGACTTAGCAAAACAGCTAAGTTATTATTTATATTTCTTTTCTTTTTCTTTTTTTCTTGGACTTGCTATATAGAAAGAAGTGTAGGAAGTGTCACACAGTCACAGTCACATGATAGGAAGTCATGAAATGATGGGTGTGGGAAAATAGTGCACAGACCATATAGTAGTTGTATAAGTAGTATAGAAAATCTAATGGGAACTCTATTGAGTTCTCCTTGTTAACTTGGACTTAGAGAGTGATTAAGTTGTCTAGGCTAAGTCACTATATCTTCTCCCTCAATTATTACTGGCATTGGCTGCTCTTTCTTTTGCCCCTCTACTTGTCCTATGTATCTGCATATTCTACTCACATTAACTACCAGATGTATTTTTACTATACTAGATAGTTCCAATTCAACTGTGTTTGGTAATACAATTTTTTTAATTTTGTATGGGCCTACAAATCTCTCTATCAGCTTCTCTATTCATCTTCCAACCATTTGATATTTTAGATCCTTAGTACTCAGCATTACCAAGTCTTTTACTTTATACTTGTTGACTTTTGCTCTTTTTTTATCCACATATTTCTTCATCTCCTTCTATGCTTTGCTTAGTGCCATCTTTGTCTCTTTTTGGATCTTCTTCATTTTTATTACAAATCTTTCTGCTCCCTCATATTTCTCTTTCTTCCTCTTTTCAAATCCTATTCTTGGGTCTTGTTCATAATTTGCCTTAAAGGGCGACATTCTAGTACTAGAGTATACCTTATTGTTGTATACAAACTCTGCTGTTCCCAACTATTCTGGCCATTATTCTTGCCTATAATCAATAAATATTCTTAAGTACTGTTCTAACTCCTGGTTAACCCTCTCTATTTGTTTATCTGTCTAAGAGTAGAGTGCTATCGATATCTTACTTTCAATTCCCAACATTTTATTTAACTCTTGTATTAAACCTACCATAAATTGAGGTCCTCTATTAGAAATAATACTCTTGGGTAACCCATGTAGCTTCTACACATTGTCTCTGAATAACCTAGCTAGCCCCTCTGCTAATGTCTTCTCTATAGTTGGTATAAAGTAAACTATCTTAGTTAATCAATTCACTACTACTAGAATACTGTCATATTCTTGAGCTAAAGGCAACTTTGTAATAAAATCTGCCGATATATGCATCCAAGATTTCTCAGGTATTGAATTAGACATTAACTTTTTTGTTGGCTGCTCTGTGTAGTTTTTGTTTCTTTAGCAAGCATTGCATCCCTTCATATATCACTTCACTTCTTTAGTTATTCCTGGCTACCAAAAGTTTCGAGTAACTAACTCTACTATCTTCTACTATCCTCTATGCCCTTCTACTAGTATATCATAATATAGTTGGATGATCTCTGCTCTTAACTTATTATCTTTAGGTACATATACCTTTCCTTCCTTGTACATTATACCTTCTACTTCTCTCCATTCCTCATCTCTGAGCATTTTTACTCCTGCCTGTTTCATTTCTTCCACTGCTTTTACTACTTCATTGTCTTTCACTTTAGACTACCTTACTTTCGCTAGTAGGTCTACTTCTTCTACAATGATTTCTACCTTTTCTGTCTTTCTTACTTCTAACCACTCATGTTTTACCAAAATCTCATTCTCATTATGTCATGACTTGGCAAAATGGCTAAGTTATTTTCTATTTTTATTTTCTATTTTTATTTTCATTTATTTAGTTAAATTACTACTATGAAGGTAAAGTATGGGAAAGGAGTCACATCACAATCACAAAGTTACAAAAGGTATGACATTGGTCACAGATTGGTCACATCACATGTCACAGTCACAACACATGATGGGGTAATCATATGATGGGTAATATGAGGACTATGGGAGGTAAAGTGCATAGCCACAATAGTAGTTGTATATATAGTATAGAAAATCAAATGGAAACTCTATCAAGTTCTCCTTGTCAACTCGGATAAAGAGGGTGTCTAAGTTATCTTAGGCTAAGTCACTATATGTTATCTTTTCCTACTCCTATTTTCTAGTCTGGTCTCTTGCTCAGACTATTTGCTTTTCCCATTTTGCTTCCTGAAATATGCTTTAATATAAAGTCAAACCTTGATAGGTACAGTGCTTATCTAGCTTGTCTTTGGTTTAACTTTTGTACCTTCATAAAATATTTGAGGTTCTTATGGTTTGTCCAGATCTCAAATTTTGGTGTTGTTCCTTTTAGGAAATGCCTCCATGCCTCCAAGTATTTGACTACAGCCAATATTTCTTTGTTATGTATTTCATAATTTCATTCTGTATTACTTAATGATTTTGAAATAAAAGCTACAGATCTCTATAGCTCATCAGAGCACTTCATTAATAGTACCCCTCTAGTTGTATAGTTTGAGGCATTTGCCTCTACCCTAAATTCTTTGTCTAAGTCAAGGACTGTTAACACTGGTTTTGTTGTAAAGATCTGTTTGAGCTTGTCAAATGCTCATTGTTGTTGTTCTTTCCACTGCCACTTCACATCCTTTCTTGTTAGCACATTCATAGGTCTGGCTACTCGAGCAAAATATTTAATAAACCTTCTATAGTAATTTGTAAGACCCAAGAACTTTCTAACATCCTTCATGTTCTTTGGCTCTGGCCAACTGAATACCCTATCCACTTTTTCCTTTTCCATCTCTATTCATTAGGTCCTATAATAATCCCTAGGAATCTAATCTTCCTTACTTTCCACACATATTTTTACACATTTTTCTGGCTTGACATATAAGTCATTTTCTTTTAACCTCCTCAATATTTCTTTCACAATTTTATCATGTTCCTTTTCAGTTTCAGTTTCTACTAACACATTATCTACAAATACAGCAACTTTCCCTTTATTGATCAAGTCTCTTGAGATTTTGTTCATTATTGTCTAAAATATAGCTAGCAAGTTTGTCATCCCAAAAAACATTACTATTGGTTTGAAAAACCCTATATGCATTATAAACACTCCCTTCCACTCATCCCCTTCCTTTATCCTTACATTGTTAAAGCCCCACCACAAATTCATTTTTGTAAATACTTTCTTATTCCCCATGTTGTTAATTAGGTTTGTTATTAATGGCAACAGGTAGTTGTTCTTTATGATTTATTCATTTAGACTATGATAGTCTATAACCATCCTCTTACTTTTATCCTTCTTGCTCATAAAGAATACTGGTGATGTTTGAGAGGATTTTGATGGTCTAATATACCTCTTTCTTAGTTGATTATCCACAAAGTTCTGAACTTCTTTCCTCTCATTTTTGGACAAAGGGTAAATCCTTCCTTTTTGTGGTTTAAATGTCTCTTTGAGGTCTATGGCATGATCCCAAATTTTCCTTGTCAACATTCTTTTTGACTCCACCTTCCCAAACACTTTTCTCCACTTTAGAAATCTCCTAGGGACTATTTCTTCAATTTTCCTGTGGTCTGCTTCTACTTCTTCTTCCCTTCCCCAATTCTCTTTGTCATTTACTGTCCATCTGATGATCTTTTCTTCCTCTAGGGTTACTACTCTTTTTTCCTTTTTTTCCCTTTTGTCTTTTCTTTTCTTTATCTTTCTCCCACATAGTAGTGGACATCATGCTATTTTGACCTCTCCTGTTTTCCAGTTGATTTTTGGGTTATGTGCCTGCAACTATAGTATTTCCAGTATAACATTTGTCTTTCCTAAGTCATATACATTCATTCTCATTCTTTCCAAATGGCTCTTATAATACACATTCACTTCTACTTGATATGTAATAGCCCCTGCACTATTATTTGTACCATCTACATTTTGTACTTATATTGGCCTTTTTAGCTTTTGCAACTTGAACCCATGTCAAGCTGCCATTTTTCCATCCATGAACATCCCTGTTGTGCTACTATCCAAGAGCACCTTGACTATTATGCCTTCATGCATATCTATCTTTTCTACTCTAATATTTAACCACACTTTTCTTAGCATTTTAAAGGTTCTCCTAACCTCCCTTTGGCTATCTCTCTCTTTTGTTACACCTTTCAAAGCTTCTACCCATATGCCACTGTTACGCTGCAAGTGAATTTTTCATGGAAAATAACATTTGATAAGCTTTATAACAACGGATTCTTAATTGGAATTTGCTCTAGAACCCTTTCTATATCCTCAAAACGTAACACTATATGATAAGTACATTGAGCAGGTGATAATCAACCTAGAGCTTGTGTTGAGACCTCAAGAAGCAATTGAGATGAACTGGCATTGGGTTACTAAGAGAGTTACTGAGGGACTATACTCTAGATCCACTATTAGATAGACCAACTTAGAAAGATAGTAAACTTAGACTCTAAAACTAGTACTACTCAAATAAAGAACTTAGACTGATAGATTTTGTGCTTGTAAATAAGTATTGATGGCATCAGATCAATTATATTTAGATAAATGACCTCTAGGACGTGACTTGGAGATACTAGACATTTATTGAGACTTGCTAACTGCTTAACAAAGTCCAAATTACAAAGCAGCATCAAGAGCATAATAGGAAAAGACAGAAGAATATTCTAGAAGAAAGTGGCGATGAAGACACGTCATCTTTGATAGGAAGGACTTGATGAGGGAACACGTCATCATAAAAAAAGGAGAGGGCTGTATCATCAGTGGGATTTTAGGAGGCCTTAGGATAAAAAGGAGGTGATGGAATCCTAAAAGTAGTAATAGTTTCCCTTTTATATTTTATTTCTTGAGTTTCAGGGCTTTGTAATATTTTAATATAGTATCCAGAGTACAGTTAGATCGAGGAGAAACCTCTTGACTCTTACTCCCATCTACACTGCCTTTGGAATCGTGAATGTGGATCTATTGAGAGTAAGAAGACTGGAACTCGTGGGGTGTCTTGGGAAGAACACAGAATATACCCCGAACTCAATCTAGAGAGAAGATACAGATGCAACTTAGGTAAGCTTTGGAGAGGACAGCAGGCTGGGAAAGCTTGGCTAGGTGCATACTTGGATTGCATCATACCCATAAGGTTCAGTATTGGGGGTACAGACAAGGGGGCAACTGAGTATGAAGGGTCTATGAGTAATCAACTAACTGTATTTTCCAGAGGAGCTTTTGTCATAGTGTGTAAAGGTTGATATCTTAGGGAGGCTATGTGACAATGATCTAGAGAGATCTTATGATCCTTTTTATAACTACCAACATATATTTTACTAGAGCTACATATAATTCTTATTTCTCTAATTATTTATAAACCTTCAACTTTGATTATCTTCTCTTAGACCTTTAGCATGCAATTGGGAGCTGGCACATCATTATCTTGTTTATCCCAGTATGCAATTCCCTTTTGCATCCTTTTAGCAGCATAACAACATATTGGTTTCTAGTCATAGTTTTTGTTTGAAGTTAGGAATCACTAAGATAAGAGGGTTCACTATTTTACCCTTGAGTTTGTCGAAGGCATTTTTTCTTTGTCTCTCCATTTCTACTCCTTCTTTCTAGTAAGTTCTATTAATGGTTTAGCAACTTTGGCAAATATAGGGATGAATTGGCGATAAAAATTACAAAATCCCAAAAACTGTTGTACTTCTCTCTTGTCTTAGGGTTCAGACTATCCAGCTACTCCTTTGGTTTTGGTGGGATTGGTTTCTATGCTATCTTGCAATAAAATAACTCCAAGGTATTCAATTTTTGTTTGGTGGAACTTGCATTTCTTAGGGTATAGTGATAGTTTGTTATTAGCTAATATTTGTAGCACTCATCTCACTATGTCTTGATGCTCTTCCATGGTTTGGGTAAAGATTAGAATGTTGTCCATGTAGATCACAATCTTCTCTGCCATGATTAATTTGCAAAATAGAGTGTCCATTATGAGCTAAAAGGTTATAGGCAAGTTGCACATACTAAAGTACATCACCAAGGGTTTGAATAGCCCTCGATTTGTCCAAAAGGCCACTTTCCACTTATCTCCTTTTCTTATCCTCACATTATTATATCCCCATCGAATATCTAGTTTCGTGAAGTATTGGGCTTCTCATACTTTGTCAATTAGTTCTTGGATTAATGGCAAAGGATATTTGTTCTTTATTGTTGCTTTGTTAAGTTGCCAATAGTCTTGTACTGGTTATAGTGAGCCATCCTTCTTCTTTACAAAAAAGAAGGGGACTATATAGAGTGATTTGGAGGGTCAAATTCTTTCTGACTTTAAGTGTTCTTCAAGGAATTTGTCAAGTTCTTTCTGTTTTTTAACGTTTAACAGATATATCTTGTAGTCTTTTAATATCACGTTAGATATTAACTTGATGGTGTAGTCCTATTTAGATTAGTCTGGTAGTTTTTCAAATACCACTTTGTTGAAGACCCGATCATTAAAATCCTTGTATTCTTCAGGTATGTCCTCTCCAATTTCTTCTATGCTTTTATTTCTACTTTGAATATTTAACTCTTCTCTTCTCTATACTTCTTCTTCCAGGTTAATAAATAACATCTTCTCTCTCTTTTCTATCATTTCTTCTTCCATATCTTTGTCTTTTACTTCCTCTGGTTCTTTTGGTATATAGACCTTTTTACACCACTGTTGACAGTTCTGCAGACTGATTAAGGAGTTTTTCTAGTCGATGGATGGGTTATGTTTTTGTAACCAATCATATTCTAGGAATAGGTTGTGTTTGCTGAGATTCATTACCAATAATTGGATAAGCTCTTGATGATTGCTAATGGTCATATTCATTTTGATGATATCACAAATGGTCACTTACTATTTGTGATAGGTGCTTTGATACTTTAAAGAGTTCAAAAATGTGAAGTTAGACAAGTGACAAAAGATGTTGTTAAGTCTGAGGTCTAATCCTTAGACTATGAGTTCTTAAATACAGAAAAGTAATAGTCTGTGCACTAGAACAGATCATCACATGCTATTATCTATTTTTTTACATATGGTAGTGCCTTTGTGCTAGAAATAGTGATAACCTAACCATATGGAGGCTGTCCTTTGTTCTAAGAAAAGGACAGATGACTATCTATGGGTAATTAATAAAGTCTATGTGCAAACATTGAGGCCTTC
>Ga0153994_1000434_pt1 | contig 11562 bp, 7 predicted proteins | sample TSNC078MetaG_FD_104735 | JGI IMG/M metagenome (GOLD analysis project Ga0153994, IMG submission 104735) | Attine ant fungus gardens microbial communities from North Carolina, USA - TSNC078 MetaG | ecosystem: Host-associated > Fungi > Mycelium > Unclassified | place: USA: North Carolina, Lumber...
ATGCAATAACTTAACCTTATGGAGGCTGTCCTTTGTTCTAAGAAAAGGACAGATGACTATCTATGGGTAATTAATGAAGTCTATGTACAAACATTGAGGTCTTCATATCTCCACTAATATTGATTGCCTCAGCGCCATTTTAAGCTCATTCTAAGCAGTATGAAGAGGGCTTCTCTGATGCCTAAAAGCAAAGCTTAGATCGTGGTGGTTTCCGAGATATTGGTGATTTAATAAACGGTACCATAGTGGTTACCAGTTGATCTGCCTAATATCTCGGCCATTATCGATTGCCTCGAGACGTGACTGGTATCTATTGAAAGGTTTTTTCAAGGGCTTTCCATAGCCGTTAAGACCGTGAGAATCGATGAAGAATCGATGGAGATATGGCTGAATGAAGTTTGTGACAACTTGTATTCTGCTCTGCAGTTTCCATTGCAATCTGATACTTGTATTCAGAAGTAGTCTCCGTTGCAAAAAAACTCACACACTTGTATTCCTCCACAGTTCTCTCTTGCAGTTATCCAGTACTTGTATTCTTGCTTCATCAATAATTATCACTCACATCCACTTTCTACCCACAGAAAAAGATAAAAATTTTCAAAAACAAAACTAAAGAGCTCAAGTGCTGACAGAGTACATGACCAGAGTAAAACTACTGCCTCCTTCTTTTATACCCTCCATTTCATTCTTCTCTTCTTCTTGTCTTCCTATTTCTTCCTCTTCCTCCTCTCTGTCTAACCTCTCCTCCCTCTGCTTTCCCTTTTCCTTGCACCCCTGTACCTCTGTTATCTCTCCCTCAGACTCTGGCCACGGAATTTGTCTATCATTGGAGTCCTTGCCCTCTATGCCAGCCAGCTTCTCCAATACCACCACAATTCTCCAGATATCCTTCCTCAACCCCCGCAACTCACTCAAGTCCTCTAACTTCCTCAAAACCTCTGCCTTCCACTCTGTGTCTGTTTGTTACTTAGTCTTTCTTGCCTTCAATCTTCAGACTGTTTCTGCCCTTGCCTTGGCACGTGCTGTAAGAGGGTACTCAGAGGTGTCCCAGCACACACTTCAATATAGTAGAGAAGGTGTCTTAAGTTAGAGCATGTGTAGTCTAGGAGCTCAAACTATTGTTGAGGTAAGATATCCTACTGTACATCACTAGCTACTTATACTAGACTAGCCGGTCTGTGTGCCAGTCGCTATGACCACGTGCATCTGGACAATAATAACTACACTACCAGATATAGCTATATGGTACTATGATGGAGATCCAAACTAGAGGGAAGGAGACAATAGTCTGTGGACTTACGAGGATCTGTGGGAACGCTAGCTCATGCGAACCCTACCAGATAGTCTAAGCGTTCTCAGGGTAGTCCCCTTACACATGCCTTGTCTGCATCAAAAGGCTTACAGGCAGCCTTAGCCTTGGCACAGGGGGCACATGAAGTCACATGACTATAGAACTTAGTGGAGTAACAAAATATCAAGTAAAGGACTTACAGCAAATTTTGAGGAATACAAAGTATTCCGAAGTCTGCACACCTCTTGCAGGAACTTCCTTTACCAACAACTGACACTCCCATTTCTTTTGCCAACTCCTCACATTGTTGGTGAGCCTCCAGGGTTTCCTTGGGCAAATATTGGACATGTTGCCTCCTAGTCAGAGGCAGAAGATCAATCAGGTTCATTTCCTCATCAGTAGGAGGATCGGTGGAGGGGAATATGAATTTTTTCACCCAGTTCTTACAACAGGCCTATTCCACAGCAGCAATGTGATCAGTGTAAGGGGACACCTCCATTTCCACCCCTGAACACCATGACAACACTCCGGAGCTACCCTAGCCTGTTTACTAGTGACACCTAAACACACTAGTTTAGCTCTAATCCTGCCAACCCTGACACCAAAGGATGTATATAATGTAGAGTATCCCTCCAGGAGCCTCATCCTAATCTCTGAGGATTCTCCTGGAGGTGAGTTGTATCATAGCTACTAAAGTGTAATATTAACTGAGGATTCTCCTGGAGTCTTGTGCCCAGTTGCCCTTACAATCAGCTTCAATTCGATGAGCCAGATCCTTCTGGCACTGCTCTTCCTTCTCTCTTCGTCATTGCTCCTCCTCTGCCTATTTCCAGGCCTCCTCTTCCAATCTCATCTTCTCAGTGGCTCTCGCTTCTTTCCTTGCTTGATGCTTTGCTCATTCTTGTTCTTCCTGCAAGCAGAGGTAATGATCATACTCTTGGTGGCAGCAAACCAATTCCTCCTCATACCACTCATCATCGGAGTCGGAGGCATTAAGAATGGAATTGTTAATGGGGAACATTGTGGTTCAGAATTAAAAGAAGTAATGCTCCGATGATGGGGGATTAAAGGGAATTGATCACGAGACAAGAGTGATAACAAATGAGAATATAAAAGGTCCCCAAGATGTCTCACGATTGTGCACTAAACAAGTAGGCACTGGGGAGATGATCAAATACAAAAGAGAGCTTAAGCAAAAGGGGGAATAGCGGGGGAAACTTGAATAACTGAAAGAAATAATAATAAAGAATTTATATGAATCCACTCGAGGTAGATCTTACTATATTGGGATCTCTAAGACACGCATTCATCTCGTGTTGTGACACTACTGCCCTTACCTAGTCTAGTAGTCTGGCTCACCATCGATACAGCAGAACTACCTAGAACTCCTGTGCCATTGTGTGGGCTCTTCTTCAGCTGACCATACAACTGGAAGCCAACTCTAATAACACGTAGCGAGCTATTAACTCCTAGCATAAGCAAATGCCCAAGTTCGTTGGGGCTCAAATTCCCATCGAGGGAGAGGTCTTGTGGGTTTTTGAAACTAAAAGAAAATACTCAAAAAGATAGAGACTCGGTCACTCAAAATAGCCGTTAAGCTCTAGAGCAACAGAAAGGGAAGATAATGGGAGTATGATGCTTGAGTTCCCCTCTGTGCCCTAGAGTATTTTATTATGATTACAAAGCAAAGAGACAACAAAGAAAGTGAGACAAAGAAAACCTCTGAATTCCCAAACATAGCAAGGCCGCAATAATGAGACGGCACTCCTCCCAAACACTGAATAACTGCTCCCTACTCTTCTAATCCTACTCCGGGGATCCTTCCGCAGACTATGGTCGGGTCTCGAGCCTCTTGCCAGGCTGTAGACGGAGACAGCAATCTCAAGTCGTCTTGCTCTTGAGCATGTTATCTTTATCTAGCCTTCCTGCTGCCTCTCTCCTCAGGTTCTCTGTCCTTCTCTCTACCTTCTCTATATCTGCTTGCTCTTCCAGATTTCAATTCCCTTCCACTGCTGTTGCAATACGACTCCACGGTGGCTCGACTCTCTTGATCTTGCTATAATTAGCCATCAGTGATGATGGCTCAGGTCTGATCATAACTCTTCTATGAATAATGCCGCTGGCTGCTGAGGTATGACATCGCTTGGGTCATGCTAACCTGTCTAAGTTTGCTTCCGTCCTCAAGAGCACTTCTAGAAGGGAAATCCATTGGAAATCTGATACGGAGCACCTGGGCAAGCATCTATGAGGTGTATGTAGTGGTGGTCACAGCCACTACTCTGCTACTCAAGCTAGATGCTTGAGTCTATGACTGGGCGTTCAGAGGAACACCTCTGGAGGACCGAGCTCTTCTCTCGGGCTGGTTATTCTGGTTATTAGGGTGCAAATTGTCACTTATTTTGCCTAAACGTTTGTACAGTGTGACACTGACAGAGTATTTAAGCAACAAATCAGGTGATAATTAAATTGCTTATGTGTGGAAGCTTCGAGGGCTCAGCCTTAAGGGGGAGGTACTGTTATATTCCAGAAATCTGACAATTATGTAATTTATTTCTCCTAATATTTCTCCTGAAATTATAATTAGTAGGATAGCATAGTAGACTACTCTTCTTCTATTCCAAACTTCCTATAAGTACCGAGTAGCTACAGTGTATTTTCTTAGTTTGTAAATTAACGTCATCTGGTCCTAATCCTATCCTTGTCCACTTTGCTTCCTATTCTTACCCTAGGACCTCTGTTCCAACGACTTTCCTATATTTTGAAATAAGCGACCAAACTTACGACTGGAGACCAGGGCACAACACATAAGTTGAAGCCAAGGTTGTTCACCAAAGTTGTACTCTGCTCCAATGTTCTTGTCTGTCTGCCAGAGCCTTCTTTCTGGTTCCTTTATTATCGCTAAGTACTATCTATTCTCCAAAGTAGTACATTACATTGTTCTGGAGTATACTTTTATCTATTACTCCTCTACTCCATCCTCTGTCTGTTCTGTTCCTGACATGTATACTACTTGAGTAGTAGAGTAGTGGCTATGATTACCACTACAGACCTCATAAGAATTGTCCAGATGATTTCATAACAGATCTATAGAACTCACTCTAGAAGTGCTCTCAAGAGCAGAAAGGACCTTAGGAAGTTTTCTTCCAAGAGAATGACATCATGTCTTAGCAGCTGTCAACCTTAGAAAGACTATAATTACCATCAAACCAGAGCTATCACTTCTGATGGTTAATTATAACTAGAACTGGAAAGATGAGTCTTTTTGAGGGTTGCATCACAAACATACTGAAAGAAGACTGAGACTAGCTGAAGATGCAATAAGGTATAAAAGAAGTAAAGGAAAAAATAGGAAACTTGGAAGAAGAGATAAAAGGGAGGATTGATGAAGACAACGTGCTTGAGAGCAGGCTAAATCAAGATCAACATTTTCCTTTATTGTCTATCAAGAGGCTTGAGAGCTATCTATTGTTCAGAGAAGAACCCCAGGAGTAGGATTAGAGGAACAGAGAGCTATAGCTAAGTGATTGGGAGAGGTGACATTCCATTATTCCTCTCTTACTATCTTTGGGAATTCAGAAGTTTTCTTTGTTTCTTTTCTTTTGTTGTATTTTTGATTTGTAATCCTAATAAGATACTCTAGGGCACAGAAGAGAGATAATCATACTATCCTCTATTATTTCTCTCTGTTGCTCTAGGGCTGAAAGGCTATCTGAGTGACTAAGTTCTTATTCTAAGTTTCTTCCCTCTTAAAGAAATATCAAAAATTATCCCTTGGAGGAACATTAAAATGTCAATGGACTTAGACATTTACTTATGCCAGGAGCTAATCATTTACTACATACTTTTGGAGTAAACTTCCAACTGTACAGTTAGTTGAAGCACAGCTTATATGAGGGCATAGATATCATGACTTGGCAAAAATGGCTAAGTTATTATCTATATTTTTCTCTTTTTTTCTTTTGGACTTACTACATAAAGATAAGTGTAGAAAAGTGTCACATAACAAATGTCACATGTCAGGATGTCACAATGTCACATCACATGATGGAGTCACATGATGAGTGTGGGAAAGTAGTGCATAGACCATGTAGTAGTTGTATAAGTAGTATATAGAATCCAATAGGAACTCTATCAAGTTTTTCTTGTTAACTTGGACTTGGAGTAGGCTTAAGTTATCTTGGCTAGAGTCCTTACAATGGGAGTTCTAAGTAGATCTGCTATATTAATGGTGAGTCAAACTACTAGACTAGGTAAGGGCAGTAGTGTTATGGCACAAGACAAACACATGCCTTAGAGATCCAATTGCAGTGAGAGTGCTCTTGAGTAGAATTCAAAAACAGTTCTTTTAAGTTCCTCCCTTTGTCATTTTGTTGTTTCTTTCCCCTATTTTCTATATAAGCTCTCTTCTATTTGATAATCTTCCTAGTACCTACTTGTTAGCACACAATTGTGAAACATCTTAGAAATTCCACTTCTTTGATTTGTTATTGCTTTTGTCACAGATCTTATTTTTGATCCCTATCAACAGCAATCCAGTAACTGTCTCAAGAGTTCCTTTTCCAATCCTCTCCAGGCCTATTATCAATACCCAGATTAAATCCAAACAAACAATCCTTTGCTCAGACTACCAAAGGTAATGTCAAAGACATTTTAAAACTAAAAGAAGCCTTTCCCAAACTATTCACTAACAAATTAGTTGTAATCTATAATGTCACTAACAAATAGAACAAACCCAAACCAAGGATAAATATGACTACTAGAGGTCCCTCTCAGAAACAGGTCATCATTCCAATGAGCAAAGACAACATTTATCTAGTTGCTTCTAAAGCTAACAAGTACATCATCTTCAACATTAACAGATGACTTAAATTAGCTAAGTTAGAAATCACAGCTGATTTTATTAGATCAGATAGCAAAGGAATCATTGTTACTACAAGCAAAGTAGCCAATCTATTAGATCTGAAGATCATCAAAAAATATATCAACAATGATGGAGATCAAAAATGTGATCTCTGATAAAGGTGAAAACAAGTCAAAGAAACAGAATCTCTAAAAATGTCTTCCAATTATGTGCTAACAAGTAGGCACTGGGAAGATAATTAAAAAAAGAAGAGAGCTTATATAGAGGAGATAAAGGGGTTGTCACAAACTTCATTCGGCCATATCTCCATCAATTCTTCATCTATTCTCATAGTCTGAGTGGCACCCAAAAGCCCTTAAAAATACCTTTTGATTGATATCAGTCACATCTCAAGGGAATCAATATTGGCTGAGCTAGGGCAGATCAACAGGTAACTACCATGGTACTATTTATTAAATCACCAATATCTTGGAAACCACCACAATCGATGCTTTGCTTTTTGACATCAAAGAAGCACTCTTAATACCTCTCAGAATGAGCCCAAAACAATACCAAGGCAATTAATATTCATGGAGATATGAAGTTCTCAATATTTGCACATAGACTTAATTAATTACCCATAGATAGTCATCTGTCCTTTTCTTAGAACAAAGGACAGCCTCCATAAGGTTAAGTTATTGCATTTTCAAGCATAAAGGCACTATTATACATAGAACAATAGGTAATAGCATGTGATGATCTGTTCTAGTACACAGACCATTACAATTCTATATATAAGGACTCATAGTCTGAGGATTAGACCTCAGACTTAGCAACATCTTTTGTTGCTTGTCTAACTCTGCCTATAAGCACTTTGAATCAATATTCAACCCATCACAAAACAAGTAAGTGACCTTTTGTAATAGGGGTGATATAAAATAACACAGAGAAAAATTGAAATAATTGTTTTTGAATCTACTTAAGAGTACTCTTACCATAGTAGGATCTCAAAGGCATGTATTCATCTCATGTCATAACACTGCTGCTGCTGTAAGGGGACACCTCTATTTTCACCCCTTGTCATATTCTGGAAATATGATAATTATGTAATTTCTTTCTCCTAATAATTCCCCTAAAATTAATAATAGTAGGATAGCATAGTAGACTACTCTCCTTCTATTCCGCACTTACTATAAGTACTGAGTAGTTACAGTGTAATTCCTCAGTCTGTAAATTAACGTCATCTGGTCCTAACCACATCTTGTTCACTCCGACTCCTTCACTTGACTCCTTAGAACCTCTGTCTTGACGACTTCCTTTACTCCGAAATACGCGACCAACCTCACGACCGGAGACCGGAGCGCAACACATAAGTTGAAGCCAAGGTTGTTCAATAAGTTGTTCTCCACCCCGATGTCCTTGCCTCTCCGCCGGAGCCTTCTTTCTATCATCGCTAAGTATATTCCTCTCCAATGTTGTACATTACTCTGGAATGGAGTGTAGTTTCTATCTATTATCCCATACTCCCGTTCCTCCGGAATTCCGTTCTTGACACCCCTGAACTGCATAGTGATACTCCAGAGCAACCTAAGCTTATTCAAGTATTACTAAAGTAATACTTAAACACACTAGTATAGCTCCAATCACACTGACCCTGACACTCAAGAATGTAAACCTAGTATATAATGTAGAAGACCCCTTCAGAAGCCTTATCCTAATCTCTGAGGATTCTCCTGGAGATGAGTTGTATTATAATCACAAACTATAATATCAACTGAGGATTCTTCTGGAGTCTTGTGCCCCAGTCGCCCTTACAGCAGATTAGGATTCTTAAAATGGAGCCTTGGACTATCCCAGTGGACAGCCACCCAATAGGTTACTCTTTCCTATCATACCCAGCCCTCCAAGAATTCCACTCTCCAGATGTCATTGCTCTCAGACACTCCCCAAGGCATAGCCAATACCTTAGGATACCTGCAACACCATCTTCAAGAGCTAACAGAGAGACAAAATGTCTCCAAAAACAACATTAACACCACACTGGCAGCCTTGACCACGCAGCTACAGCAGCTTACACAGCTAGTGGCTAACCCCCCCCTCCGCCTATACCAAACACACCTCCTCCACCTGTACCATTTCCTCTAGTGTCTCTGCCCCCCACTCTGACGGCGCAACGAACACGTCCTAAGCTTTTCTGTCCTCTGGACTTCAACAGAGAACATCACAACAGCCATGCATTCTTGAACTCCTACTCCCTCTACATATGCTTAGCCCTAGAGCAGTTCCACAACAAAGAAGAAAGAATTCTCTGGGCTCTCACATTCTTCGAAGGTAGTCATACTGTCAAGTGGTCCAAAAATGTGTTCTATTGTTATGCCACAAGCAAATTTTCTGCAGAAGATAACATTTGATATACTTTATACCAACAGATTCTTGATTAGAATTTGCTCTAGAACCCTTTCTATATCCTCAGAACGTGATACTATATAATAAAGACATTGAGTAAGTGATAATCAACCTAGAGCTCATGTTAAGACCTCGGGAGACAAGCAGAATGAGCTAGCATCAGGTTTATAAAGAAAGTCATTGAAGGACTATGCTCTAGATACATTAGAGGATGGAACTGACTCAGGGATATAGCAGACTTATACTCTAGAACCAGTGGTGCTTAGATGATGGACTTAGACAGAGAGACCCTGATTGCAAATAAGCATTGATGGCATCAGATCAACTATATTTAGATAAATGAACTCTAGAATGCGACTTGGAGATACTAGACATTGATTGGGGCTTACTAACTGTTTAACAGGTAATCAAGGAAGTCCAAATTACAAAGCAGTATTAAGAGAATAATAGAAGAAGAAGGAAGAATATTCTAGAAGGAAGCAACAATGAAGACACATGTCATATGACGGAAAATACCCAATTAATAATATAATTTCCTTTTTATTTTATATTATTACTAATTTTTCGCTCCTAAACTCCTATTGTCTACTCCTATAGAATCACGATGTAGACTAATTACTTGTACTCCTCCTATTCCGGACTTAGTATAAGTACTCCAGTAGTTACATTCTAATTCCTTAGTTCATAGATTAAAGTCATTTACGCCTTCTCCTTGTCCTGTCCTCATTCCTATCAAACTATACCACTCCTCTCCGAAACTCCTGACAACAATTCAGTCCTCCTGAAATATGCAACCGCACATGCGACAGCAGATCGAGGCACAGCGCACGAGTTGAGGCCAAGGTTGTTCCCCATTTTGTTGTCAAATCCCTCTATTCCGGAGTAATTCCACTCCACTCTGGTCCACTCCAGCCTACTCCGCTCCGTACTTGACAACACATCATCTTTGATGGGAAAGACTTGGTAAGGGGACATGTCATCAGAGGGACGTGTCATCAGTAGAATTTTGGGCGGACTTAGGACAGAAAGGAGTTGAGGGAATCCTAAAAGTAGTAATAGTTTCCTTTTCATATTTTATTTCTTAAGTTTCAGGGCTTTGTAATAATTTTAATATAGTATCTGGTGTGCAGTTGGATAGGAGAAGGAACCTCTTGACTCCTACCTCCATCTACACTGCCTCTGGAATCATGAATGTGAATCTGTTGAGAGTAAGAAAACTAGGATTAGTGGAGTGTCTTGAGAAGAACACAGATTATACCTAGAACTCAATCTAGAGAGGAATAGCAGAGGCAACCCAGACAGGCTTTGGAGAGAACAGCAGGCTGGGAAAGCTTGGCTAGGTGCATACTTGGATTGCATCACACCTGTAAGGTTCAGTGTTGGGGATGCAGACAAGGGAGCAACTGAGTGTGGAGGGTCTGTAAGGGGACATCTCTATTCCTACCCCTGAACAACATGACAACGCTCCAGAGCTACTTTAGCCTGTTTAACTAGTAATACTTAAACACACTAGTTTAGCTCCAATCCTGTGAACCCTGACACTGAGGGATGTATATAATGTAGAAGATCCCTCCAGGAGCCTCATTCTATTCTCTGAGGATTCTCCTGGAGGTGAGTTGTATCATAACCACTAACTGTAATATTAACGGAGAATTCTCCTGGAGTCTTGTGCCCCAGTCGCCCTTACAGCAGAATAGGATCTTAATAACAGAGCCTTGGACTATCTCAGTGGACAGCCACCCAATAGGTCGCCCTCCCCTGCCATACCCAACCCTCCAAGGAATCCGCTCTCCAGATGTCGTTGCCTCCGGATACCCCCCAAGGTGTAGCCGATGCCTTGGGGTACCTGCAACACCATCTCCACAAGCTAACAGAGAGATAAAACATCTCCGAAAATAACATCAATACCACCCTGGCAGCATTAACCGCATAGCTACAGCAGCTCACACAGCTAGTAGCTAACCACCCCCCTCTGCCTGTACCATCTCCTCCAGTGTCTCCACCCTCCGCTCAAACCGCAAAACGAACGTGTCCCAAACTCTCCTCTCCCCTGGACTTTGGCAGAGAACATCACAACGGTCGTGCGTTCTTGAACTCCTGCTCCCTGTACATCCGTCTAGCCCCGGAGCAGTTCCACGATGAACAGGAGAAGATCCTCTGGGCTCTCACATTCTTCAAAAGTGGTCATGCCACCAAGTGGTCCGAAAATGTGTTTCACCAGGAAGCGGACACTGGCGTCTTCCCTATTTAAACCTGGAGAGACTTTGAGCAGCAGTTCCGGGTCCACTTCTTCCCTGTTAACGCAGAAGCAGACGCAATCAATGCTCTGGAAGGCATCTTCTATCACCAAGGAGGCCGGACGGTGGACGACTACCTGGACAACTTCCAAGCCCTGGTCTCCGACGCAGGTTACACAGATCCCCAGACACTAGTGGTGAAGTTCCGACGAGGTCTCAGGATAGGGTTCCAGAACCAAATCGCCACTATGTCGTATGGACGACCAGCCGATACCAACCCCAATGCGTGGTACAGAGCAGTGCAGAGGATCAACGAGGCCTTTCAGTCCATGTCGCGTTCCACTTCCTCCAGACCAACCAAAACCGTCTCTGCCCGACCTCCATCTATGTCCATGGTAAGATTGCCCCCTGCTCCGCCTCTTCCAGTCACTTCGAAGCCTCCGCCGCCCACTCCATCTATGGGAGTCCCTATGGACGTCGATGTGACTAGGAAAGCAAGATCTGTGCCTCCATGAGGATGTTACTGATGCAGAGACGCAAATCACCTAGTCCGAGACTGCCTCCACCGCATGGACGTCCGTCAACTCACCTCAGAGCAGCGGGAGGAGCTGTTTGAAGATTTGCTAGCATTGAAAGACGCTGTTACACCGCAGGTGAATTTTCCGCGGAAGATAACATTTGATACGCTTTATACCAACGAATTCATAATTAGAGTTCGCTCTAGAGCCCTTTCTATACCCTCAGAACGTACTACTATATAATAAAGACATTGAGTAAGGGAGACCCAA
>Ga0153994_1000435_pt1 | contig 11558 bp, 9 predicted proteins | sample TSNC078MetaG_FD_104735 | JGI IMG/M metagenome (GOLD analysis project Ga0153994, IMG submission 104735) | Attine ant fungus gardens microbial communities from North Carolina, USA - TSNC078 MetaG | ecosystem: Host-associated > Fungi > Mycelium > Unclassified | place: USA: North Carolina, Lumber...
AGCAGCCATGACGATAATATCCATCGCATGCGCACCAAAAACCCGGGAAATACAAGCAAGTAAACCTGTTTCACGACAGACTCTGATCACAAGATAGGAATAGCCATAATCCCAAACCGAAACATCAGGTAACGAAGGTTCCAGATGGTATAGTTCAAAGTAGTTATCATTGGGAATGTGAACAAGTGATTTTTCATATGTAGACATAGTCCGCACCGCCATAAAAAAAGATGCAATACGGAAATATTAAAAAGATAAAATCAAAAAAAACTAATATATGGGCATTTTGCGACAAAAAGAGATTATTCCGGAAAAAATAAATGTCTACGCTAATTTAAAGTTGAAATTCAGGTTATAATTATTCCTTTGTCACAAAATCCACAATTCATTATGTTGGGAATTACCGTTGTAATATCATTTCTTTTATTAATATTTTTATCATCCTCCTTTAGCTATGATGCAGCTTTAAAATGGGATATATATGCAACTGCATTACCTCTCTCTGAAAAAAATTGTTGGCGAGAAGTATGTGTTGGTTTTGATTTCTATGTTGGTCTCTTTCTTGGTAGCATGCATCTCATTTACAATAGTATTTTTAATATTCCCTTGATAATATTGCAACTACTATTACTGGCGATATCCTATTTCCTGTCGGTGAAGATTTATAAGGGCAATAGAAATAAGTAATTTATTAAAAGTTAATAAATATCATAGGATTTAAGTAAGCTTTGTGATAAAATATAAGTATCCAGAAAATATTGATAAGGTTGTGTTGTCAATGAAAAAGCTATTGTTTATTTTAAATCCTATCTCAGGTAAAAATCAAATAAAACCTTATGTTTGTGATATCATTGATTTATATGTATCAGCCGGCTATGAAGTAACGGTTCATACGACCCAGACCAGAGGTGATGCCAGAGAAGTGGCCAAAACGAGAGGCGCCGGTTATGACATCATCATATGCAGTGGCGGTGACGGAACTGTTGGTGAAGTGGTCAATGGACTTCTGACTTTAGATGAAGTTCCGTGCCTGGGATATATACCCGCAGGGACAACCAATGATTATGCCAAAAGCTTAGGAATTCCTACAAAGTTGATGGATGCGGCGATGAATACTATAGAAGGACAGGCATATGCCTGTGATATTGGTGATTTTAATGGGCACTATTTTGTCTATGTTGCCGCCTTTGGTTTATTTACGGATGTGTCTCATCAGACACCTCAGGAGACAAAAAATATGATTGGGCATCTGGCTTACGTATTAGAAGGAGTTAAGAGCCTGGCCAGTGTCAAAAGCTATCATCTCAAAGTGCAATATGATGATGTCGAAATTGAAGATGATTTTATCTACGGTATGGTCACCAACTCGATTTCAGTTGGGGGATTTAAGATGTTTACCGGGAAGGACATGGTTTTAGATGATGGCTTATTTGAAATGCTTCTGGTTAAGATGCCACAAAACTTAATGGATCTGCAGGCTATTATTGGCGCACTTCTGTTGCAAAAGGTTGAGGATAACTATATGGTATATGCCAAGACGAAAGAAGTCACGATGATTAGTGGAAATAGTGTGCCGTGGACTCTTGATGGGGAAGATGGCGGGGAACATGAAACAGCCTGTATACTTAATTGCCAAAAGGCGATACAGATTATACGTCCTATAGAAGTTATAGAAGAATAGATATAAAAATAATAAGAAGGTATCCCATAATCAAGAGATTGAAGGGATATCCTTTTTTCTATTACGACATGTTAAATATTATGTAAGTCAAAAATATATTTGGTCCATGAATGAACATTATCACTTCAAAAGGCAATTTTGAAAAATAAGTTCATTTTGAATTTCATTTTGAAAGTATTTTGCGGTTTTTGATAATTTTAAGATAGTATTCCCTTGAAAACACCTATCTGACACTACGGTTCAAGGTTGGCATGAATATTGCTGATATTTAATAAGTACAAGTATCGAGGTTATCACGTTACTCATATCTTCTTGGAATCAGCATCAAACAATTAATGCAAATTGATAATTGAGTGGTGATGGAATCGGTAAGTGGCAAACAATTAAATTGGAGGAGTGTTTTATGAACAAGAAAATTTATAAGGGAGTTACCGTTCTGGATATCACAAATAATGCTGCTGGTCCTGCCTGCTGCGCTGAGTTTGCAGATCACGGAGCGACTGTAATTAAAGTCGAACGTCCGGCGAAGGGCGACGATACCCGTTCTTTCAACCCAATACTTGAAAACGGGGAATCGTTGCTTTATCATTGGTTTAATCGGGGCAAGAAATCGGTGGTCATCGCCATGGACGAACCTGAAGGTCAAGAGATGATTATGAAGCTGGCGGCTAAGGCGGATGTGCTAGTTGAATCCTATCGTCCAGGAGTCATGAAAAAATTTGGACTGGATTATGAGGAAGTGGTGAAAGTGAATCCGTCGATTATTTATTGTTCGATTTCCGCTTTCGGGCAGTATGGTCCCTATGCACATAAGCCGGGTTATGACCTTATTGCCCAGGCACTCAGTGGCATAATGGACATGACGGGCGATCCGGATGGTCCGCCAATCAAATCTGGCTTCATTTTAGGAGATTTCACTGGTGCGCTCAATGCGTTTGGTTCAATCTCCGCTGCCCTGTTCCATAGGCAGAATACGGGCGAAGGACAGTATATTGATGTTTCATTGCTCGAAGGACTGGTAAACCAAAACGGCTTTTTTGAGATGGCTTCGGTAGTTGAAAAAAACCCTGCCCGTATTGGTCAACATCATGTTACGTTATGCCCATACGGTGTTTATTCAGGGAAGAACGGTCAGAGTGCCGTTATCTGCGCTCCGAATGATAAGCTATGGCAAAAACTTTGCGGCATTATGGGACGGGAAGACCTTCTGAAGAATCCGGATTTCTCTAGTGGTTCAGCCCGCACTAAGAATCAGAAGGTTGTCATTCAAATCATAGAGAAGTGGCTTTCCGTCTATGATAACATATCTGATGCAGTTAAGCTGATGGATGAAGCAGGCATTCCATGTTGTCTTGTCAAGTCCACCAAGGATCTCCTTGATGACGAACATCTTGCAGCTCGTGGTATGTTCGTTGAGATAGATACCCCACCCAGTTACAAGAAGGTAAAAAAGCTGAAAATCCGCGGTCCGTGGGTAAAATTCTCTAAAACTCCTATGGAACCCTCTCGTTCCAGTGATTTGGGGGAATACAACTATGAGGTTTTGGGTGCTCTAGGTTACAGTAGGGAAGATATTGATCAATTTCAACAGACCTGGAAAGAAAAGGTCTTGACAAAACTTACATAAAGGAGGGTTTTAAATGTTAGAACGATATTTATTAACAGACGAACAAAAGGATCTACAGGCAATGGTACGAGAATTTGCCGATAAGGAAATTGTACCCATGGCCAAGGAAGCCGACCGCACGGGTGAATTTCCCACCGCTCTGGTGAAGAAAGCGGTGGATATGGGACTCACTACTCTTTCTCTGCCGGTGGCATATGGAGGCATGGGTATTGACAATCAAACTTATGCTATTATAAAAGAAGAAATTGCCCGCGGTGATGCCGGAATCGCCTCCACCCTAGGGGCGTGCTACTTAGGTGTGATGCCAATCAAGCTGGCTGGTACCGAACGTCAGATGAGGAAGGTTGCCGATGTTTTGCTCTCTGGTGGAATTATGGCGTTTGGTCTTACTGAGGCTGAGTCTGGATCTGACGCTGCTTCCCTCAAAACCACCTATGTTAAGGACGGTGACCAATACATACTCAACGGCACTAAAACTTTCATCACTAACGGCGGCATTGCTGAGCTTTACACGATTTTTGCCACAAGAGACCGCACTTTAGGTGCAAAGGGTATTAGTGCTTTTATAGTGGAAGCGGGAACCCCAGGGCTTTCGGTGGGGAAAGAAGAAGTAAAAATGGGGATTCGCACGTCTAATACTACGGAGGTGATTCTGCAGGATGTCCGGATACCTGCGGAAAATCTATTGGGGGAAGAGGGACAAGGCTTTAAGATCGCCCTAAATACGCTTAACCAGACTCGTCCTACCTCAGGCGCTGGCGCAATTGGCAACGCGGTAGCAGCTTATGAATATGCGTTGGAATATTCCAAACAGCGTAAGACCTTTGGCAACCCCATCTGCAAGCACCAGGCGGTCAGCTTTCTATTGGCCGATATGGCTATACAGTTAGAAGCGGCACGACAGTTGGTAATGTACGCGGCTAAGATTATGGATACCGGCACAGTTGTTCCCCGGATATTTTCCACTGCCAAGGCTTTTGCCTCGGATGTTGGCATGAAGGTCTGCTGTGATGCGGTTCAGATCATGGGAGGCTACGGATACAGCTGCGAATATCCGGTAGAGAAGCGGATGCGGGATGCAAAAATATTTCAAATATTTGAAGGTACCAATCAAATTCAGCGTCTGATAATTTCTGGCAGTATTCTGGATTAAGACAATAAGGAACAGCAGACTTGTTTAAATTAAATTCTTATTATACGAGGAGGTAAAAAATATGGAATGGATTAGCTTAATGGGCATTATTGCATCAATTGCTTTGTTTGTATTTTTATGCTTCAAAGGGATCCGTGTTTTTATAAGCGCTATTGTTGTAGCGGCTATTGTAATTATGACCTCTGGTCAAGGTGTTTTAGAGACTTTAAAGGGCACATACATGAGTGCGTTTGGTGATTTTTTGACCAAATATCTTTTCCTTTTTATACTGAGTGCTTTATTTGGCAAGGCAATGGAGGCTAGCGGATCGGTGCAAAAGTTGGCGGAAAGTCTTACATTTTTGACAAGAAAGAGTAAATACCCTAAGTTTTGGGCAGTGATGAGCCTGCCAATTTTTTATTTCCTATTATCCTATGTTGGCATAAGTGGTTTCACAATTATCTTCACTGTGTTGGCCATCGGTCTGGCGATGTTCAAAGAAATGGACATCCCCTGGATGATGTACCCTTATGGCGGCGCGGGAATCATGTGGGCCATCTGTTTGGGAGGTAATCTATTTAACACAAATATTATTGCTTCAACCGGCTTTGGCACGACACTGTATGCTGGAATGAGAATATCAATTCCCTGCTTCATTATGTTCGGTCTTGTTCTGGCGCTGTGTGTAATATGGGATTTACGGAAATATGAAAAACGTAATGAAGGCTTTCTCCCAAGTGGGCAGCCTATGCTTGATGGTGAGGTTAAAGTAGAGCGGCCTGATGGAAATTTGCCACATTTAATCATTTCTCTTTTACCGCTTTTAACACCTGTTGTTTTGCTGGCAGCTTTTAAATGCGATATTTTGGCATCAATGTTCTTCGCAATTGTTTTATGTGTTGTTTTAAATATAAAGCGCATTGTAAATATTAAAGAAATGATTATTGTTGGCTGCAGTTCTGCTATTATGCCCATTATAAATGTATGTGCTGCGACGGCATTTGTCAGTGTTATAAAAGGTACTTCAGGATACACTATTGTATTAAACGGCTTATACCAGCTTCCGGCCCTTGCGTCCGCTCTTGGATTGGGAATGGTTATGTCGGCCGTTGTGGCGAGTTCTACATCTGCCTTGTTGCCGATTATTGAAGATCTGACCGTGATGTATAAAAGTGCCGGTATTGCCGCTGAAGCGGCACATCGTCTGTCGACCATGTCAGTGTGTGCTTGTATGATGCCGCATAATTCAGGAATAGTAAATGCTTTGTCACTAAATAAGCTTAATTTTGCAAAAGGCTCATGGGTCTACTTTAAGACAACATTTTTCCCTGGGGTTTGTGCCTTGTTGACAGGTGTTGTGTTGGTTTTGATGGGAGTTGTTTAAGCCTTGTGTATGATTGGCTATCTTAAAGAGATTACTTTGGAATGGAATAGTTGGAATAAATAAAATGACGGTTAGAGGAAAGGAAGAAATCAATTATGAAATATGAAAGGCTTTTCAAACCAATCGAAATTAATGGAATGGCATTGAAAAACCGCATTGTACAGGCACCTATTCATATGGTATATTGCCCGGATGGACACGCCAATGAGCGTATCACCTCATATTATCAAAGACGTGCCAGAGGTGGAGTGGGTCTTATCATTGTCGGTGGCTGCCGTTTTGATGAGTACGGATATTCAACAGGAATGATGAGTCTGCATTCCGATGAGTTTATACCAGGGTGGAGTGAGTTTACAAAAACGATTCATGCTGCTGACCCTGAGGTTAAGGTGGCGGTTCAACTCTACCATTCGGGGCGCTATGCTAAAGAGTTAAATATTGGAAAAAAGGCTTTGGCACCCTCAGCGGTATTTTCAAAATATACGAGGGAAACCCCACGTGCAATGACAATAGAAGAGATCCATGAAGTCGCACGTAAATGGGGAGAAGGCGCCAGACGTGCGAAGCTTGTGGGCTTTGATGCGGTGGAAATTTTGGGATCTGCCGGATATCTTATCTGCCAATTTCTTTCGCCAATAACAAATCAGCGTACAGATGAATACGGTGGAAGCTGGGAAAACAGATGTAGGTTTCCCTTGGAAGTAATCAAGTGCGTGCGGGAAGCTGTTGGCTCGGAGTTTCCTTTAATAATGCGGATTGCCGGTAATGATTTTGTTGCCGGCAGCAATACGAATGAAGATGCCGTGAAGTTTGCCAAGGTAATTGAAGATGCCGGAATTGATGCGATTAATGTTACTGGCGGTTGGCACGAGTCCCCTGTTCCGCAAGTGACAGGTGATCTTCCTCGCAGTGGATACTCTTATCTGGCGGCGGGTGTAAAAAAAGTCGTTAATATACCGGTTATGACCTCAAATCGTAACAACGACCCATATAATGCTGAGGAAGTACTTGCGCTGGAGAGAAGTGATATGATTTGTCTAGGTCGCCCGCTCATCGCTGATCCTGATTGGTCGAAAAAAGCCTATAGTGGCGATGCAGATGAGATACGCCGGTGTTTGGGTTGTAACCAAGGATGTTTGGCCAAGACATTTTTTGGAAAACCGGTTGAATGCTTGGTAAATGGGCGGGCCGGTCGCGAATATCTGATAAAAGAAGGTGTTCCGGCTAAAGTCACAAAAAATATTCTTGTGGTTGGTGCTGGGCCGGCCGGATGTGAGTTTGCTATCGAAGCAGCCAAACGAGGGCATCGTGTTACAATTTGGGAGAAAAGCGAAAAAATTGGCGGACAAATAGCTTTGGCAGCTGCACCACTTGGGAAAGAAGAATTTCATACTATTGCCAAATATTATGTCGTAATGCTTGCCAAATTACATATTGAAGTTGAGTTGAACCACACTGCTAAAGGCTGCGATATAAGGGAGTCTGACTTTGATGAGGTTGTCATTGCAACAGGTTCGGTTCCGCACGATTTGCTTTTTGATGGGGAAAGCAATATAAGGGTTGTCAATGCCGACAATGTACTGCTAGGAGGGGTTATACCCGGAAAGAATGTTGTTGTCGTCGGCGGCGGTGCAGTTGGCTGCGAGACAGCTCGATATCTTTCTGATCGTGGTACCATCAATGCAGAAACACTTAAATTCCTAATTACACAGAAAGCTGAAAACCCAAAAAAAATAGACACACTTTTAAATTGCAGTGACCGAAATGTTACAATTGTTGAAATGCTCAAAAGGATTGGTAATGGCTTTGATCCCGGTTGTGCGGGTCCTGTGCTGCGCGATTTGAAACGCCTGGGAGTAAGAAGTTATACCTTATCAAAAGTTAAGGCGTTGTCCGGGAATGAAGTTGTTGTTGTCCAAGAGGGAGATAACGGTTCGACAGAGTATCGGATTCCCTGTGATACACTTGTTGTTGCCGCAGGACGTATTTCACAGAACCAATTATATGAAGCATTGCGTAGCGGAGATAAACCGATTCACTTAGTTGGAGATGCAAAAACGGTCGGGAAGGTACTTGACGCAATTCGTCAGGCGGTTGATTTATCTGCCGAAGTCTAAATATACTCAAAGGGGAGAGATAATTATGGATATAAAGAACGTTACCGTATTCGGTGCAGGACAAATGGGCAGGCAGATGGCAGTGAATTTTGCCATACATGGATATAGGGTAATTATAACTGATAAAATTTCAACGGCGCTTGATTTTGCAAAAGTATGGATAGATAAATATCTGGATGAGCGTGTTAAAAAAGGAAAACTTTCAGATAAACAGGTTTCTGAAATTAGACAAAGGTTAATTATTCAGTCTGATGCTTACATGGCCGCAAAAGATGCCGATCTGATTGTTGAAGCTATTATTGAACAGGAGGAAGACAAATGTGAACTGTTTGCGTATCTTGATAAAATATGCCCTGCACAGACAATCCTCACTTCCAATTCCAGTTTTATTCCATCTTCAATTATGGCAGAGCATGTTAAGCGGAAAGACAAGACGGCAAATCTCCATTTCTTCAATCCCGCATTAGTGATGAAGCTGGTAGAAGTTGTGAAGAATCCATGGACAAGCGAGCAAACAATCCGAACGCTGATGGATTTTGCAGTCTCTTGTGACAAAACGCCAATATTTATAAAAAAGGAAATTGACGGGTTTGTAGCTAATCGCATTATAGCGAAAATCTCATCAGAGGCCCTCTATTTAGTTGAGAACGACTATGTAGCACCCGAAGATGTAGATACTGCGGTAGAAAATGGGCTTAATCATCCTATGGGACCTTTTCGGCTGATGGATTTGGTCGGTATTGATATTTCCTATCTGTCGCGTGCAAGAAAATATAAAAAAACAAAGGATCCCCAGGATAAGCCGCCAGCCTTTTTAGAGGAAAAATATAAAACAGGAGAATTTGGACGAAAAACGGGTAAAGGGTGGTATACATACTAGTATGACCCACACTAATCAACTAATGATTAGCATTCTACTCGATTAAAAGAGGAAGGAGATAGCAAAACAATGCGGATCAAGCAGACTACATTTTACGCCTTGCGTGCACTCCACGCAATTGAGCAGTCAGGGGAAAGGCTCATCACGTCCAAGGCCATTTCAGAGAAGGAACACATATCAGCAGGCGTGATGATAAGGATTTTAAGAATCTTACATCAGACCGGTTTTTTGAGTGTCCATCAGGGACGCGGTGGTATCAGCGGTGGTTTTGCACTGAAAAGAAGTACAGAGGAAATCACGCTGCTAGATGTCGTGGATGCCATGGAGGGATTGGACATCTGCGGCACATTAGACGCCGGGACAAAGAGGGATGAGAAAGAGTTTTATATCCACTGTCAGCAGGTCAACAGCCTGATAAGGGAAGAACTTGCCAGGCATACGCTACATGCGTTGTTCTCACATAAAAATATGAAGTAGAGTGCCAAAAGAAACAGAAAGAGGCAGGAATGTTCACCAAGTGACAGTAAAACAACAAGGAACTGATCATGGAATCCCAAGGGGCGTTTTCCAGATATACTTTAGAACAATAACTTCTCGGAATTAATATCTTCTGATGCTAATTCCGAGAAGTTATTGTTTGAGTATTATCCTGAACGGTGTTATTATTGAATCAAAGTGAAGGAGATTATATTCATGTGTAAGTTTGATGATTCAAATATTTTTCGAAAAATAAATATTTTTCTATTGGGTAACGTGAGTCTTCAGAGTAATTTGATACGTATACTGCTTGTAGTTTCGGCAATTCCGATTCTTATCATGAGCTTTTTTTCTTATTACAACGTGTCAAATATCATGCAAGAAAATACAAACGAACTGACAATGAACACTTTGGAGCAGACAAGTAACAACTTACATATTGCACTGGAGTCTTATGAAGATTTGCTTTATCAAATATACACCGATGATGATGTAGTGGCATTAGTCGACAATTTAAATCAGAATAAAGATGCAGCTGTTTCAGTCAATCAATTGCGAAGGTATATCAGAGAAGTATTGAATACCAAAAAATATATTCGTTCCATAGATATTATTACGTCGGAAGGTCTGATTATTACCTATGATCAATTGAGTTCATCAACAAATATTAATTCATGGATTAAGAATTATAGTTTATCGAAAGATGAATTGTTTGAGAAGGTTTCTGCTGATAATAATACGCATATATTCCCAACGGAGTATGGGACGAATTTTGCAAATGAAGATTACTATTTATTTCACATGGCACACCGCATTATTGATTACAAGAATCTAAACAAAAACAGCGGCATCGTCATTGTAAGTATTGATGAAGAATTTCTCCAGGATATATGCCTTTTAAAAGGAAGAATAGAAGATAAAATCAATAATTTCAATTTTATTGTGGATGAAAACGGCAGGATTATATCTTTTATCTCACAAGAAGAATTAACCCAAAATGTTGTCGGCAGCAATGCGACCATGGAGGAAAGACAAAATGCCTATACGCAATTTATAGAGAAGCGGAATTATTATGAAAAAGAATATATTTCACTGTCTGTTTATCAAGATGAAAATCTATCGTGGGATATTGTAAATGTATCCAATCAGAGTACTGTGATATCTGAGTTTAGTGACCAGTGGAAAAACTTGATTATTACCAGTGTGCTGTCAACACTGGTGGCCATTGCTTTGACCTTGTTGCTATCCAGACAGTTGACCAGATCCATTAAAAAAGTGGTTACAACAATGCAAGGGGCAAGACTGGAAGATTTAACAACCGCCAGGGTGGAAATTGATGAACTCATGCCTGTTGAGATTGAGTTAATAGCACTGCAGTTTAATGATATGCTTGGCAAACTGGAAACTGCCAGAGAGAATGAAAGAGAAGCCGGAGATAAGCAGCGAATCGCAGAAATTAAGGCGTTGGAAGCTCAGATTAATCCCCACTTCCTATACAATACATTAGATACGATTAATTGGATGGCGATAGATAAAGACGAGTTTGATATTAGTAATGCAATCAGCTCATTGGCCACAATTTTACGTTATGCCATCACAAATAGTAATGAGATGGTCTCTATAAGAGATGAAATGGAATGGTTAAAAAAATATATTTTCTTACAGCAGACCAGACTAAAATGTACATTTTATTGCAATATTGATGTCGCACCGGAAGTGATGGAATATAAAATATATAAATTGATATTGCAGCCCTTTATTGAAAATGCAATTATCCATGGTTTTAAAGATAGTAAGGAAGAATTCGAATTGGAAATTGTAATTAAGCTGAAGGATAAATTGCTGCATATTGTGATTAAAGATAATGGAAAAGGAATAGAGCCCCTGATGGTAGAAGCATTTAACCGCGGCATATTTGAAAAATCCGGAAGTGAAAATCATATAGGCATCGAGAACGTGATAACAAGGCTTAAAATGTATTATGGAAATCATGTAAACATTATATTTGAGAGTGTATTAGAAGAAGGGACGAAGATAACCGTTATAATTCCAGGGAGGTTATAAAGCGAATGAAGATTGTCGTTGTTGAGGATGAAGTGAGAATTAGAGAGGGGATTATTAAGCTAATTAGTAAAGTGTTCCAGAATTTAATTGCAGCTATGGCTGGATTGTGGCAGATGGATTAAAAGATTTGAAATCAAGTTATTACCTGTTATCCCAACATATGGATTGGAATATTTCCTTTGGGGATGCAGTCATG
>Ga0153994_1000438_pt1 | contig 11513 bp, 9 predicted proteins | sample TSNC078MetaG_FD_104735 | JGI IMG/M metagenome (GOLD analysis project Ga0153994, IMG submission 104735) | Attine ant fungus gardens microbial communities from North Carolina, USA - TSNC078 MetaG | ecosystem: Host-associated > Fungi > Mycelium > Unclassified | place: USA: North Carolina, Lumber...
AAATCCGTAATAAAAATGGAGATGTGGTTGAAACTTTAAAAACAGATAAAGATGGTTATGCAAAAAGTGGGCAGCTGATGCGGGGGGAATATACATTAGTTGAAACAGTAGCTCCAACCGGATATAAAATCAGCAATAAAGAAATAAGCTTTGAGATTACCGAGGCTAACGAATTGGTTAGTATGAATATCTCTAACGAATTGGCCAGTACAAATATTTCTAATGCTAAAGCTGCTATTACAGGTGTCCCTGAAACGGGCGATACGACTAATTTTCTGGTAATTATTGCGATATTGGCCATGTCTGGCTGTGTTGTTGGTGTGCTCTTATATAGAGCATATAGAGGAAAAAAAGAAAAATAGTTGCATTTATTTTAAGATAATAACGCAAGCTTCGGCGATATTCCCTTAGTTTACTAGAGCGAGGAGTTCACATCATGAGGTGCGGGGTTTACTCGAACAGATGAAAATACTGCGGTAAACCCTGTAATCTCAAGGTTAAAAGAAGCCATATATATAACAAGAAATTATTTGTAATACTTATTAAAAATATGAATTTATATGTCTATGAATCACGGAAATACCATCTTTTCCGTTTTTATACGGAAATCACATTTGGAAGAAATGAAGTAAGGAGGTCGAGGGGATGTTATACTCTGTTTTAACATTTATATTTAAAGTATTTGATTCTGCTTTGGCAACGATTTTCTTATTAAGTTTTAATGGATATAAAATCAAGGAAAAACCGGCTTTCTTGGGCCTGCTGCCGATACTAATTGTTATAACGGAGTTTTTCACCAATTGGTTTGATATAGTTGCAATAATGGTAAGTATTTTAACATCCTTTATTTTTATGAGGATATTGAATTTTAAGAGGACAACAAGGATAAGATGTCTCTGGTCCAGTGTTTTGTTCTATGAAACGTTTATGCTGGTTAATTCGATAGTCTATAATATCTTCCGGATATTCATGAATACAAAAATAATAGATTTAGGAGAACGAACCGATGTTTATATTGCGGTATGTATTATATCCAAAAGCATCTTGTTATTAATAACGGGAACGTATATTTATATAAGGAAGCGGTTGGAATACAAAATAGAGAACAAAAATATTCTGAACTTGTTATTTACTGCGCTATTTAATATAGTGTTAATTGTAATTCAGATGCAGGTTACAACATTTGAATCAGATTTTGTGGTCAACTTAGTGATGATCGAATTATTTATTAGTAGATTAATCCATTATTATATGTATGCAAAGTTAAGCGTCAAGAACCAGTTGGAACTGGAGTATAAACTGCTGAAGCAAAAAAATAATTCTGAAAAACAATTATATATGGAGAGAAAAGAACAATTTGAAGATATTGCGCGAATAAATCACGACATAAAGAATCACCTCATGTATGTTGGCTATCATATAAAAACTCTGAAATATGAGAAAGCGCTGGACTATATTGAGAGTATAGACAGGCAGACTAATATGCAGTCGGGAGGCATATTTTTGTCCAATGATGCTTTAAATTTTATCATTAATCATAAAATAAACGAGGCAAGGAAAAGGGGAATAAATGTCACGGTACATATGGAAGATGTTCAGGATTGTGCAGTTGTGGATTTTGATTTAAGTTCTTTTTTGGGAAATATTTTAGATAATGCCATAGAGAGTGCAGAAAACGAGATGGAAAAACACATCCAGATAGAAATTTATAATTTTTCCGGATACCAGATTTATTCCATAAAAAACAAAATAGGAAAGTCGGTACTGGCTCAAAATACGAAACTATATAGCAATAAAAAAGATAAAAAGAGACATGGATACGGCATGAAGCAGATACAGAATGTCATAAACAGCTATCAAGGTCATATCGATATATATGAAAAGGATGGATATTTTAATGTCAATGTGTTGATTCCAAGAGAATATGATATTAAAAAAAAGGAGGAGTACTATGCTGCAGATTGTGATATGTGATGACGAGCCGGACATAGTCAATCTGATATCCAATCAGCTAGATATCATTATGAGGTCTTTAGCCGAGTACAATTGTTATAAAACAACAAGCTCGAGGGAGGTTGTCAAATTAGCAAAAAAAATGAACATCGACTTGCTGCTGATTGATATAGAGATGTCAGAGATGAATGGTTTTGAAACTGTAAGACAAGCAAAATTTAAAAATAAAGAAACAATTGTAATATTTATTACAAATATGGACCTGTATGTCTACGAATCGCTGAAATATCATCCCTTTCGCTTTATACGGAAAACACATATGGAAGAAATGGAGGAAGCCATATCAAGTGCGGTTTCGCTGATTAAGACCAGAAGTACAATGCTAAATATACGGTATAAAGACAAAGAAAACTGCGAGATGATAGATATTGCTGTCAGAATTGAGGATATCATATATTTTGAGGCACAACATAATGATCTTCAACTGGTAACGATAAATGGGGTCTATACCTACCGGTCCACGCTGAAAATCGTCGAGAAGGAGTTGGCTGGCAGGGGATTTGTACGTATACATAGCGGCTATCTGGTGAATGTGAAATATATACATCTAATCAGAAAGACGGATGTTGAAATCTGTCTTTCTGATGGTAAAAAAGACCTGCCGGTGAGCAGGGGACGGCGCGATGATCTGATTCGGGCATATCATAAAAGTCTGCGATGAAGGAGAACAGAATCTAGAGTGTCTCAAGGATATCTTTCTAGATTGCTTGGGTGTGTAAATAAACCTGTGTCCCGGGTAATAAATGGTTCTTTTCTGGCAAGAATTCAGATATGGAATTCTTAATCAGAAAGGAACTATTTTTATGTCGATTGCTAAGGGACTGTAATTAAATAACTTGAGTTTTTACCGAATTTATGTTATTACTTTAAAAAACAAGATTTTAGTAATATGAAAGGTGGTAGTCAGCTTATGTAAATAACGGTCAAAGTGAACCAACTGCACGGCAAAACCTATTGTATTGGCCTATTCAGTTTTGCAAGCAAAAAGTGATAAATGCGCCTTATTAAATGGTAAAACTACAATGACACATAAGTGGGCAGACCTAAGTCAATGAATGCGAGCAGACTAGTGACAGCTCATGAAATCATTAACAATACAAATAATAATCTTAAGTTATGAGGTTAAGTTGAACTGGTGGTTGATGACTTAGAAAAAATAGAATGCCATAAAGATCTTGTAGCTGAGCATGAATATCGCTCTTACATTTTTGTATTATTTAGGGTTTGAATTTGGCATTTCGATCTCTCGGGATGTCTAATTGTAATTCTCCATATTGACTTTTTATTGTTTTCGAAGAATAACCATTTCATTTATTGTACTGTAATTCTCATATTCTTTTAGATTTTTTCATAATCAAAGGAAATATCCATCTCTGCTTCCAATAACACCCGAAGCATATCTTTAAAACTATTTTTAAATAAGATATAAACATCACCTACACTATTTATGTAATGATCTGTTTTAATTGTTCCTTTGCAATCGCCGTAAAAAGGCTCCTTCCTGATAAGAATTTTAATTATTACCAAGAAAGAGCGTATTTCTACCTTGTAGACACTTATTTTATTACACTGTTCTGCGAAGAAATTATTATCGTTTATTTCTTCGTAGCAGATCCAGTGTCAGTAAAACATTATCTTAAGGAAAAAAGGAAGTTATCAGCAATTCCCATTCTAACTCAACCATTTCCAATTCTTCCTGTGCACAAGAACTAATCATATAATCCCCGCTGCTAATTGATTTGAAAACACTATGATACTGATGAAAATTCTCTCTATCATTATTAGAAAAATCTAAATCCTTTACTTGATCAGACAAACCAACACCGAGCATCTTAACATAGCTCTCCTTTAATGTCCAATATCTTGCAAATAGGCCTTCTGCCAAGGAACGATTGCTTAGGGATTCTCTCTCTTTTTTCGACAGAACGATATTCGCCAAGGAATAATCACAAGTAATCTTCTCCACATCAATTCCCACCTCATATTCAGACACCGCCACTGCAACACAGCTTTTGCAATGACTTATATTAAAATAAACACCAACAGGCCTTTTTAAATATGGTTTTCCATAGACCGTGCTCTCTCCTAATTGTATCCCATCTTTTATACCGTATTCCATATGAATTGCATATAGAAGCAATCCATATGACATAACACTTAATAATCGGTCCTCATAGAATTGATATCGTCCCACTCTGCGCTTTCTTTCCTCTGTGAGTAAATCGTAGATTCGTTCATAGTGCTCTGCATTTATTTTTTCAAACTGCTTAAAATAGTATATCAATCCAACCACACACTTTTCTTATTCTTTCTTTCCGATAGCAATAAATGAAGTATTGTTAACTCTTCCCCAAGAAAAGGTACTAAAATTATTCTGATGAAAAAGCCGCTCTATTTCATTCTTGGAATATATTTTTATATCCCCTTCCTTGCTATACTTCATAAATAGATTCATAATAAATCTTGAGACAGTCGGCTGGTAGCAATCACTCAATATCAATGTCCCTCTAGTGCAAAGGACTCGATAAATCTCTCGTATCACACGGTCAGGATCCGGATAATGATGGAAGGAGTCGGTACACATAACGACATCAAAGCTATGGGCGTTATAAGGAAGATTTTCAGCATCACCCACTAATAAATTTGCACTTCCATTTAACTTTCTCTTTGCCACTTCAATCATATTCGACGAAAGGTCAATTCCATAGGCATCAATAGTATGATTCTGTTCCAATAATTTTTTTAAAATCGCACCGGTACCACATCCGATATCCAATATAGAATCATACTGTATTTTTTCTAATCGTTCAGAAATTGGCTGGTATAATTTTCTTGCATGTTCTCCATAGACCTTGTAATCATAAGTTTCTGCTTGGCTGTCAAATGTGACTCTGGACTTCGTTTTAAAATCATTCATATAATTCGACTCCCTCCCTCTCTTTACCTACCAATGTTCTAAAATAAACAAAGCTAGCTATCGCAGCCGCTATATGGCTGATTAATACCGCAATCCAGATTCCATTTAATTCAATACTAGTCAGTGATAGAAGTTTCACGAGTGGCATACGCACAATCATATAATAGAAAATCATCAAGAACATTGCGCTTATCGGTTTTCCATATCCATTGATCGTACCGAGTATACAGTTTGTAATTGTATTGCAGCTGTACCCAATCGAAATTATTTTAAAGTAGGTCTGCACCAATTGTCCACTCTGTACACCTGCCCCAAATAGTCCCGCTAGGTTCACCGAGAATAGTACCATCATTCCAGTTAATACAAGCAATATTATACCGCCGAACAGTATACTCATATTCAAATATTCTTTTGCTTTACTCTCTTTCTTCGCGCCATAACACTGCCCTGTACAGGTTGTTAAAGATATGTTAAGTGCCATTGCAGGATAGAGCAAAACAGTCTCTAATTTTCCACAAATTCCAAAAGCCGCAATCGGAAGAACTCCAAAGGTGCTGACTATGGATGTGATAAAACTAGTGGACAATGCTGGTAAGCTCTGCTGTATAATGGATGGAGCAGCATTTTTAACAATTTCCTTCAAGATATCCTTATCAAAACTCTTTAAATGAATCTCCACCAATTTTTTCTTTTGTATATAGAAAATCAATATCATTATCATAATCCCTTGTGAAATTAGCGTAGCCACTGCAGCTCCTTTGATTCCCATCCAACGAATAAAAAGAGGATCCAAGATAGCATTTAAAATAGTACAGCTGATAATGGACAACATCTGCATCAAGGAATTACCAAAGCTTCTCAATACTGCTGTAAAATAAAGATACATAAACACGAATAAAAATCCTAAAATATAAATTGACAAATACTCTTTCGCCATAATGAAAATTTCTTCCGGTGTATTCAATATACCCAATATAAAATTGGTACTGAATTCACAAACCACTGTTAAGAACAAGCTAAACCCGAGCGCAGCCAAAAATGAAGTCGAAATTATTTTTGTAATTCCTTCCTTATCCTTCGCCCCTATACTTCTAGACAACAAGATGGATAGACCATTTGTCGCTCCCATGCCAACAGACATAAAGATAAGAATGAGCGGAGAAGAAACCGTCAATGCCGCAATGGCACTTTCACCGAGTATATTTCCAATCCATAAACTGTCAACGATGTTGTAGAGTATATTGAACATATAGGTTACTAAAATTGGTACTGATAATGAAATCAGATTCTTCTTTATATTCCCTTCTGTAAAATCCCTAGAAAAAACATCCATAATATACACCTCTCTCTTCTTAAAACAAGCTGATTGAATACTAATCATTGAATTTTATTCATTCAGTGGCTTTAAATTTACCCTAGTAGAAAAAGGTTAAACTTTTCTATTAGGGATTTGCCTTAAAATTAAACCTTCTTAATACCTAATAATGTAGATAATATTTTACGCATCTGTCCCATTCGCTGATCCAGATTCTCTGTATTGCTTCCAGAAAGATTCTTTATCTGTCCATATACGATAAATTCAGCGATCATATCCGTTTCTTCTAAATCAATCTCACCCTTATGGTTTAGCTCATGAAGCTCCTGCCTGATATGGGGAAGCAGATAATTACACATCTTAAGTGTCAGTTGCTCATGCATCTCTTCATTCTCATGCTTATGATAGAATTCATGGTAGCGGCTTCTCTCATCTTTTGAGAGCATAAGCCATCCTATCTTGTCGAGTCTCTCCTGAATGGACATTGACTTATCATGAATTGTTTCAATAAACTCTTCACAGGATTCCTTTACATACTGCTCCATCGCCACTTGATATAAGACCTGCTTTGATTTAAAATAGCGATAGCATAAGCCTTGCACTACATTTAACTCCCTTGCGATATCAGCCATAGAAGTCTCTTCGTAACCTTTTCTGACAAATACAGTCATCGCAGCATCCAATATCTCTTGTTTCCGTATCTCGGGGTCTTTTGAGATTCTTGCCATTTTATCACCTCTTCATGACATCAGTATATCACGCCAGTAAATATAAGTCAATGAAAACTGTTTATTCGTTTGGATATTTTTGGCTCATGATGATAAAACCTTGGCATATCGGTTGCGTCTATAGAATTTATATAACTCATAGCTCAGATCAATATTTTTAAATACTTTTAAAAAGCGATATATGACAACGCTCGCTACAAATACAGATACTTTCATGCTATCCTCTCCTCCTTTCCAGTTCCTCCAAGGGTCACTCCTTGATAGATTGTAACATTGTCTCCAATGATGCAGGTTTGTCCGACCACAACCCCTAACCCATGATCAATGAATAAGTTTTTCCCAATAATGGCACCTAGGTGAATATCAATCCCTGTTAAGAATCTTGAAAAGTTCGATATCAGTCTCGGTATCACTACACCTCCTGCACAATATAAATGATGTGCGATGCGATATAAAAACACGGCATGCAACCCTGGTAACAGAAAAGCACTTCGAGACTACTGACTGCTGCAGGCTCTTTTTTTTAATATAATGAATCGTATTTTTTAACTGTCAGAACAATGAGCCAAACCTCCTCGCCATACTATTAATTTTTTGTTACTCTTCATATTATTTTAAAACCCTGTTAATTGATTCAATGCAAGCTTCTGTTGCAAGAATATTCTGGTGTATTCCATCCATATCCTCAATGTTTAATTGTTCAATACAAGTATTCCATAAGTCCATATCAATCTCGGATGATTTGGCTTTGATAAAATGTAGCTCTGATTCTATTTGTGATGGATTGTAATTCTTCTGGGCATTGGAAAAGCTTCGGAACTGGTTAATGAATAAGAGTAAATCTTTTGTTTCTATATTTGGAAAACTTGGAATTAGATAAGACCAGTCTTCAAAATAATCGTTCACAAGTTCCACAAGTTTTTTATTGTCATCGGAATATTCCTTTAAAATCTGACTCCATATCTCTTCCACGGAATGATGTTTCCCATATTGAACAAGTTCATTCGTATCGACATTCATCTGGTTTAGAAAATCCGTTTCTGAGTGAAAGGTAAATTCTTCTTTTTCAGTAGATTCTGATATCATTGAATCAATGATGATAACATGTCCTACTCTATCCTTGTTTTGTTCCATCAATTTAATAATTTCTAATGTAAATAATCCACCGAGACTATAGGAAAGCATATGGTAAGGTCCCGATTTCTGTATTGACTTAATGAGTTCATAATATTTCTGAGCGAGATCTTTAATCGAAATATTCTGAGGAGCTATCACATTCGCATTATAACGGATTCCATATAAGTTATATCTTTCATCAATCCTTCTACCCAATTGAATCAAATGGTCAATTCCGCCGGTCACATCATGAATCATAAAGATATTTTCTGTACCTTCTTCCGCCTCTCTGATCGGTTCTATCTGATAAGGTGTTGTTGTATGTTTGGTTTTCTTATTCAATAATTCTGTTATCAGCATCGCAGTGTTTCTGATGGTAGGATCTTTAAATAATTTGGAAATCGTCAAATCTACTTGGAACATTTTTTTGATTTCTATAATTAATTGCGTAATCTGTAACGAGTATCCTCCGGATTCAAATAGGTTATCTTCCACTCCTATATAATCCACACCCAACGTTTTTTTCCACAGTTCAGAAAGTTTCTTTTCGATTTCTGATTGAGGCTCCACATATCTCCTTGTTTCTTTGTGAACTTGTGCCTGCTTACGCAGCTTACTCACATCGATTTTACCATTTCCAGTCAGAGGTATCTGATCTAGTTTCGTAAATCTGGTTGGAATCATGTATTCCGGTAGGAACTTTGATATCTGTTCCTTGATTTCCTTATCCTCTATCGTTTTATCCGCTGTATAGAATGCATGAAGTACCTTGATTCCTCCTGCTTCTACATCCACAACTGCTGAATCTTTTATTCCGGAAACGCTCTGGATACTTTCCTTTATCTCTCCAAGCTCCACACGGTATCCTCTCACCTTTACTTGATGATCTTTTCTGCCCATGAATATAATGTATCCGTTTTTATCCAGTATTCCATAATCACCAGTTCGATAGATTTTTCCATAGACCGGATGTTGGATAAAGGCCTGTTTCGTTTTTTCTTCATTGTTGACATAGCCAATTGCTACACCAGAACCACCGATATAAATCTCTCCCTCCACTCCAAGAGGACATGGTTCCATGTTGTAGTTCAATACATACATTGTTTGGTTTGCCAAAGGCATTCCGTAAGGAATTGTTTTCCAGTCATCGGATACCTCTTGAATCGGATAATAAATAGACCAGATAGAAGCCTCTGTTGCCCCACCTAAACTGATTACATCACAGTCATGATAAGTCTCTTTTATCTTATCCGGCAGATAAATCGGAATATAATCACCGCTTAATAGTGCAAGACGCAGATGGTTGTCATTATCCACTGGCGATGGAATGACAGTGCTCTGTTTCCTATCATCCTTATTCGGAAACTTATTTGTAACTGCTGTATCCGCTGTTTTCTTTAATCCAAGTTCCAGAGAATGTAACATCACTTCCCCAGTTTTTAAATTAAAGTAGCTTTGAATCTTTTTGAAGTTCATATCCCCAATTGAGCAAACCCCGATTTCCAACTGTTCTGCGATATTCGTGAGCAAGGATACCATAATGCCTGTATCAATAAAGGAATATAAATAGCCGTTTCCTGAATATCTTGGCATGGACACTCCTGGATTATAAATAAAGTACACCGTACATGCAGAGGCTGCGAATATCTTCTTGTTTGTGAAATACTGAGAATTTTCGTCAATTCGCTCTTTGTTGTTAACCAAATTTAAGCTATGCTCAATCGGATTATAGTAATATAAACCTTCTTCTAGATTTTCCACTCTATCTTTTTTTACATAGAGATATACATCAATTGGATAGAGACCTCCCGCACTTGCATAATAATAATGGGCCTTGTCCCCTTCTTTACATTGTCGGAATGCGGATAATAATTCAGAGAATTTTTCTTTTCCTACCAATGTATCTTTATCAAAATCCCTGATCGAGATTCTCTTTCCAATCTCGTCGGGATATTTAGGATTCCCATCCAGATAGATTTTTTTGAGAGGATTTTTGACACTGTTACGAACCAATTGCTCTCTTTTAAACGCTCCGTACTTTTCGGCATTTATCAACAGGTTTTCACCGTATTCATGCAGCAGAAGGTGATCTTGTGAACGGAACAGCTCTTCGGGATCGAGTATGGAATCCACAAGCACTCTATCATGAATCAACCTATCGATCGATTCTTCCACTGCTTCGGTTTCAAATTCCTTAAAATACTGAATTAACTCTTCTCTCTCACTTCCATCTTGTGTCTTATAATATAATTCGGGCATGAGCTTTGCGATTGTTCCCGTATAATCTTTTTTATTGATCGTAATTTCAGAGTTTTTTTCTGTCCAATGGACAACCGGTGACCAGAAATACTTTTTATAGGTTTTGTCTGTTCCTTTTTCATTATATTGAAGGAACATATCCATAATTGCAGGAACCGAATTCCAAACTGTGATTCCTTCCTGTTTTACAATCTGAGAAATTTCATCTATATTTCTCTGATTCGTCACCATAATTAATGATGCACCTCTGCTCAGGGAACCGAACAGATCATAAACCGATAAATCAAAGCACATGGAGGACAAGCCAATAAAGCGATCGTTTTCATCCACATTAAACTTACGATTCATATCTACAATGGTATTGGCTGCGCTCTCATGCTTAATACCAACTCCCTTTGGAGTTCCAGTACTTCCCGAAGTATAAATGATATAAGCCATTTCTGATTTATTATGAATGGAAGGAAAGCTGGTTTCGTACTTCTTGAGCGCTGGAAGTATTTCGACTGTATCAAGTGTACATTTACAGCCTGCATTTTGAGAGATATATCGTCTTCTGTCTTCTGGGTAAGCTTTATCAATGGGGACGTAAGCGGCTCCTGTTTTTAATATTCCTAGAATTCCTGCAATGCTTGAAATATCCCTTGTGGAATAAACTGCAACAATATCACCACGGACAATGCCTTTTTCCTTTGTTAGATAATTGGCAAATTGGTTGGCTTCGGAGTTTAATTCCTTGTAGCTGTAATAGGTATCGCCTTTTTTTACTGCTATATTATCTGGATATCGCTCCATCGCTTTTTCAAACATTCCATGTAAGGTATCCGTTTCGAAGGTTTCCCTCTTATTGTTATAATTATAAAGGTAAGAAACCAAGTCGGTCAGAAATAAAAAAAGACCAAATCGTTAATTCCGATTTGGTTTTTACCCATTGAACAATAGTCGCGGATGTTTAGCCGATGCCTATGGGGTTTCAATTAAGAAACTTTTCCTTAAATATAGAAACCTAGATTCTTTTATCAGCAAGATGGGAACCTGTAAGGGCTTGTTTTCTTAAAAATGAGTACACAAACCAAACCCTACTGCGTAGTGTTCAAAAAAATATTCAGTTACGGTTCCTATTCCCGTCTGTGATAAGGTTTTAAATGGTTCCCCTTGCAGAAAGGAC
>Ga0153994_1000440_pt1 | contig 11484 bp, 10 predicted proteins | sample TSNC078MetaG_FD_104735 | JGI IMG/M metagenome (GOLD analysis project Ga0153994, IMG submission 104735) | Attine ant fungus gardens microbial communities from North Carolina, USA - TSNC078 MetaG | ecosystem: Host-associated > Fungi > Mycelium > Unclassified | place: USA: North Carolina, Lumber...
CATGACCCAATGCTTTTCCTGGAGGATTAACCCTTACCAAACCCATAGGAAGACTTACTTGATTATAATAACATTTGCAAAGCAGTGTTACAACAATTATCCGGTAAAAAATAGTTTGTTCGTCAATGGGGAATAAGTGATTATTTATCCCTTCCCGTATCTTAGTTATTGACGACAAAGCAAAAGAGACAGCAGTTAAAATTAAGCCCCGGTTAGGGGGCTTATTGCATATTATATCATTCTGGTTTTGATTTGCATTTTCCCTGCACTTTTTTGCGTTTTTGTGTTAAAATACGAAATCCGCATGAAACAAGAAAATCCCACACCCCGATATTTATATATGCAAATGTCAATATAAAATGCAGGTTTTTTACAAAATAAAAATGTATGAAAACCTACATTTTTATTTTGTATTTTTAACTCTCTTCAGATAAAAACTGCAGTTGGTCTTTGAGTCTGTACGATGGTCCATTTATGTTTAAAACGGAACATCAGTCGTACATTTTAGATTACTCACATATTCATTTTCATGAATCGAAAACGGAATCGGAATCTGTCCTCTTTGGACCGCCCATTTTAACGCTATGACCGCAGGATGCACCTGATGAGCTTCAGCAATTTTTACCATTTCGGGCATTTGTATATCCGCAATATCATCAGGAAGCATATCTCGTTCGGGTCTGGTAGGCGATCCGATTGGCATGAAGCCAATTGGCTGAATCCCTTGTGCTACCAGATAATCAAACAGTTCCTGCTGCTGGAAGCATGGATGCAATTCCATTTCACATCCTGCCGGCTTTATTTTAAGCAGCGGCAGTACTGCATTAAGTTTTGGAATCGTCATATTGGAAATGCCAATGTGACGGACGAACCCTTTCTTTACTAAGGCTTCACATTGTCTGTAGGTGCTGACAAACTCATCTACACTAAATGGTTTAGACTCCGGATTGCGGGAGTCAACATCGCAGCCCGGCGCGTGATAATTCGGGAACGGCCAGTGAATGAAAAATAAGTCAATATAATCACACTGCAAATCTTCAATGCTCCTTTTACAGGATTCCTCCACCTGTTTATGCATGTCATTCCAGACCTTGGTCGTGATATAAAGTTCTTTTCTTTCTGCAATACCTTCATCAAAAGCAGTTTTAAATACACTTCCAATTTGTTTTTCATTGCCGTAACATGCGGCACAGTCAAACAAACGATATCCACAGCGAATTGCTCCGGCTACGGCATCTGATACCTGCTCCGGCGTAAAACGATCGGAACCGAAGGTTCCCATACCGATACAGGGGATTTCTTCTCCGGTACATAATTTTCTTTTGGGCACAATTGCCGGATTAATACGTTCCATTCTTTATTGTCCTCTCTGTTTTATTAGGCAATAACGCCCTTCTTCAATATAATATTGGCATACAAAGCTTTTTCGCTAGTCATAATAACAACCGAAGAATGCTCCTTTGTCTTATCGTAAAACTCCCATTTGTCTATTTCTTCAAAACAAGCTTCTCCCCGATGATCATAGTGAGATACAATTCTTTTGTACTCATCCCATATCGGTGTCTTAACCGTATCACCCTCCACCAAAGACATGAGTGTACACGGATGGTCTACATAGGTATCCAATGGGAACACTTGTAATATCGCATCTAATATTTCCGGTACGCCATGGCCATCCATCCGAATCACTTTCTTTCCATAGGTATGTCCGGGAAAATTCCCGTCACCAATAGTCAGTTCATCTGTATGTCCCATTTCACAAAGTACTTTTAATAACTCCGGGGGTATAATAGCCGGTATTCCTTTTAACATATTTTCATCTCCTATTGTTCGCTGTCGATCAGAATTTTACCCTTAACAGTTCCTGGCACCTTATACAGCTCAAAGGCATCTGCAAGCTTACTTAAAGGTATTTTCTTATAAATAAACGATTCATCTATTTTAAGCTGACCTGTCTTAAAATAATGAGAGGTCAAAGCCCATTCCTCACCGGGAAATGGTGCTCTGTAAGACATCCAAGAACCTGTCATAATAAATTCCTTACGGTTCATCTGTTCCCACTCCTCTACTGTAAAGGTTAATGCCTTTGTTGGCGTTCCAACAAAACATATCCTTGCCTTATTCGCCGCCAGGTCAAATGCCATCTTCATAGTGATGGTATTTCCCGCCGTCTCATAGATAAAGTCAAAACCTAACCCATCCGTTAGTTTCATGGCCTGTTCCATATAACTAGCCTGAGATGTGTCGATTCCGGCCCCGGCTCCAAGGCGCATTCCCAACTCCAGACGCTCCTTTACAAGATCAAATATAACGACTTTTTTGGCCCCGAAAATATTTGCCCACTGCAGCGTAAACATTCCAATAGTACCGCCGCCTAAGATGGCCACTGTCTTGCCGCCCATAAAGGGAAGCCGTTTTAACCCGTGGAGGGCGACTGTCGCCGGCTCAAAAATGCCCCTTGTTCAAAGGTGATTCCCTGTTCATATTTGACTGCATTCTTCTCCGGAATCACAACATACTCTGCGAAGCTTCCAAATTCACGGGAACCGATAAAACTATAATGTTTACATAATGCGTAATTCCCTTTAAGACAGTCCACACATTTCATACAGGGAATCAAGGGGACACCGGCAATATAATCTCCTGGTTGCAGATTCTTTACATTTTCACCGACTTCTTCAATAACACCGGAAAACTCATGCTCAAACCAGCGCATCGCTCCGCCGCCGCCCATGGTTCCTCCCTGCAGCAGCCACTTCCCGGGAACCACATGATAACTAAGAATCAATCTGGGATTAGCCTTGTATTCACTCAGGCAAATGCTCATGCCACCGGCCTGCCCTCCCTGTTCCTGTGTCTCACCGGGATATACCACTCCTGCTCCCAAGGTACCACATGCCGCATCCAAACCACCCGCGACAACCGGCGTTCCCGCTTCCAGCCCGGTCTCCTTCGCCGCCTGAGAGGAAACCTCTCCTACAACCTCACTGCATTCAGCTATTTCCGGAAGAAGATAGCGTGGGATTCCTAATTTTTTACCCATCTCTTCATTCCAGATACCATGTCTCATATCAAAACAATGAAGACCATACGCCTGTGATTTATCAATCGTTTTCTGCCCTGTTAGTTTATAGACAATAAAACTATTGGACTGTAAAATTTTATCAATTTTTTGATAAACATCCGGCAGGTTCTCTTGATACCATAGAATTTTAGCTGTTGAATATGAAGGCTGCAGAGAATTTCCTGCATTTTCAAAAATTTCTCCCGCACCTACTTCTCTATTTAATCTGTCGCATATAGATTGTGCTCTGGTATCCATCCAAATGGGCGTGTTAGTCAAAACCTGCCCCTTTTCATCAATTGCAATGGCCGACCAGCTTTGCCCATCTACGCCAATTCCGACAATCTCCCGGGGTCTGATTCCACCGGAAGTTATCACCTGCTCTACCGCCTTACAAACGGCATTCCACCAGTCAACCGGATCTTGCTCTGCCCAGCCTTCCCTTGGGTGATACACCGGATACGCCTCGCTTGCCGTCGCCGCCACTTCACCATTGATGCGAAATGCCGCCACCTTGCATGCGCTCGTTCCAATGTCTATCCCCAGTAAATATTTTTCCATCATTACCCCCGAACGCTATTAAAAGACCGCCGGGAAATGACTAAGCTTCTGTCATTCTCCGGCGGTCTTTTTGTACCTTAATTAGTCATATAAATTCTGAGCAATTTCTTCATCTTCCATATTAGCAGATGTATACCATTGGGCGCCGGTATCAACATCTTCTACGGTTCCTCCGGTAGCTGCATTGTACAGTTGCTGTACTAAAGCTTCACCCATGGCAACCGGTGCCTGTGTTACAGCGCCAAGGAAAATATTGTTTTCAACAGCACCTTTAATAACTTCACCGGAATCAAAAGCCACACCAATAATCTGTCCTTCTTCAATGCCAAATTTCCCAATATTTTCATTTGCAGTTACCATAGCTTCTCCTGAATGTTGATTGGAGCCATAAATTGCAATCGTGTCTGCCTTGTTTAATAATGTCTGGCAATCAATCGCGGAGAGTTCCGAAGTTACCTGTGCCGGTACTAAAACTTCAATCACAACATCGGCGCCATCTGTGGCGGTTACGGTGGAATCCGCTACATACTTGTCATTGCCTTCTACTGTCACTGTTTTTCCATCTGCCGCAATAAGTTCCCCGATTTTATCTATAAAACCTAAGCCACGCTGGACAATGGATTCAGAGGTGGCATCCTGACCTAAAACACCAATTCTTACCGGTTCTGATGCACTTGTTATCTGCTCGGCAATGGCATCATACATATTCTCTGCTGCTAATTCACCGGCTGCATAATTGTCAGTTGCAACATTTGCAAGTACGGAGCCTTCCGGTGCATCTGGAACACCTGAGTCAAAACCAATTACCGGAATACCGGCATCCATACTAGCCTGAAGAGAGTCTAGCGCGGCACTTGTATCAAGTGCGGCAAATCCAATCGCTGCCGGTTTTGCATTGATTGCATTGTTTAACATCTGAATCTGGTCAGCAATATCAGATTCAGAATTCGGTCCTACAAAGTTAATGGTAACACCTAATTCTTCGGCCTTATTTTCTGCGCCTTTTAACACGGCCTGCCAATATTGGTGCTGAAATCCTTTTGAAACAATTTCAAAATGCAAATCGGAATCCGCAGCAGCGGGCGCATCAGTTTCGTCGTTGGCCGTTGTCTCTGCCGCTTTCGTGTCAGCTTTCGTATCTTTTTTTGTCTCTGTAGTTCCTGAACCACATGCCACTAATGATACCATTAAGGCCACGCATAACAACATTACCCATACTTTCTTTTTCATATAATACCTCCTGATTTCATTTTTTGTAATTATATTTTATCTTTCCTTAGAAGAAAAGAGAAGCGAATATTTTACATGAAATAGTGAATATCTTCCACACCATTCCTATTGAAGCTTCTTATTCTTTTGAACATCAATAAATACTGCTCCAATTAATACAATGCAGGTGATAATCTGCTGCCAGTTCGCCTGAAGGCCAATATAGGGAAGACCTGTCTTTAACATTGACATAATAAATACGCCCAACAAGGTTCCTACAATCGAGCCTAAACCGCCATTCATAGAGGTTCCGCCAATGATGGCCCCGCCGATGGCATCAAGCTCAAGGCCGGCTCCTGTTCCGGGAGCGATTGCCTGAAAAGTGGCCGCATAAGCAATACCGGCCAGTCCGGTAAAAAGTCCCGAAATGATATAAGCTCTCATCTGATATTTCACCACATTAACACCAGAAAGTCTGGTTGCTTCTTTATTTGACCCGATAGCGATAATATAGCGCCCCGTATTGGTTTTATTCAGCACGATCGACATGACAAAAACAATGATGATAATAAATAAAAATCCAATGGGCAATTTAAACCCTCCCATGTCAATCTTAAAAAGGCTGCGAAACCAACCATTCTCACTCCCGACTGTAGGCCAGGTCTGAGAAAGTCCACCGGTAGCAATAGAGCCGATTCCTCTGGCAACCATCATTGTCCCCAACGTTGCAATAAACGGTGGTAAATTAAAGACTGCCACCAACGTTCCGTTGAGAAGGCCAAATGCCAGACCAACCGTAATTGCCGCCAGCAATCCTACTACTACCGGCATTTCTTTGGCATTAATCAAATAGCCGCCTACCAGACCACAGCAAATCATGCCGGTTCCAATGGAAAGATCCACGCCACCGGTAATCAGGCAGAAGGTGACACCAATCGCCATCAATGTTATATAATAAGAATAATCCAGAATACTCAATATGGTGGAATATTGCCGAAACATCGGACTCATCAGGCAGAAAAAGCCAAACAGTGCGATAAGAACAATCACAACAACTATCTTCTGGGTTCCGATTGCTTTGACTAACGGATTATTAATAAATACATTTCCTTTTTTATGATTATTTTCCATTATCGTCACCCCCTAATCTCTTTGTGTTGCCAAATGCATAATCTTTTCCTGAGTTGCTTCTTCAATTCTGATTTCTCCGGTCTTCCTACCTTCACACATGACAACGATGCGGTCGCTCATTCTCAGTATTTCCGACATTTCGGAAGAAATCATAATGATGGATTTCCCCTCGGCCGCTAATGTATTTATCAAATGATAGATTTCACTTTTGGCACCGACATCAATTCCTCTTGTTGGCTCATCAAAAATAAGAATGTCACAATCCTTAATCAGCCATTTCGCAATAACGACTTTCTGCTGATTCCCACCGGAAAGATTCACGACAAGCTGATCTACCCCCGGTGTTTTCGTTTTTAGCTGTTTTACATATTCTTCTGCTTTTTCATTTTCTTTCTTTTTGTTAATGAATATGCCTGACATGTAGTCATTAAGGGATGCCATTGTAGAATTCTCGGCCACGGTTTTCTCCGTTACAATTCCGAAACGCTTTCTGTCCTCGGAAAGATATCCGATACCCAACTTTACCGCATCACTGGGCGAATGGATTTCTACTTTCTTGTCATTGATATAGATATCTCCTCCCTCTTTTTTATCGGCACCAAAAAGTGCTCTGGCTGTTTCTGTCCGTCCTGCCCCCATCAGGCCCGAGAAGCCAAGAATCTCACCTTTATGCAGCGAAAAGCTCACATCCCTGACCATTTTACCGGCTCTTAAATGTTCTACCTTAAGAACAATCGGTGCATCCTCAGGAACTGCGCTTACAGTTTTAGGTTCTTCATATATAACACGGCCAACCATCATATTAATAATATCATGCTTTGTGGATTCCTTTGTAACCAGTGTTCCGACATAGGCACCATCCCGCATAACACTCACCCGATCTGTGATGACATTGATTTCATCCATCCGATGGGATATATATACAATCCCCATCTGCTTCTTTCTTAAATCCCGGATAATTTTAAAAAGCTCGTCAATTTCAGACTCAGTGAGCGCCGCCGTAGGTTCATCAAACACAATGATTTTAGCCTCATGGGAAATGGCTTTTGCTATTTCACACATCTGCTGTTTCCCAACTGTCAATTTGCTCATTTTTTCTTTTGGATTAATCTTTATTTTTAATTGCTCAAACAGTTTTGCCGCCTCTGCATTCATGCGGGCATCGTCAATGAAACCGCCTTTTTTAGGCTCTCTGCCAATAAAGATATTTTGCGCCACACTTAAATGACCTAACATATTTAACTCTTGATGCACGATAACTATCCCGGCATCTTGCGCCTCTTTGGGACTGGTAAATTCTACTTCTTTCCCTTCGTAAACAATTTTCCCTGAATCTTTTTTATATATTCCGGTCAATACTTTCATAAGTGTTGATTTCCCTGCCCCATTTTCTCCCATTAAGGCATGAACTTCACCTTTTTTGATTTCCAGATTCACATGATCTAATGCATGCACGCCAGGAAAAGACTTATCAATTCCCTCCATGGTTAAAATGACTTCACCCATATTTTCACCTCTTTTCTCTTCCATCTTAGTTCTTTCTCCTTCGGCTTCGTATATCGGCATATACTGCAATAATAACTATGATGCCGGTAATTACATACTGATAATCCTTCTGGAATCCCATCGCCAGGATACCTTCCTGCAAAAGAGCTATAACCATAACACCAATGAAAGAGCCACCAATGGAGGCAAGACCGCCGGACATGGAGGTTCCTCCCATGACGCAGCCGGCAATGGCCTCATTATTAAAGGTATCTCCAAGACCCGGCTGAACCGTCGTATATGCGCCAACATAAAAAATAGCTGCTATTCCGGCGCAGATTCCACAAATAACATATGCCAGCATTTCCCATTTTTTAACATTGACACCGGATAACCTTACCGCTTCCTTATTAGAACCGATACAAAGGATATAACGTCCCGCCCTTGTTTTCGTCAGTAACATCCATAACAGGATAGCGGCAACTATTAAAATAATAAGACCTGTCGGTATAGTTACATCGCCAATCTTCATTTTAATCAAATTACGATACCAACCCTGAGGCCAGCTGACCGACTGGGTTTTTGTAAATACGGAGCCGACCCCTTTTGCCAACATCATAATTGCCATAGATGTAATAAAAGAAGGTAGTCCACCATAGGCGACCAAAAAACCATTAAGGATGCCAAATAATAATCCGACACAAATGCTGGCTATCAAACATATGATCACCGGCAGTCCGCTTTTCGTAAGAAGCTGTCCGGAAATCAAAGCTGCCGCAAACATGACCGGTCCAATGGAAAAATCAATTCCTCCGGTCGCAATTACAAATGTCACTCCAAATGCCAAGAATCCCAGGAAATATGCATAATTCAATGCACTTAAAATTCTGGAATAGCTTAAAAAAGTGGGGCTTAATATGGCAAAGATAACATATAGTAAAATAAGTACGCCACAGAGCACTAATCTATTAAACCCAATTTTTTTAACAAAAGAGCTGCTCTTTATCTTCTCCAACTTTCTTCCTCCTGTTCTCTATAATCTATGATTTTATTATATTCTAAGGAGTTTTGATTTTTAATAGAATATTATCCACAAAAGGGGGAATTTTTTCTAATTCTTCTCCCTGAACGGAAACAATAACTTTTCATTTTCTTCCGTATAAATGGTTTCTTTGGTAATTAGCACTGACCCTGAATCCACCGCCTCCGGAATTGTTTGGTTAATAGCCGCCTCGTATGCCATTTTAATTCCAAGATACCCCATATTTAATGGTTTTTGAACAACAATGGCATCAAACACGCCTTCCTCCAATAGTTGAATTTGCTCCATTGAACTGTCAAAACCAATCAGCCGTATTTTATCTGAAAGGCCTAATTCTTTGACCGCTCTTGCTGCACCCACTGAGGAATCTTCATTTAGACCAATAATCATATTCATATCCGGATGGTCGTTAAGCATTTGAACGGTCATTTCATAGGCCATATCATAGTCCGCATTGGAAAACACCACCTCTACGATTTGTTTCTCATACACGCCTAAACCGGCCCGAACTCCCTGCTCTCTTTCAATCGCCGTAGATGCCCCCGGGGTATGGCTGACAATGCCAATCACCGATGTTTCATCCGCATACTGCTGCATATAGTCCCCCATTTTATAACCACCTTCATAGTTATCTGTGGCAATGACGCATTGTCCGATTTCTTCCTCCATAACAGAATCCAACAGCACCAGCTTAATCCCTGCCGCTTCAATTTTTTTTGCATAGGGTATGGTCATTGTAAAGCTGCTGGGCACCAGGGCAATGGCATCCGGCTGCATGGCAATAGCTTCTTCAATCATCTCATGCTGCAGCTCATATTCAAGCTCCGACTCCGGACCCATAGCCGTTAAATCAATATTATAATCTGAGGCGGCCATGCTGACGCCTTCCATCATGGAGATCCAAAAATCATTTTCCACCCCCAGCCGCTTAGAAATAAAAATAACGGAGATATTTTTATCTGTCTGGGTTTTCTGATAACTTCTTATTATAAATAGCAGAACCGCTGCTGCCAGAATCGCAATAACAATAATGAGGCCTTTACGAAATTTATATTGACTCTGATTCATAAGTCCCTCCTGTCTGATCCGGCAGATAAATAGAAGCTATCGTACCCACGCCAATATTACTTACAAAGCCAATTCCGTATTCGCTGCCGTAATATAGCTGGATTCGTCTGTGAACATTAAGTACACCGACACTGTTTTTCTTCGTATCTATTTCCCTTTCATCATAAATATGCCTAAGCTGTTCCTCTGACATTCCCTGTCCATCATCGATGACCCGGATTAGTATTCCCTTGTCATGATATCCCGCTTCAATAAATATTGTCCCCATTCCTTCTTTATATTTGATGCCATGATAAATCGCATTCTCGACCAGCGGCTGAATAATCAGTTTTATGATTTCCTTATTTTCTATTGCCGGGTCGACATCAATGGAATACTTTAATTTATCTTTATAGCGCATCTTTTGAATGGTTAAATAGCTTTTTGTATACTCTATTTCCTCCGCAATGGTTACTAGCTCATGTTTATTACTTATACTCTTTCTAAGCAGCTTTGCTAATGCAGAAGTCATTAAGACGACGTCTTTTGTATTCCCATCTTCTGCCATCCAAATAATAGAGTCCAGAGTATTATATAGAAAATGCGGATTAATCTGCGCCTGAAGGGCATTGAGTTCGCTTTTTCTTTTTTCCTCCTGCTCCCTATTATTGTTCTCTATCAATTGCTTGATTTTCCTAATCATAATCTGGAAAGAAAAAATCAGATTCCCTATTTCATCCCGAACCTCCGGGCTGGCTATTTCCACTTCAAAATTCCCTTCTTCTACCGCTTTCATCGAATTTTCCAGACGGCGCAGGGGTAAGGTAATCTTATTGGTCAGCAAAACAGCAAGAAACATTGCGACTATAATAAGTACAATGGCCAGAAGATAATACATATTAATAATTTCATCCGTACCGGAAAGCATTTCATCCAGATATGTCACCCCAACAACACGCCATCCGGTCACCTCTGATTTGGACAATGTATATAATTTGTTTCCATCCGCAGAGGTTAATACATCTGTTTTGGCATTTAAGATGGAATCCATCTCCTCTTCCCAAAGTCCGCTGTAAAGAAGCTGCTGCTTGGGATGATAAACAATGTCTCCGGCTTCATCTATCATAAATACATAACCCTTTAAACCCAGATTGATATCGTCCCCAAGATTACTGATAGAGCGATAATTCAAGTCTACAAAAAAGACCCCTAAAACTTCGTTTGTTAATGGGTTTCTAATGGCCTTGCTCATTGTGACAACCCAGGAGTATTCATCGGATACGATATTCTGTACATGTGATGAGGTGATGACCTCCTCTCCATGTAAAGATTTAGAATACCAATTCATCCTTTCAAGATTTGCGAAGAAATTTAACTGGGTATCAAAATTATTAATTAAATATCGGCCATTGATACCGATAATGCCAATATTATAGATATCATCTCTGGTCTCCTTTAGCGTTTGAAATTGTTCCTCTACTTTCTGCGCATACACCTTTTGTTCTGAATCCATGGATAAATAGTTTCTCACGTCCGAGTTATTGATGACAATATGGGATATATTCTCCATATTTTCAATGTAAAACTCAATTTTTTCATTAACCATCTTAATCAGCTGAAGCGTATATTCAACGGATGCATCCTGAATCGCCCGGCTGCTCCTATTAATTGAAACAACCATAAAGCTCACCACGGCTATTGCAACAATTAGCAAAAATGATAAATTGATACGCCCGCTTAAACTTTTAGCCTGCCACTTTCCAAACTTCATCTCTTATCCTTTTTTCCTCTCCGCAACCGCTTTCCATATTCTGTTGGTGTCAGGGCGTAGATAAAAATAGTAGGTAGATGGAAGAAAATGGGTTTATCGTTTAGAACTCAGGAAATTAGTAATAAAATCCTCGACATCAACATGCCAAAGGGAACTTTCGGCTTTCGATTTCAA
>Ga0153994_1000442_pt1 | contig 11447 bp, 8 predicted proteins | sample TSNC078MetaG_FD_104735 | JGI IMG/M metagenome (GOLD analysis project Ga0153994, IMG submission 104735) | Attine ant fungus gardens microbial communities from North Carolina, USA - TSNC078 MetaG | ecosystem: Host-associated > Fungi > Mycelium > Unclassified | place: USA: North Carolina, Lumber...
CAACAAGACCAACCCAGTTAATATATCCAGGATTTCTCCTCTTATTTCTCCTAGGCCTAGTACGAGTGTCCTGGCCAAATCTAAACACCATAGGAATACTAGATCTTTTGCACAAGCCACAAAAGGAAATACTGAAGATATTCTGAAGTTAAAAGAGGCCTTCCCCAAACTGTCAACAAAAAAAATTATTGAAATGCATAACATCGCTTACAACACCAACCAGAAATCATGCCTGAAGCTAAATATGACTACCAAAGGGCCTTCTAGGAAGCAAATCATCATACCCATGAGCCAGGACAATTCCAACATCATTATCACATGTGCTGATGAACATATTTTCAACATCAATAGATTTCTCAAGTCCATTAAATCTGATGTCACAGCCAACTTTCTCTGCTCAGACAACAGAGACATTATTGTCACTACTAACCAAATAGCTTCATCATCTGACATGAGCATCATTGAAAAATATATCAAAGAATCTGACAACATTAATCCCAATGATATTTTATCCCTTCGTCTTCCCCAATCCAAATCCTACCTGAAAATCTTGGGTATTCCATATATAACCAACAATGGTACCCCTATCTCTCACAACCAAGTGGAAGAAGTCATCAAAAGGATCCATCTCTTTAATGACATTACACTATCATCTTGCCCTCGTGTCATTAAAGCTTCTCCAAAATCTGACATGGCTGTCATATGGATAGATATATGGGACTCTCAAAATGGTACCAAAGCTAAAAGTTTAGTCAACAGATGCTTTAATATAGGTCAACACATTGCCACTATTTGTGGCACTAACATGAACCCTGGTGTTCCCCAATGCAAAAACTGCTGGAAATAGGAACATACTACCTTTGTTTGTCAATCACATGGAACCAAATGCCAGAAATGCAATGGCCCCCACAAAGTTGAACACCACAGAGACTTAGCCTGGTACTGCAAAGCAAATTTTAAAAGTAATCCTCCTAGACTTGAGACTGCAAAAGGTGAACTATGCCTACATTAGTTCAAATGTATTAACTGCAAAGGTAAACACCAAGCTGATAGTTATGACTGCCCATTCTGGAAACACAGGTTCAACTGTGAGTGGCATGCAAAAAAGTCCCAAGAGCTCTGAGAAATCAGAGACAATTCAATTCGCTTAGCTATGAGTAGGATTAAACAATGATTATAAAATCCTTAGAAATATTCTCACAAAATTTTCGAAAAAACAAACTACTTGCAGATCCAATTCTCGAGAATAACAAGAACTATGACATCATTCTCATCCAAGAACCCCTTGGGTCTAACATATGGCAAATCCCTAGCATATTATCCCAAGAAGGTGACAACCTCATTGGAGCACCCTACCACCCATCCTGGACATTATTTGTCAGAAACTCAGATACAAAAAATAATTATCCAAGAGTTGCCACATATCTCAATACTAGACTTTCCAAACTATGATTCTCTATGTGAAAAGATATCTTCAACTATTGAGATATCAATTTCATATTATTTTTCAATCATGGCACTATGCATTTTCTCTTGAATGTCTACTCTGATAGCCAACAAAGTGCCTTAAAGCATCTGAAAGATACTGAGGTCAACTTGAATAATGTCATCATAATGACAGATAGCTTCAATATCCATAATAGTGACTAGAATCTATCTTATCCTCATCATTCAATACATGCTGACACTCTCTGTGAAATCAGTGATAGCCTCAGCCTAGAACTATCCACCCCCATTAACCCTGTCCCCACACAGTATGCAGACAATGCTCAGAACTCAAACTTGGTCATCTATCTCATGTTCCTTCAACCTAACCATAGAGGCTTTGATAATCACCAAATCATACCAGACTTACAGAGACCATCTTTAACTGTATCAATTGCCATCAAAGAGAAACACATCCACATGATGAAACAAACAATTACTAAGAATGGCAAAGAAGAGAAAGAGTTTATTAAGGAACTAGGGGAGAAGATAAGCTCTACTGATACATCTAACATCCCAGACAGCAATAGTCTCAAGAGCATTACATAGAAACTTGCTACAGCTATAGAAGACCTTTGGAACAAGCACTCTAAATATGTCAACATCACCAAATGCTCCAAAGAATGGTGGAATGAAGACTGCAAAAGAAATCTTGCTACATATTGACAATTAGGTGAAAGATGTGATTGGAAATCTTATAGAAAATCAGTCAAGATAGATAAACAATCATTCTTTGACGAGAGAATCCAGGAAATTGCCTCACTTAACAAAAGACTATGGGATCTAATAAATTGGGTCAAAAAGTGCAAACTACCAGCCACAGAGGCTATTAAATTCAATGGTTAACCATATAACAACTTGAATAACCTATAGTATGCTCTCCATCAGTCATATAACTCTGCTCAAGACAGACCAACTAATCCACAACTCCTTGAGGAGATCACCCCTAGCCTTGCAGCTAAATGGCCCCCTTTCTTTAGTGCAGAAATTTACAAAGTACTCAACAAATGCAATAACAGCTCTGCCCCAGGCCCAGATCATCTATTATGGAGACATCTCAAGAGAATACTATATGACGAAGGCTGCATGACCAACATTGTTAACATTGCTAATGCTTGTATTAACCTTAGTTACTGGCCTATGCATTTCAAGAGATCTTCATCTATTATTATTCCCAAACCTAACAAATCATTATATGACTTCCCCAAATCCTTCCGATCTATTGTCTTACTTAACACAATTGGCAAACTCATTGAAAAAGTCATAAGCAATAGAATTGAGGTTCACACTATCTCATCAAACTTTCTACACCCTAACCAACTAGGTGGCATTTGACAGTGCTCCACCATGGATGCAGGAGTATACCTCACATATATTATTCATGCTAGCTGGATCAAGGGACTCTACACTAGCACCCTAGCATTTGATATCGCACAATTCTTTTCTTCTCTTAACTACTACCTTATTCTCTTAATCTTGACCAAAGCTGGTTTTGACAACAGGATCTCTCAGTTTTTCTCTAACTACTTGGTCAACAGACACACTCAATATGTCTGGAACTACTTCACATCTCCAGCATTCAACACAGATGTTGGTGTTGGCCAAGGCTCTGCTCTTTTCCCGATACTTTTTGTTCTCTATATAGCCCCTCTCTTCCATATATTTCAAAAAAGAATCATTAATCTTTCTATTCCTGTCTCTATTCTTTCTTTTGTTGATGATGGTGAAGAGGTTGTTGTTGCTAGGGGTTTTTCTGTTTTCTTTATAAATAGAAGTTTCCCCAACTACTGTCTAAGTAGCAGTGAAGATAAAAGTTTTAAATAAAGATATAATATATGATCTCCTAAGGAAAGCACCCTAGTTAACACCATGTGTCAGCACAATGTTCCTTGTGCAAATTCATGGGGAAATGAATTCAGAAGTTGAAGGTGAAAAGAAGTTGTAAAATCAAAGTTTTGCCAATGTACCATGGTAGTGGTGTTACGCCGCTAGAGAATTTTCTGTGGAAATATAGCATGGGATAAAAATTATAACCTTGGATTTCACTATTAGAACTCACTCTAGAGAACTCCTACAAGCCCCAGACATAATCTAGACCCAAGATTAGGTACTTTTATCAGGTAGTGGCTAAGCTGTCACATGCCAAAAAAGCATATACCTTGGGAGGCAAGACTGATGAGCTAGCATCAGGTTTATCAGAGACAGACTATCAATGTTGATACTTTAGGACTCAGATGTTAAAGGATACCTCTGGAATGTGATAGAATTTCAATCTAGAGCAGACTTGGACTAATATGACACCAAGACGACAGATCAAAAGTCTATCAGTAACTAGTGATCCTATTACTGCTGGACTCAGTCAAGAAGTAGATGTGCCGTAGAGCAACAGGAATATCAATTACCTTTGTATGCACTTGCACGTGTTTCTAGATTGTATTCGGAGTAGAAGGAAGCCGGTTTGGAGATTAGAGGATGTCAGGTAGGAGTGAAGTATGGAGGTGGAGTAAGAGCATATGGCTATGGCCAGTAGGCATGGAGGATAGGAAGATGACATCTGTCATGTCCACATGGCAATGTCATGGAGGAGAGAAGTAAGAGAGACTGGAAGAAGAAAGAGTTTCCTTTTTTATTTATTTTTAATTGAGTCTCATTAGTTTGTACTTTTAATATAACACTCAGAGAGCCTGAGAGAAAGACAATGGAATCTTGACACCTGCCACCATCTCAAGGGCTCGAGAGTTATCTTATGGTACTTTTCTGAGTCCCTAGTGAAGTGGTTAGGCTGTTGAGAAGACTGGAACACTATACTCTACTTGGTCAGGAGACAAGATGCAGCGGTTGCTTGGACAACCTTCTACAGAGTAGCAGGCCTGAAAAGCCTGGCTAATCATTAACTCAGATTGTATCACACCCATAAGGTTTGGTGTGGGGGTGTGGATAAGGGCTTGATTGAGTGTGGTAAAGCCCATGAGTGGTTTACTGACTACTTTGATAGTGAGCTTGTTATGGTGTGTAAAGGTGGACACCTTAGGGACACCATGCGAGGAGGATCTAGATCGAGCTTACAATCCTTTTGAACATTTTTATCTTAATTATCACGCTAAGTTTCTATATTCTCTTTTTAATACCTTTATTCTTGATTCATCCCCACAAACTCTTTAGCATGCAATTGGGACCTGGTACCACATTTTTAGCTTGTGCCAGGCTAATAGTCCCTTTTGCCCCCTTCATCGCTCTAGAGCTTAATGGCTATTTTGAGTGACTAAGTTCCTAATTTTCTAAGTGTTCTACTTTACTTTCTAAAAATCCACCAAACCTCTCCCTCGATGGGAATTTGAGCCCCAACAAACTTGGGCATTCGCTTACACTAGGAGTTAATAGCTCATTACATGTCATTGGAGTTAGCTTTTAGTTGTATAGTCAGCTAAAGAAGAGCCCACATGATGGCATGGGAGTTCTAGGTAGTTCTGCTGTATCAACGGTGAGCCAGACTACTAGACTAGGTAAGGGCAATAGTGTCACAATGCAAGACAAATGTGCGTCTTAGGGATCCTATTATGATAAGATTTATCTCAAGTAGATTCATAAACACTTTGTTATCATTTCTTTTGGTCTTCTGAGTTGTACCCCACTATTTCCCCTATTCTTAAGCTCTCTTGTATATTTGATCATCTCCCCAGTGCTTACTTGTTAGCACACAATTGTGAGACATCTCAGGGATTTTCTACATTTTCATTTGTTTTCACCTTTGTTCTGTGACCAATTCCCTTTGATTTCCATTAGCATCTCTCCAGACTTTTCCACATGAGGCTTCCTTTTCCTGACTAAGCTGCTTTTCTCGACTATGATGCCATGGGGCTGTAGGCTTGACTCTACTGGTTCTCGAGTGATTGGCCTATTGGTGGTGGCAACCTTATGTCCCCAGGTATACTGCTACATAGTTAGGTAGCTAGCTTTTGGTGATGAAGTCCTCTATGCCTTCTCTGCTACCTAGCAGGTAATTCTATCTTAGTCCTGCTTCTTAGGATGTAAATTCATGAAATTTGGTTAACTTTAGGCCTGAATATGTTTTGGGCTTCACAACAGTTTATTTGTTTCCCAGAAGAAGAGTTGGAAAAAATCAAACAATACTCTTCTTAGTAGTTACAGTATTATTTCCTCTCTCTTCAATGATTTTGGACTTGCCATTGAATATAGCAAGTCTGAGGTCTTTTACTTTTCTAGAGCCACCAAAGAAAACAATTTTCCACCACTCGACCTCAGATCAGCAGGAGGCCCTACTCTCAAACCCAAAAGCACATGGCAGTACCTTGGTTTTTTCTTTGATAAGAAACTTTCCTTTCGATATCACACTCATTATTATGCAAACAAAGCTATCTCTACCATCAAAAGCATGAAAATACTTGGAAACTCTACCAGAGGCCTATCTCCTGTACACAAATGCCTCTTATATCAGACCTGTATACTCCCTATTGCACTCTATAGACTCCAACTATGGTATTTCAAAGATGCTCCCACTTTCTACCCTCTGAAAGACCTAAAAAAATGCAACAAAGAGCCAGCCTATGTATTATGAGAGCCCTGGAGAGGAAAGAGTTTCCCACATATTTAAACATCTGATCTCTAACATCAAGTCATATAACAGGGTCAAGATATAAATAGCAAAGGAAATTAGGTAATCATATCATGTGACAAAGTCATGTGATCATAGAACATTCTGGAAGGACATGTGATCATGTAATAATAGGGACACAGCCACTTGTAAAAGTAGTATAAGTAGGTAGTTCAATCCAATGAAGAACTTCATCGAGTTCTTCCTAAATACTCACCTTGAGTGGTCCTTGAGTCGCCAAGACTTAGTGATAACATATAGTATATTCTATCTTCTTTAGAGATAAAGTTTGCACTTCTTAGTATATAGACCTTTGTATTTGGTACTAGGTTGAACTATTGAAGAATATGTTGGGAAATCAAGCTGATACTGTGATTTGGTAGAAGTTTCTGAAACTTCTTAGAATTCTTATTAAGTATATAAGGTTAATATTTATTGTACCTAATTATTGGTTTGCAATAGAATATATCTTATTCCAAGTCAAACTAACTTGCAACTGGGTTTTTGTGACAGAATGACTTCATTAATATCATGCATGTTAACATGAAGTTGTGAAAACTCAAAGTTTACCTAAGGTAGATGTTTAGGAAAAACTTAATAGAGTTCTCTATTAAATTGCTTATACAAATATTACATGGTCTGTGCACATGTTTCCCACAATCACAAGATGCTTACTAATAACTATATCTTACATAAGCTTTCCCACACTATTTTTCCCTTCTTATATCTTTATATGTTTTCTACTAGGTTGATAAATGCATGGGAAATAATTTTCTTCTTAGGAACTATCTTATAATAATGTACCTTGTTATTTCCATGTTATGAGATAATTTCCAAGAAGGAAACTATTTCCTGTACATTTATCAACTTGGTAAGAAATATACAGAAATACAAGGAAAGGATATAAATAGCATGGGAAAGCTTATATAAGATATATAGTTATTAGTAAGCATCTTGTGACCATGGGAAACAGATACATAGACTATGTAATATTTGTATAAGTAGATAGTACAATCTAATAGAGAACTCTATTAAGTTCTTCCTAAACATCCACCTTGGGTGAACTCTAAGTCTTTACAACTTCATGTTAACATTCCAGGATAGAGAATAATGTGATCCAAGAAGTACTGGTTATCTTGAGTTCTCGGATTGCCAATTCCTGGATAGATCCTATTGATTAGAGCATTGAGATTAGTGTAAACCATAAACTAAGGAGCTTAAATCATCTTATTATCATCCATAGTTGACCTAGCACCAATCTCTAGCAACCACTGAGTATATTGCTTATTAGCTTCAGAGTGATCCAAGCACATATTCTATCTGAGATACAAGAACTTGATGTCTTCTCTGCAAAGAGATGTTGCTACTACTTGTTGATGATGCGTTCCTTTAGGTACCACAGGCAAAGTTGTTATGACTTGGCAAAATGGCTAAGTCAATTATTTTATTTTATTTTTCTATTATTCTTTTTATTTTTCTTTTCTTTTCTTTTCTTTTAGTCATATTGAGTTATATGAGATACTAGCTAGAGTTAGGGCTAGTATTGTGTATAAGTAGTCCAAGAATCTAACAAGAACTCTATTAAGTTCTCCTTGTTAACTCAGACTAGAAGTGGATCTAAGTCACCATAGCTAAGGTCTTACAAAAGTCTAATGAAAATCCCCTCCAAAATACCATTGTAATTTTACCAAATGGATGATCATTCTAGATAATATGTCAATTTAAGAGCTATCAAGTACAAGTAATTACTTACTTCAAGCAAATCTCTTAGACATTGATCAATAGTATTAATATCATACTTATGCTGCATAGGAACTTCATCCCAAATGATAACCCTAGTTTGTTGGAGGACTGGGAACATGTAACTATTGTGTTTTAGTCCAGCCACAGAGTCTTCATGAATAAAAAGGGAAATCTTGAAGAAACCAGTTTCTTGATTGTGCCAGTTAAGTAGCCATATGCTCCTCTCATATGAGCAGCAATGAGAATGTTTTCACTCCAAGTTATCCAGTTGGTCCTATCAAATTTCTCATAAACTGGGAATGTTGGTGGTGCTCCTCCTCCAGTTAAAGATATAGTTTTGAGTCAATGTGTTGTGTAAGTATTTATATTAACATATGATTTCAAAGCGCTAGGCCCATAACCTAATAGAATATGAGCTGTATATGTTAGTAAGCTACAGCTATATTATAGATAGTAATGGAAATGTCTTACCTCAGATGTTATAGTATCTCATAGGTGACTGAAGAAGAAAGGAGAATAATATTATCCTTAAGTCAAGTGGCTGAATAATAAAGGATACCCCATCAGTGAAAGAGAAGAAATTCATCTCTCTAAGTGCTACACTAGTCTTGCCATGACATCACAGGAAATGTAGCTGTTCCCTCTAATAGTAGTTAAACCAAGCAGCCAGCTAAGTCTTTTCCATATATTGTCTAGCTAATACTTTATTGACAGTCATGAAAGTTGATATAGCATTCATTGGGAAGATAAATAGAAAGACATTGGACAACTAGTAACTCTTTATATATATTGAATTCAAAGATCTTCTAGCAAGCTTCTATTGGGCTAATAAACTAACCATCCAAATGAGTCTTAATTTCATTTTGCATCCCACCAATAATCTTCATAGTTGCTCTATCAGGACCCTTGTAAATGTACTTGCTCAGATACTTTATAGTCCCCAATCTAACAGAGATCTTAATATTGATATAATAATCAAAGAGAAGAAAAAGTTGAGGACAATGAGGAACCACATATTAATTGGTAAATCTGGCCCCATTGCATTCAAAAACCAAGCCATTGTCAGGCCTAGTGTTAACACTAAGTCATAAAGACTCAAGGTTCACCCTAGGTAGATGTTTAAAAAGAACTCAATAAAGTTCTCTATTAGACTTTACTATCTACTTATACAAATGTCTGTTGGTCTGTGTACATATCTCCTGCAATCACATGATCCTTACTAAGAATTATACATACATTATGTAATCCTTCCTATGCTATTTATATCTTTCCCATGTTATATTCCTAGATATTTCCCATTAGATTAATAAACATATGGGAAATAGTTTCTTTTTCAGGAATTATCTCATAACATCTAGCATAGAGTAGATAACTCTCTTCAGCCCAATCTGTTCTCTCTCTATACTCCTTGGAAAAGTGTTTACTACATTGTCTATTAATTATATACTTGGCTTAGGAACTATTAGCCCTATATAGTATTGAGAAATCAAGCTGACACTGTGATCCAGTGGAAGTTTCTGGAACATTTCATTAGTATATAAGTTTGTAATTAGTTAGATGTACTCATTGGTTTGTAACAGGATATATCTTATTCTAAGTCAAACTAATGTGTGACTAGGGTTTCTGTGACATATAGACTATGCAACATGTATTTGGTGACTTTTACAAAGAGAAGTGGCTGTAATTGAGGTTAAGCTAAGATCATGGAGTTTATGTAATAAGAGTCTTGAATGTAATGTTGAGGATACAAAAAGCAAGTAGATATGGGAAAGACCTCTTTTCTGGAACTCAATGGTATGAATATGAGCTTCAGTAGTACCAAAGTATTAAAATTATGGACTAACTATTATGAAATGACATCCTTGTTATGGAATGACATCAAGTTGTCTTGGAAACTCCACTTGCTGGAGCATTTGTTTCAGATATTTACATATAAATATGGGATTGTAGTTACATTTTAATTAAGTCTTTTTGTCTTTTCCTCTTTTCCCCTATGCTCAATTTATTTTGCTGTGATTCTAACACCATCTGTATATTCCTCATGACATTGATCTTTTTACACTAATATGACATGCTTTTCATTTCTTCTGCATATAGTGACATTAACATAATTTTTCTCTTTCTATTCTACCTCTATAGCAACTAGGCAACTAGAGTAGAAAAAGTACCTCTCTATAAGACCTGGACTTTGTGTAGCAACTCTCTCAGTCATCTACCTTCAAAGGTGACTTCTAAGGTGAGACCATCTTGCTTATGTTTCATACTTAGATTAACTATTTGATTGTATTCTACCTTCATAGGTGACTCCTGAGATATTTTACTTAACACAAAGAAACCATTATCAATGAGCTTGAGGAGTGCTTTCTTCTTCTGCTCAGAGACCCATGATATAATGTCAGGATAATTAATAGCTGTCTAACCAGGAAAGAGATTACAGAGGATTTCTGGCCACTTGGGATTAGCAGTCATGGTAAGGAAGAGGTCTGGTTTGTGAAAGTGTCTGCAAATGGCCATAGCATTCTGGAACAACTAGGTCATAAATCTAAGACTCCCCACATGAGAAGAAGGAAAAATAAGTTTGTGTTCCAAAGGCCTAATATCTTTTCCATCATGCCTATCATGCACAGCAGCATCCTGTAGTCCTTGGTAAGCTCAGATCTAAGAGTATGTTGATATGTCCTAGCCCAGTTGAGTTTTCTCTGCTCACAATTTGCCCATGCATCAACCACAAACTGCTAGAACAGCTTTCCACCATAGAAGAGGGGTGGCTAAGGACCATTTCTGACATGAAGATAATATGCATAGTAGCACATGTCAGAAACCACTTATGAGCAAAACCATAACCTCACTGAGTTCTCTTTGTAAACCTCAAAGAACTTGCCTCTGAGTCAACTCAACTTGAGTTGCACAAAAAAACACTCTTGTAGGAAGGGAACACAGTGGACTGATTTCAACACAAATCTCATAATGTAGAATTAGTAGAGGGTTCAAGTTGGGCCTTTGGCCCAAATGCAAACCTCATGTAAATAATGCCAATGATTATGTAGATATATCATCATGACCATATGTATAATATACAGATGACTAATCATGGTCTGTCATGACAACCTTGAAAATGATAGACAAAGTAATCTCACCTCAAGATAACATACTGGTTGTGATGCACAGCAAGACTATCTTGTCCAGTGGTAAACAGCTTATTTCCCCGCGCCTGTAATGTAAGTACATTCCTTATGAGTTGACGCTAGTAGATGAACAAAGCCTCAACTTGTCACCGATCTAGTCAGCTCCAGCAGGATGAACCACCAGCCTAGATTGGAAAAAAATAAACAAAACCGAGACAAAAATCCACAAAGTGATTTCATTGGCGCAAATGGAACTTACGATGCCTACTTTCCTACACAACAACGAACGTTTCCTTTGAACCGGCGGGAATCACACGATTGGCCTTTCGCAAAAGAAGCTCAAGCCCGGAGCTCCGCTCCACTCGCTATCTCAACTTAATCCACCACCAGGTGATGGATAAACGCTAAACAATCGTCATCTGCGAGATTTTTGCCACTTGTGCTCTTACGATGGCCGAATTCATTGCGTGCATAGCATTATG
>Ga0153994_1000445_pt1 | contig 11397 bp, 11 predicted proteins | sample TSNC078MetaG_FD_104735 | JGI IMG/M metagenome (GOLD analysis project Ga0153994, IMG submission 104735) | Attine ant fungus gardens microbial communities from North Carolina, USA - TSNC078 MetaG | ecosystem: Host-associated > Fungi > Mycelium > Unclassified | place: USA: North Carolina, Lumber...
GATCCGTTCGCAGTTTAGGATCCACGACTTTAGCCTTGGTGGAATCGAATGGGTATAGTGTTTGCCAAGTGGATGGGTCAAGGTACTCCATGACATATGCAGTTGGTGCCCAACCATATTTGCTAGATACTTGTGAATGGGAGCGAGGAACGAGCTTAACAAGGACCTGAAGGCCTGCAATCGAAGAAGACATGAGGGTGGCAAGAAACAGTCGCCGATACGCATTGTTGGGCTGTTACAATCTTTCTTCAAACCCGGTGTTCGAGTTAAGAAGATGATGTATTAACCAGAACGAAGCTGAGTCTGTACTACTCTACTAATTACTATATATACTACCCTAGTCCTCGTGTCTTCCTTAGTGCAACACGTCATTCCTCCGTCATAGCAAACGCCCCTAGCCCTCATGTCTCTCTTAATGTAATCACGTCATCCCTCTGTCATAGCGAAGCAAACTTGTTACATTACCCCCCTCCTAAGATCGCGTCCTCGCGATATCGGCATACGTCTTCGCGGGTAGTCGAATGATAGGGACTCGGGGTGCGTCTGGGTATTTTTGATGGAATTCTTTACACGACCTCGGTGCTCCCTTAACTACTTCGTCTCTGTTCTCCCAAGTTCTCTCTTCGAGCGACTGTCCCTTCCACTTGATAAGGTATTGTAATTTACCTCCTCTCCATCTAGAGTCAAGTATTTCTTCTACTTCCTGTATGTTGGTTTGGTTGTTAGGATTAGCAACTCTGTTATCAGATTTCTGTGATTGTTGCTCAAATGTGGATGTCATGTAAGAAGTAAGATAAGACTCATTGATGACAGGATGAATAGACTTCCATGTGGGTGGAATCTTAAGTTTGTAGGCTGATTTGCTGACCTTCCATATTGAAATGGTCCCACTTGTTTGGCTGACAGTTTCTTTGAGGGTTGGTCTGTGTTGTAATGTGTTGCATCTACTCATACTAAATCTCTGCTCGACTGTGCTGACTCCACCTCATTCCTAATCTCCTTGATCATTTTGAGGAATTGTTCTGTTCCTGGAGAGTTTTCGGTTGACAGGTTTATGTCCTTGCCGGTATTCAGGTGACATCCTAAGTTGACCATGAAAGGGGATTGTCCTGTACTAGAGTGAATCCGATTGTTGTAGGAAAACTCTGCAATTGATAACCATTCTGCCCAGTCATTTTGTCTGTAGTTACAGTAGAGTTGAAGATATTGTTCTAATTCTTGATTGACTTGCTCTGTTTGACCATCAGTTTGGGGATGATAAGTGGTTGAGGGATTTCTCTCTATTCCAAGTCATGAGCATAGTTCTTTCATGAACCTCAACACAAATCATGGTCCCCGGTTACTGATAACCTTTTGGGGGATTCCCATGTCCTTGAAAACTTGATCCCAAGATATCTTGGCTACTCCTTGGGCTGTGATATTCATATTGAGTGGTATGTAACAGGACATCTTGGAGAATCAATCTACTATCACCAGTATACCTGTCATAACTTGGCAAAATGGCTAAGTCATTATTTTATATTTCTTTTCTTTTTCTTTTCTTTTAGTTTTGATTATTATTTTTCTTTTTATTTTTATTTTCTTATTGATGGATGCACAAAAGGAAAGTGACTCATAGGGAAGTGCAGGATAAAAGGAAGGGTTAGGGTTACTCTTCATGTATAAATAGTGTACAGAATCTAATGGGAACTCTATTGAGTTCTCTTTTTCAAATGCTGAACAAAGAGCAGTTGGCTTGATTCCAGCTTGGCGTTAAGCAACCTTACAATACTGTCGTATCCTGCTGACTCTGGTAATAGTCCTATCAGATTGATACTGACAATTTCCCAAGGGTTTTGTGGTACTTCATTAGGATAAAGATGACTTCATTTGGGTTGTCAATTTGGTTTGGTTGCTTGGCATTTTTCACATCCTATGATATATTGTTTAACATCTTCTAATATTCTAGGCCACTAGTAGTTTCTTGTTATCAGCTTGTACATCTTGGTATAACCTGGGTGACCGGCTAATCTGGAGTCATGATGTTTAGTGATGATTTCCTCTCGAAGCATAGCTGAGTCAGGAACATATATTTTTTCTTTCCAAAGTAACACCTTTCCTTCTCTTTTCCATTCTTCTTCTTGTTGTTCTACTGCTCCTCTTTTATAAATTCCTCTGCTTCTTCTACCTCTCTCCAAAATTTGCTTTCTTGAGTTATGATACTTCTGAACCATTCTCCTTTTAGTAGCATTTGATCTGTGTTGTCATCCTTTCCCTGAGTGTGATCTGGTCTATGAGATAATATATCTACCTTCTTTTGAGAGCTGCCCAGTTTGTGTATCAATTGGAAGTTGTATTCCTATAACTCTGTCATCCAGTGAGCTTGGCAACAATTAAGCTTTCGTGGTTTCTTGAAGTATCCTAAAATTTTATGATTAGTCCATATTTCAAACTGATTGCTCCCTATAAGATACTGTTACCACTGTTTAAGTCCTTCTATAATTGCTAATAATTCTTGGTTATATATCTTGTAGTTCCTTTCTGTCTCATTCATTGCTCTGGATAGGTAGGCAATAGGCTTCCAGGAATTGTCTTCTTGTTGTTGAGACAATACTCCTCCAATAGCATATCCTGACGTGTCAGTTTCTAATTGCATTTTCCTTTTACTGTCTGGGATTGCTAGTATGGGAGGGTTCATCATTTTGTTTTTGAGTTTATTGAAGGCGTTTTTCTCCTCCTCTTTCTATTTCCACTCCTTCTTCCCCTTTAATTCCGTTAGGGGTTTGGTGACTTTAGCAAACCCTAGGATGAATCTGCAATAGAAGTTGCAAAATCCTAGGAACTGTTGTACTTCTCTTTTGTCATGAGTGTAAGGGGATATCTAGGGTGATGCTTAGTAAGTTCTGAGGGTCTGATCTATTAGTGGCCCAGTAACAGATTGTGTATCACATTCCCACTATTCCTAACCTCTCCTGTCTGTGTCATGTGGTACGATGCCTATTATTAGTTGTTCTAGGACATTCTGTTGATTATAGGTCAGTTGCCATGGTACTGTGTGCCTGACTATCTAGTATAGTATATATACTAGCAAGTGTATGTAGATATACCCCCACTTGAATCTCAAACTAGCTTCCGGAACTATCTACTAGCTTAAGGGTGATTGCCTCTGAGTGGTTCCCTAACAATGAGGTTCCAGCTAATCAGCTACTCCTTTGGTCTTTGTGGGATCAGCTTCTACACTGTCTTGTGATATGGTGACTTCCAAATAGTCGATCTTTGTCTGATGAAATTTGCATTTTTTTGGATGAAGTGATAGTTTGTTGTTGGCCAATATTTGTAAGACCTGTTTTACTATTTCCCTGTGTTCATCTATTGTTTGCATGAAAATCAAGATATTGTCTATGTAGATTACGATTTTTCCTTTTATAATTAGTTTGTGGAATAAGGTATCCATCATAAGTTGGAAGGTCACAGGGGAGTTGCACATGCCAAAGTACATTACTAGTGGTTTGAATAGGCCTCGATTTGTCCTGAAGGCTGCTTTCCACTTGTTATCTTCTCATATTCTTATGTTATTATATCCCCATTGGATATCAAGTTTGGAGAAATATTGGGCTCCTCGTACTTTATCAATTAACTCTTGAATTAATGGCAATGGGTACTTATTCTTGATCATTGTTTTATTGAGTTATTGGTAATCCTGTACTGGTCAAAGGGATCTATCCTTTTTTTGACAAAGAAGAAGGGAGCTGCACAGGGTGATTTAGAGGGTCTGATTTGTCCTAATTTTAGATGCTCTTCAAGAAATTCGTCTAGCTTCTCTTTTTCCTTGGCATTTAGTAGGTAAATTTTGCAGTCTTTTAGCATTGCATTGGGTATTAATTTGATTGTGTGGTCTTACTTAGATTGATTTGGTAATTGATCAAATACCACTTTATTAAAGACTCTGTAAGGGGACCCCTCACACATAACTCCAGAGCCTGTATTAGTCTTCCAGAGTGACCCTGCAGCTGATCAAATATTACTATGTAATATTTGGTCTTACCCCCATTGTTCTAAGTATACCCTGTTGCCTCCTAATGTAGTTTCATTGTTCAGACCCTTGATTACCAAAAGCAGGGACACGATGTCACACCATACAACAGTTTAGGTGAAATAAGTGGTATTTTTCACTGTAATAACCAGAATAACCAGCTCAAGAAAAGAGTTTGACCTCTCAGATATGTTCCCTGGATGCTCAGTCATGGACTTGAGCATAGTACTTGAGTAGCAGAGTAGTGGCTGTGACCACCACTACATATACCTCATAGATGTTTGCCCAGGTGCCCTGTATTGGATTTCTAATAGATTTCCCTTCTAAAAGTGCTCTCACGAGCAGAGACAGTCTTCAAAGCCCTAACGTTACTAGAGCGACATTATATCTCAGTGGCTGGCAGTACTATTTACAGAAGAGTTACCATCAGATCCAAACCATCATTGCTGATGGCTAATTATAGCAAGATCAAGAGAGTTGAACTATCACGGGGTCGCATTGCAATGGCAGTAGAAGGAAACTAGGCCCTGGAAGAATGAGAAGACACAGAGGAGATAGAAAGAGGGATAGAGAAAGTGAAGAGAGATACAGAAGGAAGGTTAGATGAAGATAACATGCTCAAGAGCAAGACGACTCAGGATTGCTATCTCTGTCTATAGCCCAGCAAGAGGCTCGAGACCTGCCTATCATGCAAGGGAGGATTCCCAGAGTAGGATTAGAAGAGCAGGGAGCAGTCACCGAGTGCTTGGGAAGGGCACTGCCTCATTATTTCGGCCTTGCTACATTTGGGAATTGGGAGGTTTTCTTTGTCTCACTTTCTTTGTTGTCTTTTTGCTTTGTAATCTTAATAAAATACTCTAGGGCACAGAAGGAAACCCAAGCATCATACTACTATCATCATTTATTTCTGTTGCTCTAGAGCTTAACAGCTATTTTGAGTGACTGAGTCTTTTTCTTTTCTGAGTGTTCTCTTTTAATTTCTAAAAACCACAAAACCTTTCTCTCGATGGGAATTCAAGCCCCAATAGACTTGGGTATTTGCTTATGCTAGGAGTTAATAGCTCGCTACGTGTCATTGGAGTCGGCTTCCAGTTGTATGGTCAGCTGAAGAAGAGCCCACACAATGGCACAGGAGTTCTAGGTAGCTCTGCTGTATTGATGGTGAGCCAGATGACTGGACTAGGTAAGGGCAGTAGTGTCACAACGTGAGACAAACATGCATCTTAGAGAGTCTATTACAGTGAGATCTACCTCGAGTGGATTCATAAAAAGCTTTATTATCCTTTCTTTTGGTTATTTGAGTTTCACCCCCTAGTCACCCTTTTCTTGAGCTCTCTTTGTTATTTGATCATCTCCCCAGTGCCTACTTGTTTAGTGCACAACTGTAAAACATCTCAGAGATTATCTGACTTTCATTTGTTATCACCCTTGTCTTGAGATCAAATTCTCTTTGATCCCCATCAATAAGGACACTATAATATATATATTGTAGATTATTCCCTCCAGAAGCCTCATCTAATTCTCTGAGAAATCTCCTTGAGTGCTCTGCTCTGGTCTCCCTTACAGCAGAATTAGATCTCATTACCAGAGCCCTGGAAATTCTCAGTGGACTGCTACCCTCTGGTCACTCTCCACTGATGAACTCCAGCCCTCTGATTGCTCTGCTCCAAGAGAGATATCACTCCCTATGGATACCCCCCTAGGCATAGCTGACGCCTTGGGCTACCTATAGCACCATCTCCAAGAGTTGACCAAATGCCAGAACGCTTCAGAACATGCTATTAACACTACCCTTGTAGGCCTAACCACCCAGTTACAACAGCTCACCCAACTTATGACTGGCCTTGTCCCCACTCCAACAGTTGCTCTGCCTCCGATACCCACATCTCTCCCTTCTGTTAGCCCTCCTTCCCTGGTTCCAGCCACCTCATCCAAACAGCAGACAAGGCCAAAACTCCTTTCTCCCCCTGACTTCTCCAGTGAATGAAACTCCAGTCAAGCCTTCTTTAACTCCTGTATGTTGTATTTGTACCTAGTTCCCGAGCAGTTCAGCTGCAATGAGGAGAAAATCTTTTGGACCCTCGCTTGTTTCAAGGATGGACAGGCTGTGAGATAGTCCAAGAACCTCTTTTGCCAGGAGGCAGATACCGGCATTTTTTCCATCTAATCCTGGGCCAACTTTGAACAACAATTCTGGAGTCAATTCTTTCCAGTCAATGTGGAAGTAGATGCTGTTAACACTCTGGAAGGCTCTTTGTATTACCAAGGAAACCAGATGGTGAACAATTACTTGGACAGTTTCTGTTAGGGAACCACTCAGAGGCAATTACCCTTAAGCTAATGGATAGTCCCGGAAGCTAGTTTGAGATTCAAGTGGGGATATATCTACATACACTTGCTAGTATATATACTATACTAGATAGTCAGGCACACAACACCATGGCAACTGACCTATAATCACAGAATGTCCTAGAACAACTAATAATAGGTATCACACTGCATGACACAGACAGGAGAAGTCAGGAACAATGGAAATGCGATACATGATCTGTCACTGGGCCATTGATAGAACAGACCCTCAGAACTTACTAAGCACAACCCTAGATGTCTCCTTACAGTTTCCTGACCTTAGCCTTGGACACTAGATACACAGACCCCTAGACCCTGGTGGTAAAATTTCACTAAGGCCTCAAGTTGAACATCTAGAGCCAAATTGCTACTATGTTCTTTGGATGACCCACAGACACCAATCCAGAAGCCTGGTACACAGCTGCCCAGAGGATTGACTAGGCGCGGTTGGCAAACGAAGCCTTTCAATCCATGCTCTGGTCGACAACCTCGGCCTCCTCACACTCTGCCCTTCCTTGGTCAACTCCTTTCTAAATATTCTGCCTTCCTCAATCTGCTCTGCCTCTTGTTCAACCAAGGTCCCCTCCGCCTATACCATCTGGAGGAATACCCATGGATGTGGACACAGTTCAGAAAACACACACTCTACCTCTGTAAGGGTGCTATCAGTGTGGAGAGGCCAACCATCTTGTGAGGGACTGTCCCCACTGTTTGGATGTCTGGAGGTTAACCATGGAACAAAGAGAGGAATTAATTGAAGACTTGATGGCTCTGAATGATGCAGTAAAGGAAGAGAAAGCATGCTCTCCCCCAGAGGAGGATTTTGTTTAGTGCAGCTGGCAAAAAGTATGCCCTGGTCACTATTAGTGGATAGGTTTGCTGTATTGAATGTAGAAGAAGTCAATACAGATATCTATAAACCTATAGACACACCCCTCCTCTCTACTCTGGACAGGAAGGCCCTACCTCAGAGGCCAAAATGGAAAAAGAGACCACCCAAACAACTCTCTGCCAACACCCTCAATGCCCACAGAATGTCTATTATCCTTCCTATAGAGATCAGTACTACTGACACCAGCAAGATGCATTCTGTCAAGATGCTTTTGGACTCCAGAGCTATGGGCAGCTTCATAGATAAAGACTTTGTCCATACAAAGGGTATTAGCACCCGGAGCATCTCTTATCCCATACCAGTGTACAACCTGGATGGCTTCCCCAATGAAACAGGTCAGATCTCCAAAGTGGTGGATGTAGTCTTCCATTATAAGACCCACTCCAAAAGGACGCTCCTTGCCATCTCTAGCCTCGGAAAGCAGAACATGATCCTCGGCTATATCTGGCTCAAGGACCACAACCTGGAGGTCAATTATCAAACCAGAGAAGTACAGATGAACCAATGCCCCCCTCAATATGAAGGATGCTATGTGATATGAAAAGAACAAGCATCATGGAAGAAAATAGAGGCTAGAGCCATCGACATCTGTTGATCTGGACTCTCTCCAGAGTATCCAGAAGACTCAGAAGAGGACAAGACCCCCCTCTAGACATGTGATCATGACGAGAATCTTTCCAGAGTCTACTACAAAGGACCTACATGCTACCTTCACAATCTTGTAGAAGAAGCCTGTCAAGCCTCGGAAACACAGAAAGGACTTTTCACCCTACCCGATTGCACTAAAGGATTTGAATCTGTGTTTGCAAAGGAGAACTTCAATATCCTCCTGGAGCACAGGCAGTGGGACCATGCTATCGAGCTTATTCCAGACTTAGAGCCTAAGTTGTCGAAAGTCTATCCTTTGTCTCCAGTAGAACAAAAGGAGTTAGACTCCTTCTTGGAGGAGAATCTGCACACTGGATGAATTTGCCCTTCCAAATCTCCTATGGCAGCTCCAGTGTTTTTCATTAAGAAGAAGGATGGTTTGCTCTGGTTGGTTCAGGACTATTTTGCACTCAATTCCATGACAGTCAAGAACAAATACCCCTTCCCACTGATCTTTGAGCTTGTATCCCAACTCTGCAGAGCTAAATACTTCACCAAGCTAGATGTCCATTAGGGTTTCAACAACGTCCGCATTAAGCCCAGAGATGAGTGGAAGGCGGCTTTCTGAACCAATTGAGGCCTGTTCAAACCCTTAGTAATGTTCTTTGGAATGACCAACAGCCCGGCCACCTTCCAAACCATTATAAACGACATCTTCTGAGACCTCATAGCAGAAGACATTATGGTGGTCTATCTGAATGACATCCTGATCTTTACTAGGATGGAGGAAGAGCATGTAAAGGCTATTTGACAGGTACTACAGATCTTATAGGTAAAACTTTTCCTCCACTTGGAGAAATGTGAGTTCTGCAAGGAGAAAATCAAGTACTTGGGTCTAGTCATCTCAGAGAACAAAGTTTCCATGGATCTGGTCAAGGTTACAGGAGTCCGAGAGTAGTCTACTCCAGAAAACAAGACAGATGTCCAGGCTTTCCTAGGCTTTGTGAACTTCTACCAAAGGTTCATTTGGGACTTCTCTGCCAAAGCTCGACTCCTCTTTGACCTAACATGCTCTAAACAAATCTAGACATAAAGTAGAAGAGAACAGGTGGCCTTTGAGGACCTCAAAATAGTAGTGACCACTGCTCTGGTGTTAACGTTTCCTCAGGACTTGGAGCCTTTCTAGATTGAAACAAACAGCTTGGACTTTGCCACAGGAGCAGTCTTGTCTTAGCAGTTGACGATAGACAGAAAATAGCACCCCATGGTGTTCTACAGCAAGTCTTTGTCCTCCATGGAATGAAACTACGAAATCTATGACAAGGAAATGCTAGCCATTATCTGCACGTTAGAAGAGTGGAGGCACTTTCTGGAAGGAGCGACCTATCTAGTAGAGATCTGGACCAACTACAAGAACTTCGAGTATTTCATGATGGCCAAGAAACTTAACCATTGTCAAGCCTGTTAGTCCTTGCATCTGGCTAAGTTTAACTTCCTGCTTCACCACCATCCTAGACATACCATGGGCAAACCGGACATACTGTCAAGGAGAGCTGATCATGGAAACGGAGTCTCGGACAATGAGAACATAGTCTTTCTTCAACCAGAATTTCTTGTGGTATGTGCCCTAGAAGGGGTGGAACTGACAGACATAGAACAGAAGATCTTGTCTAACATCTGCAAGGGGAACCAGAATGGAGACTAAGAGGAACCCATAGCTAGGACAACATAAGAACTCCAGGGCTCTGTCAACAGAGCAGTGCACTCCTCAGAGTGGTCAAACATAGATGGCCTGCTCCAGTTCTGAGGGAAAATATATGTACTGTGAAGTCTAGACCTATGCAGACAGATCGTAGCCCTTTGCTATGACACCCAGATTTCAGGACATCCTGGATACTGGAAAACACTAGAACTGGTGTCCCAGAACTACTAGTGGTCCTAGATGTCTAGGTACATCAGCCAGTATGTAAGTACCTGCGATCTCTGCCTCTGGATGAAACCTTGGTGATACTCTCCTGTTGGCGAGCTTCAGCCGCTCTCCGTTCCAGATGAATAGTGGAATATGCTCAGTGTTGATTTTGTGGTTGAACTCCTGGAGTCTTCTGGACATGATGCCATCATGACTGTCATGGATTCTGTCTCCAAAAGAGTACACTTTGTTCCAATGCACACAATGGTCACAGCAGAAGGAACAGCCAGACTCTTCCTCCATTACATCTGGAAACTTTATGGCCTTCTGAAACATGTTGTCTACTGTGGACCCCAATTCATGGCTTCATTCACTAAGGAACTGTACAGGCTACTAAGTATACAACTATCCTTCTCTACAGCTTGGTACCCCCAGACGGACAGACAAACGGAATGTGTTAACCAAGAGCTTGACCAGTTCCTCTGCCTATTTGTTAATGAATGACAGGATGACTGGTACAACCTCCTATCTATCACGGAGTTCCAGCACAACAACCATGTTCACTCAATGATGCAATAATCTCCATTCCTACTAGACATGGGACAAATCCCCCATATGGGCTTCAAGCCAAGAAAGAACCCCTCAGGCTTGGAGATGGTCAATGAATTCATGAAGAGAATAAAGTCTGCTACCAAGAAAGCCAAGTCCATGATCTGCAAGGTGCAGGAGAACATGACATGGTACTACAATTGAAGAAGGTCTCTGGCCCCTGCACTCAACCAGGAGACTGGGTATACCTAGACGCAGTAGATATCAAAACAACATGTCCATCTCCAAAGTTGTCACATTGCAGACTAGGACCATTCAAAATCGAATGCCAAGTGGGACTGTTAGCCTACTATTTCAAGTTGCCCCACAGAATGAGACAGTTGCACCCAGTGTTCAACATGGTAAAGTTGTCTGCCACTCTGGAAGATCTGATACCAGGAAGGAAGCCACAAGCCCTGCTACCACCTATTGTCGTCGATAGAGAAGCAGATGTAAGAGGACCATTAGGCCCAGTGCCGACCTTGCTGTTAGTGAGGAGGTCACTTAGAGATGGAATGAGTGAATAGCCCAGGAGTTCCAATCAATGTTAGGGTAAGGTATTCTACTGTACACCACTAGCTACTTATACTAGACTAGTGTGGTCCGTGTGCCAGTCACTAAGGGAACACTAACCACAACACTAATAAATACTCTACCTAATAAGGCTATATAGTACTGATGGAGTAGACCCAAACTAGAGAGAAGGGAACTATGGATGGCAGACTCCAAGGATCCGAGGGCAAGCTAGCTTTTACTTACCCATACCTAGTTATCTAAGCCATCCTAGCATTGTCCCCTTACAGCAGAGTGGGAAGTGAAAGAGATATTAGATAGTCGCTGGCACCAGAGGAGGTTCCAGTTCCTGATTAAGTGGAAGGATTTTAATAGAAAACACAACTCTTGGGAGGTGGCCTCTGATGTCAAGGTACTAGACCTTGTGTCATATTCCGGAAATATGATAATTATTTAATTATTTTCTCCTAATAATTCTCCTAAACTTAATAATAGTAGGATAGCGTAGTAGACTACTCTCCTCCTATTCCGCACATACTATAAGTA
>Ga0153994_1000450_pt1 | contig 11324 bp, 13 predicted proteins | sample TSNC078MetaG_FD_104735 | JGI IMG/M metagenome (GOLD analysis project Ga0153994, IMG submission 104735) | Attine ant fungus gardens microbial communities from North Carolina, USA - TSNC078 MetaG | ecosystem: Host-associated > Fungi > Mycelium > Unclassified | place: USA: North Carolina, Lumber...
AACGAGAAAGCCCAGAAGTGAAGTACCCAGCGGAGATGAGAGTGAGCCACGCAAGAAGCGGCGTGGTAAGCTCAGGAAGCCATCACCAGGACCGGGCGAAGAGGAAGGGGCGATGTTCACTGAGGAAGAGAGGGCGGAACGCCCAGCGAAGAAGGTAGTAACTTACTTATTTACGAGTTGTTCCTCGGAGCTGATTAGTGTTATCCACAGCGAACAACGAAAAAACGGGTCGTCAGAGACGAGGATGACGAAGAGACTAGTAGCCCACGTAAAAAGCAATTGTGAGTAAACTTTTCGAAGTCTTGGCAAACTGAAAGTGACTTTTGATTCAGTAAGAGTAAGGAGATGCTTTCTGATACTGATGAAGAGATGACATAAGTATTTTGTTCTGCCGTTTGTATTTGTTTGATTTCTCTTTGCTGCAATACTCACCATATAATTACAACTGTTATATTAATTTTGTACCATTGAGCGCTGATACAAATATGAGAACCGATCCTGAGCTTGTAGGCATTCCTGGTTTCAACAGGTCACGATCTTTCGACATCCATAATGATTGTAGGTAGATGTCTTCATCAGTGGTTCTCACTATTCCCTTATCCAAGAAGCCTGCAGACACAAGGTAATTATAATCATCAACAGGTGACTCATGTTTAGTCCATTTATATTCATAAGAAGGGCATCCTGGACGATGAGCAGTGTAATCAGATCCTCGGAGATAAACTGGTCAGTTTTCGAATCATTTTTCACGGCAGACAAAGTGGATGTCAAGTCGTCCAGAAGTCTTTTGTCATGCATCCCTTACGAAGGTCTAAGCCGAAATAACGGACATGAAATGAGGGGGTTCTCCTAGCTTTCCTGAATCAGTGGAGCTGAATTTGGGTTCAAGTTTGATCTTCATGGCGATTTTCTCCTCTCATCATGAGCTTACCCTCCCTAGGATAATGCAGGCCCAAAGCAGTGGAAATAGGTCTGTGCTGCCAGTGAACACCATATGTTTTATATGCCAGTGCCTGATTGCAGGCCAGTTAAAAATACAACTCCTAGGGGCCCTATGCCCCAGGTATATGCCAGCATCGGATTTGCATCTCTTAAATCCTAGGACAAGCATTAACTTAGTCATTGTGTGCCACCAGGATAAACTAGCTTGTTTAAGGCCATATAATGCTTTGTGAAGTTGCCAGACTTTGTTTTCTTTGCCAGGTAGTTTGAAACCTTCTGGCTGCTCCATATAGATTTCCTCATCCAGATCACCATATAAGTAGGCTGTTTTAACATCAACACTTTGGATATCTAAATCCTCAAGTGCAGCAACAGCAAGAAGCAGTTGCTGTGAAGCCCAAAATATATTCAGGTCTAAAATTAACCAAATTCCATGAATTCACACCCCAAGAAGCAGGACTAAGATAGAATCACCTGCTAGGTAGCAGGGAAGGCACAGAGGACTTCACCACCAAAAGCTAGCTACCTAACTACATAGCAGTATACCTGGGAACATAAGGTCACTACCACCAACAAGCCAATCACTTGAGAACCAGCAGAGTTGAGCCCACAGCCCCATGGCATCATTGCCAAGAAAAAGCAGCTTAGTCAGGGAAAAAGAAATCTCATGTGAAAAAGTCTGGAGAAACACCCATCACAAGGAACAGGACTAGCAACCCAGCAGGAGATAAGAATAGCTGCAACATCACTCAATCAGTGATGGCTAAGAATAGGAGCACATCAAGAACTGATCCACTACAATCAGAGACAAAGAAGTAACAAAAGAGCCTCAGGGAGTGATGGAAACAACTTCTGAAACTCCCTAGATAGAAAAGGAAAGAGTCAGGTCCTAAGTTGCTGAGATAAGCCAAAGAGAGGGGAAGATCATTGTAGGATTGGTTGTAGGCAACCTGGTAACTTGGCAAGGGCAGAGCAGATTTGGCAAAACTAACAGGAAATAATCAAGAAAAGACAAAAAGGCATGGGATTTCTTATCACTACTGGAACAATCGTTATAATAATAGATTATGACTGGGTTTATTATTTTCTCTATTTTTCTGTATATTTCTTTTGTATTTGTCTAAAACCTATAAAAATCCCCACTTAGTAGAAAGAGGGCAAGCAATCTCAGTTGCCTCTTTCCTCTATTTGGGTTTTCAAAAGTGGAAATCTATTTTTAGAGTGATCAGATCAGTGATTAAGTTGGTTTGACTCAAGATTGAGTCAAACCAAAGAGATTACAGAACAAGTGACTTAGCTGTAGAGTGTTATGAGAGCCCTAGAGAGGAAAGAGTTTCCCGCACATTTGAACAGTTGATCTCTAACATTAAGTCATACAACGGGGTCAAGATATAAATAATGTGGGAATAAAGGCAATCATATCACGTGATAAGGACATGTGATCATGAACTAATAGTGTACAGCCACTTGTAAAAGTAGTATAAGTAGATAGACAATCCAACAAAGAACTCCATTGAGTTCTTCCTAAACACTCACCTTGGGTGGTCCTTGAGTCATCAAGACTTAGTGATAACACAGGGACAACATTGTAGGAGCTCTAAGACAGAGTTTAGCATTACTAGGGAGTCGAGTTATACAAGGAGGACTCAAAGTCTTATATCTGATCACATAGTTAAGAGTACTACTGTGAGGATAGTCTGATCACATAGCCAGAGAGTGCTACTATGAGAACAACTTTGAAATAGGGCATTAGGACAACATCAGACAGGCAAGACTCAAGCACAGAGCCAAGATAGTAGTCTAGAATTGAGTTTCAAGTTTCAAACATTACTGCTACCACAGTATATCAGCAAAACTCTAATTTACAACTTCCTTTCACCTTCAACTTCTGAATTCATTTCCTCATGAATTTGCATGAGGAACACTATGCTGATATACAGTATTAACTAGGGTGTTTTCCTTAGGAGATCACACATTACATCCTTATTTAAACTTTTATTTTCACTACTACTTAAACAGTAGGGGAACTTCTATTAAGAGGAGAGCAGGAAAACCCCTAGCATAAACAGCTTCTTTATTACATAGTTTTATAGTGGACAACTGGAGAGAATAATTTATCAAAGTTAATGCCTTTAACTCGAGAAAATCCTTTAGCAACAAGACAATGAAAGGGTGCAAAAGGAAATTGCATACTGGGACAAACAAAACAATGATATGCCAGCTCCCAATTGTGTGCTAAAGATCCAAGAGAAGATTATCAAAGTTGAAGGTTTATAAATAATTAAAGAAATAAGAATTATATGCAGCTCCAGTAAAATATATGTTGGTGGTTGTAAAAGGATTATAAGATCTCTCTAGATTGTCATCACATAGCCTCCCTAAGATGTCGATCTTTATACACCATGACAAAAGCTCCTCTGGAAAATACAGTTAGTTGATTACTCATGGACCCTCTACACTCAGTTGCTCCCTTGTCTACACTTCCAACACTGAACCTTATGGGTGTGATGCAATCCAAGTATGCACCTAACCAAGCTTTCCCAGCCTGCTGTCCTCTCTGAAGCCTACCTGAGTTGCATCTGTGTCTTCTCTCTAGATCGAGTTCTGGGTATATTCTGTGTTCTTCTCAAGATACTCTACTAGTTCCAGTCTTCTTACTCTTAATAGATCCACATTCACAATTCCAGAGGTAGTATAGATGGAGATAGGAGTCAAGAGGTTCTTTCCTAATCCAACTGTACTCTAGATACTATATTAAAGATATTACAAATGGTTGAAACTCAAGAAATAAGATATAAAAAGGAAACTATTACTACTTTTAGGATTCTATCAACTCCTTTCTGTCCTAAGTCCTCCCAAAATCCCACTAATGATATGGCCCTCTTTTTTCTTTGTAATGATGCATTCCCTTACTAAGTTCTTCCTATCAAATATGACGTGTCTTCATTGCCACTTCCTTCTAGAATATTCTTCTAGCTTCCTCTATTATACTCTTGATGCTGCTTTGTAATTTGGACTTCTTCAAATATCTGTTAAACAGTTAGTAAGTCCCAATAAATGTCTAGTATCTCTAAGTCACATCCTAGAGGTTATTTATCTAAATATAATTGATTTGATGCTATCAATGCTTATTTACAAGCACAAAGTCTATTAGTCTAAGTTCTTTATCTGAGTAGTACTGATCCTAGAGTACAGGTTTACTATCTTTCTAAGTTAGTCCATCCAAAAGTGGATCTAGAGCATAGTCCCTCAGTAACTCTCTTAGTAACCCAATGCCAGTTCATCTTAATTGCTTCTCAAGGTCTCAACACGAGCTCTAGGTTGATTATCATCTGCTCAATGTACTCATCATATAATGTTACGTTCTGAGAATATAGAAAGGGTTCTAGAGCAAATTTCAATTAAGAATCCATTATTATAAAGCTTATCAAATGTTATCTTCTGTGGAAAATTTGCTTGTAGCATAACAACGAGATTGATAACAACCATCAGGCTTGATGTTAAATATCCAGTAGTTCTCAACTGCTTTTCTTCCCTTAGGAAGGTCTACAGTCTTATAAATATCTTTGTCTTTGAGTGATTTTAACTCCTTAAGACAAGATTTAAGCTACCTTTTCTTAGAGTCAGCTAGTAGTTTAGTGACATCTTTAAAGGTTTTTGGTAGAAAATGAGTCTCAGTTGCTCTGAGTGCCAAGAGAAAGTGAATCTCAGTTGCTCTGAGTGCCAAGAGAAAGTAAATATGCTTTGCTCCCCCTTCTCTTGCAAGGTGTACCACATGATTGGTAATAGCTGTGATAACTGACTTGCCTGCTAGAGGTGGAGCATCTATCCTATTTCCCTTTATGTCAATTATAATAGGTCATTGTCCTACCCAATCAACTTCATACCAGATTCTATTTATTTCAATGATATTGTCCTATTGACTATATAGATAGTATACTCCTCCAATTGGAATAATATCAGGCTATGCTTGAATATATCTGTGAGCATTCTCAAGCATTCTATGTGCCATATTTGGATTAGCCTCACCAGGATGTTGTTGTCACTCAGGGCACCTCAAGACATTTGTAGGATAGTAATTCTCTCCATATTGTCATGACTTGGCAAAACAACTAAGTCATTATTTATATTTCTTTTTCTTTTTCTTTTTCTTTTATCTTGGATTTACTACACAGAAGGGAGTGTGGGAAAGTGTCATGTCACAAGTGTCATAGTCATATGACAGGAAGTCACAGTGTCACATCAATATGATGTCACATGATAGGTCATATGATAGGCATAGGAAAGTAGTGCACAGACCATGTAGTAGTTGTATAAGTAGTATAGAAAATCTAATGGGAACTCTATTGAGTTCTCTTTGTCAATCGCTGAATAAAGAGCAGTTGGCTTAATTCTGGCTTGGAGTTTAGCTTTCTTACACATATATATTTCCTTCTCTATAAGAGACTCTAGTCTCACAGGTTGATCTCCTCAAGCCATATCTCAGAGAAGAAACATCTTCTCCTAGCTGTGGGTCACTACCTTATTACAGTTGAAACCTGAGGAGGAGTATACTATAAGGGACCAGCTTCAGGAAAAGAAGAGCTTGGGAAATGCATCTCAACCTCTTCATCTTTAACATCTTTAATCTCTTCAACTTTTACTGAGGACCGTTTAGGTAGTGTCAGTAGAAAAGAGGGAGATAGAGATTCTGAGTGAGTTGGCAAATTAGGAGGGATTGGAGGAGTAAAGGGTCTAGGATGTACAGATGTTGGTGGAAAGGGTATTGGAACAGGTTCATCTATACCAAAAGGTCCAGGTGCTAATGACTCTATCTCTGGGATTAGTTTACCAGGAGGCATTTGCTCTCTGGAGTAAGAAGATGGATATTGAAAGAAGTGTCCTTTATCAAAGATAGCTTGGGTAGAGTGGAATATAACATTCCCTTGTGTGTGGCAAATAAATCTATAGCCATTATCCTCATACCCAATAAATATCATTAGTTCAGAGCAGGATATAAGTTTATTTGCATAAACTTCATTGGGGAGATACACATATACTCTACAGCCAAAGACACAGAGGTGTGATATTTTAGGTTCTTTACCTGTGAAGATCTCCTGAGGTGTTTTCCATTTGCGATGTTTAATAGGAGTATGGTTATAAACATGAGTAGTAGTTGCAAAAGTAAACTCCCACTAGGAATCAGGTAAACATGCTTTAAGTCACATAGATTGTGCTTTTTCTAACAGTGTCCAATTCAACTGTTCTGCTCGACTATTTTGTTGATGTACATATGATATACTTGTCTTATGGACAATTCCCTGTTTACATAAAAAGAATTGCAATTCCAATGTTATATACTCTCCCCCATTATCAGTATGCAGGCATTTAACAGAGTGGGAAGTAGTATTTGACCACAGCCAGAAAACAGCTTTAATTGCTTTTGTAGCATTTGATTTTTTGTGCAAGAAAGCAACTCTACAATAGGAGAAATAGTCATTAAGGAATGTAATCACCCACTTATACTTAGAGTATGATAAAGTGGGGAACTCAAGGAGATCTGAATGGATTAATCCAAGAGTCTCACTAGAACATTTAGGGTTCTTAGAGAAACTATGCTAGTATAGCTTTTCTAAAGTACAACCACAGCATATATGCTTCTTGTTAGGGAAGCAGATCTTTTTAGCATCTTCAACATTATCTGAATATGTCTTATGGCTTTATCAAAGATGTGCCCAAGTCAACAATGAATTGTCTTATAATCTGGGTATCTTGTAACAAGGCTCACAGGATTAGGAACATTGTTCTTGATAATACATGTTCTTATAACCTAGACGCTCCCCATAGATTAGATAGGGCAGAGAGAACAGCATCACCAGTGTTATAACCTGGCAAAACAGCTAAGTTATTATTTATATTTCTTTTCTTTTCTTTTCCTTTTACTTTATCTTGGACTTACTACATAGAAGGGAGTGTGGGAAAGTGTCACATCATAGTCACATGAATAGGGAGTCACAATGTCACATCACATGATGTCACATGATAGGCATGGGAAGATAGTGCACAGACTAGGTAGTAATTGTATAAGTAGTATAGAAAATCTAATGGGAACTCTATTGAGTTCTCTTTGTCAATTGCTGAACAAAGGGCAGTTGGCTTTATTCTGGCTTGGAGTTTAGCTTTCTTACACTAGAACTCAATTACACATCCAAGCACCGTCTGCCTTGGACCTTGCTCAATCTTTTATCTCATTATAAATCAACCCTCAGTCACTGATCATCATGATCAGTAACTATCTCCATATATAACCAGGCCCTTGGCTTAAGGGGACTTCACTGTCAGTTAGGGACAGTGGGTGAAAGTGTAGTACCAAGCTTGGATATTACTACTGAGACCTGACCTTGCAATCAAGTGGTGTTTAGTAGTTTACTTGTATTGCTTTATAGTATAAACCTTGTGCTGTGCTCCATTGTAAGTGGTATACGCAGAGGAGTAATGGTTACTTCTAGAAGGCCATCTAGATTAGAGATCCCATCTGTTGGGTGATAGTCTAACCATACTATTAGGGCAGTAGTTAGTAGGGCAGTAGGCATCTGGCTGGGTGAAGATCTTATACCCCAGCAGATGTAGTTGTAACTAGCAAGACTCAACATTAATTCTGTACTACTGTGGAGACATAACATAAATGTCTCTACAACAATATAACTCTATCATGAGCAACTTGCTCAAAGAAAAACACTCCCTTGCCAAACTGAGGGAAGAACTTGAGAGGAGAAGAGGAAAGTTGTATTTTGGTTGCAAAGGGTTTGGGCACCTGGCCCAAAATTGCAGGAAATAGAAAGAGACAGAGAAAGGGGTAACAATACCCCAAAATAAGTTTGAAGTATTAAGAAGCAGAGTAATGTAGTGTGGAGTAGAAGAAAAGATGATTCAAAGGCAGGAAGTGGCAGTAGTGGAATGTTTTAAGTGTGAGGAGGAAAGACACAAGTGCAGAGAGTATTCACTATGGAAGCAGATAAAGAAGGCAGCACGTGTGGCAATGCCACAAAAGGCACAGCAAGAGAGGAGGCCAGCATGTCCCATTAGGGAAAAAGTACAAGAAGAAGAAAAGAGGCTGAGGAAAGTAGAGGAAGGTGAGGCAGCGCGCATGACCAAGCCATGAGAAGTACAGCAAGGATGGAAGAGAAGCTCAGTAGAAGAGTTAAGAAAAAGAGTAGAGGAGCACTGTGGAAGAGGTGTCTTAGAAGAGACACAATTATGGGATTTAGGATGGTGTACGAGAGAGGTAGTAGTTTTGTACCTAGCTTGTGAGAGGTGTGAAAACCAAGGATGTTACATGGAAGACAATAGGGAACAGGAAGTAATCTCCAGAAGGAAATTGGAAGGAATGAAATAGTGTGGATGTAGAGGAAAGGCAGTATGGCCCAGAGAGACAAAGGTGCAGCAAAGCAGCGTACAGTCAGGAGAACTGGAAAGTGCAGCCAAAGAGGAAGATAGTCAAAGGGAGGTCAGGAGAACCTTCAAAATGCTAAGAGAAGTATGGATGAGTATTGGAGTAGAAAAGTTGGATATGCATGAAGGTGTAACTGTAAAAGCACTCTTAGACAGTGGTGCTACTGGGATGTTTATGGACAAAAGGATGGTAGCTAGACATGGGTTTAAGCTACAGAAATTAGAAAAACCGATAATGGTCAGAAATATAGATGGGACAAATAATAGCAGAGGGGCCATTACACACCAAGTAGAGTGCAATGTGTATTACAAAGGCCATGTAGAAAGAATGAGAATGGATGTGTGTGACTTAGGGAAGACAGAAGTAATTCTGGGAATGCCATAGTTGGCAGCACATAATCCCAAAATAAATTGGGAAACCAGAGAAGTCAAGATAACAAGATGCCCGCCCCTATATGGTAGAAGGAGTCAAACAAAAGAAAAGATCAAAAGGGTAGTAACCCTAGAGGAAGAGAAAATTGTCAGATGGGCAATAGATGACAAAGAAGATTAGGGAAAAGAGGAAGAGATGGAGGAGGACTACAGAAAAATCAAGGAAATGGTCTTAAAAAGGTTTTTGAAGTGGAAGAAAGTGTTTGGGAAGGTAGAGTTAGAAAGAATACCAACCAGGAAAACATGGGATCATGCTATAGATCTCAAAGAGACATTCAAACTACAGAAAGGAAGGATTTATCCATTATCAAAAATGGAAAGGGAAGAAGTTCAGAAATTTGTAGAGGATCAGCTAAGGAAAGAGTATATCAGATCCTCAAAATTACCTCAAATGTCACTAGTGTTTTTTGTGGGCAAGAAAGATAGCAACAAGAGAATGGTAATGGACTACTGTAACCTGAATGACCAAACGATAAAGAACAACTACTTGCTCCCATTGATCACTGAGCTGATTGATAACATGGGGAGTAAGAAAGTGTTCACCAAAATGGATCTCAGGTGGAGGTTCAATAATATGAGAATAAAGGAGGGGAATAAATAGAAGGGAGCATTCACAATGCATATAGGTTCCTTCAAGCCAACAGTAATGTTCTTTGGGATGATAAATTCACCCACTACATTCCAGGCAATGATGAATGAAATCTTAAGGGATTTAATTAATGAGGGAAAAGTAGTAGCGTTTGTAGATAATGTATTGGTAGGAACAGAAACAGAAGAAGGACACAATGAAATTGTGGAGGAAATACTGAGAAGATTAGAGGAGAACAACTTGTACATCAAGCTGGAAAAATGTGTATAGAAGGCAAGAAAAATAGGACTCTTAGGGGTCATCATAGGACCTAATGGAATAGAAATGGAGGTGGAGAAAGTGGATGGAGTACTTAGTTGGCCACAGCCAAAAAATGTGAAAAACATCAGAAAATTCTTGGGCCTCGTAAACTATTACAGGAGGTTCATTAAAGATTTCACTTGAATAGCTAGGCTGATGAATGTGCTTACACAAAAAGATGAGAAGTAGCAATAAAAGGAAATGCAATAGAAAGCATTCGACAAGCTAAAAAAGATCTTCACTAACAGACCAGTATTAGCAGCCCCAGATTTAGACAAGGAATTTAGGGTAGAAGCCAACGCTTCAAATTATGCTACTAGAGGAGTACTCTCGATGAAGTGCTCAGATGAAAAATGGAGACCAGTTGCTTTTATTTCTAAATCTCTAAGTAATACAGAAAGAAACTATGAGATACATGATAAAGAGATGTTAGCAGTCATTAGATGCTTAGAAGCATGGAAACACTTTCTGGAAGGAGCAACAGTTAAATTCGAGATATGGACAGATCACAAGAACCTCAAATACTTTATGAAAGCACAGAAGTTGAATCGAAGACAAGCATGATGGGCTTTGTACCTATCCAGGTTTGACTTTATGTTAAAACATGTTCTGGAAAGCAAGATGGGAAAAGTAGACAGTTTTAGTAGGAGACCAGATTAGGAGGTTGAAGTAGAAAAGGACAATGAGAATGAGACGATGGTGAAACCAGAGTGGCTAGAAGTAAGAAGAACAGAGGCGGTAGAAATAATAGTAGATGGGGTAGATCTACTAGAAGAAGTGAGAAAGTTAAAAGTGAAAGATGACGAGGTAGTAAAGGTAGTAGAAAAGATAAAAAGAGCAGGGGTGAAAATGTTAAGAGATGAAAAGTGGAGAGAGGTTGATGGTATTATGTACAAAGAAGGGAAGGTCTATGTACCAAAAGATGATGAGCTTAGAACAGAAATAATCAGGCTACATCATGATATGCCAGTAGGAGATCATGGGGAACAGTAGAAGACAGTAGAATTGGTTACCCGAAACTTTTGGTGGCCAGGAGTGACCAAAGAGATAAAGAGATATGTAGAGGGATGCGACGCTTGCCAGCAAAATAAAAATTGCACAGAACTACTAGCAGGCAAACTAATACCCAATTCTATTCCAGAAAAACCCTAGATACACACATTGGCAGACTTTATCACAAAGCTACCTTTAGCTCAGGAATACAACTCAATCTTAGTAGTAGTCGATAGGTTAACTAAAATGGTACATTTCATATCTACTATAGAGAAAACGTCAACAGAAGGATTAGTGCAGTTGTTCAAAGATAATGTGTGGAAGTTGCATGGGCTACCTGAAAGTATCATCTTAGATAAGGGGCCCCAATTTGCAGCAGGACTAATGAGAGAGTTGAATGGGATGCTGGGGATCAAGAGTAAATTGTCAATGGCATTTCACCCTCAGACAGACAGACAAATAGAGAGGGTCAATCAGAAGTTAGAACAGTACTTAAGAATTGTAAGGGGACATTTCCATTCCTACCCCTGAACGGCATGACAACCCTCCGGAGCTACCTTAGCCTGTTTACTAGTGATACTTAAACATACTAGTTTAGCTCTGATCCTGCTGACCCTGACATTAGAGGATGTATATA
>Ga0153994_1000452_pt1 | contig 11311 bp, 10 predicted proteins | sample TSNC078MetaG_FD_104735 | JGI IMG/M metagenome (GOLD analysis project Ga0153994, IMG submission 104735) | Attine ant fungus gardens microbial communities from North Carolina, USA - TSNC078 MetaG | ecosystem: Host-associated > Fungi > Mycelium > Unclassified | place: USA: North Carolina, Lumber...
AGATCATCACATGCTACTACCTATTGTTCTACATATGGTAGTGCCTTTGTGCTAGAAATAGTGATAACTTAACCATATGGAGGCTGTCCTTTGTTCTAAGAAAAGGACAGATGACTATCTATGAGTAATTAATAAAGTTTATATACAAACATTAAGGCCTTTATATCTCCACGAATATGAATTGCCTCAGTGCCATTTTAGGCTCATTCTGAGTAGTATAATGAGGGCTTCTCTGATGCCTAAAATCAAAGCATTGATTGTGGCAGTTTCCAAGATATTAGTGATTTAATAAATGGTACCATAGTAATTATCTGTTGATCTGCCTAATATCTCAGCCACTATTGATTGCTTTGAGACATGACTGGTATTGATCAAAAGGTTTTTTCAAGGGATTTCGGGTGCCATTAAGATCATGAGAATCGTCAAAGATTTGATAGAGATATGGCCAAATGAAATTTGTAACAGATTGACTCAAAAGAAGCTGAAGGTTACCTAGATGGCTTGATCATTTGTCTAGTACCTGCAAGTAAAATACCAACAATAACAGTGACGAAAGCCCCAGAAGCAATGAGCACCACAGCTGGTCCTATTTTATCACTGACAATCACAACTATATCTGAGACTTATTGGGATTTACTCACTTCATCAATCAGAGAATAGAAAACCCATAATGCATGGACCAAAATGCTGTTATTCAACACCACTGAGCCAACAGGTCTTGGGATTGATACTAGTGGAATAGCAGTAGATACTTGGAAAACATATGTAGATCTGTATGACAAAAAAACTTTAGTAGAATGGTTAGATGCAGAAACAAAGTTGAGAAACACCTTTTTGATAGCAAATGGAGACTTCCTAGCCCACATAACCCTATTGAGGAAGAAATTAATGTATGCAAGATCAGTAGGAGCTGAAATATCAGATAGGAACTTTGCAGCTATTGTTCTGAATTCACTTTCCTTCACTTAGGATTTCATAGTTGCTATAGTCTTTGAACATGATTCCTTAAGTGAAATTATTACCAAACTTTATGCCTGGTGGTTGTGTTAAATAAATTATTATATTGTGTATTTCTATAGTTTAATATACAAGTTGCACTTACCTAAGCACGGTGCTTCTTTGTCTCAACTGCCACGTTGCGAACCTTTCTGCTTCTCTCGAGATTTCTCTTCCCTATCAGGCTGTCTATTATTATCTGTTGGATAACCCGGTGAGTGGGCCATCATTTGTCCCCACTGTAATTGCTGCTCTCCATCCTTCTAACAGGTTATGGGTTCCGGTTTGCTCTGACCTCCTTTGGCGCTCTTAAGCTGCCTCAGTTGATGGAAAGGACTTGACTGGCTTGCCAATCTGTTGGGGATTGAGATGATCTCCCTGTTGAATCCCCTCATGCCCACAGGATCTTCTGCTCCTGTAAGGGCAACCGGAGGGAAGACTCCAGGAGATTCCTCAGTTAATTATAATTTATGAGATACAGTTATAACCTACCTCCAGGAGATTCCTCAGAGAATTAGATGAGGCTCCTGGAGGGAATAATCTACATTATATACTACAGTGTCTTCATGTCCCTGCATCGGTAACTAGGGTCTGAACAAGAAAAGTGTGTTGGATGGCAACGGAGTGCTCTCGGAATGATGGGAGTAAGACCCAATATTATGTAATAATATTGGATCGGCTACAGGGTCGCTCCGGAGCTCTGGAACAGGCTTCGGAGTCACAGATTAGGGGTTCCCTTATATTTACCCCCCCTCCAAGGTTGCTGCGCCTCGAAGCAATGGTTCCAGGCTTGAAAAGAGTGTCGAAGTCTGTCCAGCGGATGTGTCTTGGGACGGCTGGGTGTTTTCGGTAATATTCCACGACGAGGTCTGGCGCCTTGACATTGGAGGCCACCTCCCAAGAGTTGTGCTCTCTGCTGAAACCTTTCCACTTAATCAGGAACTGGAACCTCCTCCAGTGCCAGCGGCTATCCAATACCTCCTCTATCTCCCATTCCGGTTCTCCGTCGACGACAATAGGTGGCGGCAGGGCTCGTGGCTTCCTTCCTGGTATCAGATCGTCCAGAGCGGCGGACAACTTGACCACATTGAACATCGGGTGCAACTGTCTCAATCCGTGGGGCAACTTGAGTCGGTAGGCTAACGGCCCTACTTGGCGCTCGATTTTGAAGAGTTCTAGTCTGCGATGTGACAACTTCAGAGACGGACGTGTCGTTTTGATATCTGACGCGTCTAGGTATACCTGGTCTCCTGCTTGAAACACAGGGGCCGGAGACCTTTTTCGATTGTAGTACCTCGTCATGTCTTCCTGCGCTTTACGGATCGCGGACTTGGCTTCCTCGGTAGCGGACTCCATTCTCTTGGTGAATTTGTTGACCATCTCCAGGCTAGAAGGGTCTTGTCTCGGCTCGAAACCCATGCGAGGGATTCGTCCTGTGTCCAGTAGGAACGGAGGTTGTTGCGTCGCGGAGTGAACGTGGTTGTTGTGCTGGAACTCCACAATGGGTAGGAGGTCGTACCAGTCGTCCTGCCGTTCGTTGACGAATAGGCAGAGGAACTGGTCGAGCTCCTGGTTGACGCGTTCTGTTTGTCCGTCCGTCTGGGGGTGCCAAGCTGTAGAAGAGGATATTCGTATATCTAGTAGCCTGTACAATTCCTTGGTGAACAGAGCTACGAATTGAGGTCCACGATCGGAGACGATACATTTCAGGAGGCCATGGAGTTTCCAGACGTGATGGAGGAAGAGTCGGGCTGCTTCCTCCGCTGTGACCATCGTGTGCGTCGGAATGAAGTGTACCCTTTTGAAGACAGCATCCACGACCGTCATGACGGCGTCATGTCCAGAGGACTCCGGGAGTTCGACCACAAAATCGACACTGAGGGTATTCCACCGTGCATCCAGAACAGAGAGCGGTTAAAGCTCACCAACAGGAGAATGTCGCCAAGGTTTCATCTGGAGGCAAAGATCGCAAGTACTCACATACTGGCTGATGTACCTAGACATCTGGGGCCACCAGTAGTTCCAGGACACTAGTTCTAGTGTCTTCCAGCGTCCAGGGTGTCCTGCAATCTGGGTATCATGGCAAAGGGCTACGATCTGCCTGCGTAAGTCCAGACTCCTCGGCACGTATATCTTCCTTCGGAACCGGAGTAGGCCATCTATGTTCGACCACTCCGAGGAATGTACTGCCTCGTTGGTGGAGTTCTGGAGCTCTCGTGCTGCCTTAGCTATGGGTTCCTCTTGGTCTCCGTCCCTGTTTCCCTTGTGGATGTCGGACAAGATCTTCTGCTCTATACCTGTCAGTTCTACCCCTTCCAGAGCACGTACCGCAAGGAATTCCGGTCGTAGGAGGACTATGTTCTCATTGTCCGAGGCTCCGTTTCCGTGATCAGTTCTCCTCGACAGTGCGTCCGGTTTGCCCATGGTACGTCCTGGGTGGTGGTAAAGCAGAAAGTCGAACCTAGCCAAATGCAAGGACCAGCAGGCTTGATGACGGTTAAGTTTCTTGGCCATCATGAAATACTTGAGGTTCTTGTGGTCGGTCCAGATCTCTACCAGATGGGTCGCTCCTTCTAGGAAGTGCCTCCACTCTTCTAGCGCACGGATGATGGCTAGCATTTCCTTGTTGTGGATTTTGTAATTCCGCTCCACGGAGGACAAGGACTTGCTGTAGAACGCTATAGGGTGCCATTTCCCGTCCGCCGTCAACTGCTGAGACAAGACTGCTCCTGTGGCAAAGTCCGAACTATCCGCTTCAACCCAAAAGGGCTCCGAGTCCTGAGGGGACATCAACACCGGAGCAGTGGTCACCGCCATCTTGAGGTCTTCAAAGGCCGTCTATTCCCTTCCACTCCACGTCCAGACTTGTTCGGAGCGTGTTAAGTTGAAGAGGGATCGAGCTTTGGCAGAGAAATCCCGGATAAACCTTTAGTAGAAGTTGACGAAGCCCAGGAAAGCCTGGACGTCCGTCTTGTTTTCCAGAGTAGGCCACTCTCAGACTCCTGCAACCTTGACCGGATCCATGGAAACTTTGTTTTCTGAGATGACTAGTCCCAAGTACTCGATCCGCTCCTTGCAGAACTCGCATTTCTCCAGGCGGAGGAAAAGTTTGTGTTCTTGTAGGACCTGTAGCACCTGTCTGATAGCCTTCGCGTGCTCCTCTTCCATCCTGGTAGACCACCATAATACCTTCCGCTATGAGGTCCCGGAAGATGTCATTCATCATGGTTTGGAAGGTGGCCAGACTGTTAGTCATGCCAAAGAACATTACCAAGGGCTCGAATAGGCCTCGATTGGTCCGGAAGGCCGCTTTTCACTCATCTCCAGGCTTAATGCGGATGTTGTTGAAACCCCAATGAACGTCCAGCTTGGTGAAGTACCTGGCTCTGCGGAGTTGCGATACGAGTTCGGAGATCAGTGGGAGGGTGTAAGGGCGACTGGACACAAGACTCCAGGAGAATCCTCAGTTAATATTACAGTTAGTAGTTATGATACAACTCACCTCCAGGAGAATCCTCAGAGATTAGGATGAAGCTTCTGGAGAGATGTTCTACACTATATACCGGTTCTGCATTCAGGGTTTCTGTGATCGGAGCTAAACTAGTGTGTTTAAGTATCACTAGTAAACAGACTAGGGTAGCTCCGGAGTGTTGTCATGCCATTTAGGGGTGGAGATGGAGGTGTCCTCTTACAGAGGGGGTACTTATTCTTGACCATCATGGAGTTGAGTGCTCGGTAGTCCTGAACCAACTGGAGGGAGCCGTCCTTTTTCTTGATGAAGAACACCGGGGCTGCCATGGGAGATTTAGAAGGCTGAATTCATCCAGTACACAGGTTCTCTTCCAGGAAAAAGTCCAACTCCTTCTGTTCCACCGGAGACAAGGAGTAGACCTTTGATGACTTAGGCTCCGAGTCCAGAACGAGCTCAATCGCGTGGTCCTACTGTCTATGCTCCGGGAGGATGTCAAAGTCTTCCTTTGCGAACACCAATTTGAATCCTTTAACACAGTCGGACAGGGTAAGAAGTCCCTTCTGCGTCTCCGAGGCTCAACGGGCTCCTTCCGCAAGTTTCTGGGAGATCGTAGAGATGGCACGAAGGTCTTCCGCAGCAGGATCCGGGAGAATCCTCGTCATGAAAAGTCTATCCCCTTGCTCGTATTCAACCTCGCATATCTGGAGGGGGGTCTCGTCTTCTTCCGAGTCTTCCACATATTCCGGAGGGGGTCCAGATTGGCAGGCATTAACGGCTCTGGCCTCCATTTTCCTCTGCAACGCTCGTTCCTTTCATATCGCGCGGCATCTTTCACATCGAGGGGGGCACCTATTCATCCACACTTCTCCGGTTTGCCAATTGACCTCCGGATTATGGTCCTTGAGCCAGGTGTAGCCGAGGATCATGCTCTGCTTCCCGAGGTTAGAGACGGCGAGGAGCGTCCTTTTGGAGTGGGTTTTATAACGGAGGACCACGTCTACCACTTCAGAGATTTGTCCGGCTTCGTTAGGGGAACCGTCCACGTTGAACACTGGTATGGGGCGAGAGATGTTCCGGATGCTAATACCCTTCGTACGGACAAAATCTTTATCTATGAAATTGCCTGTAGCTCCGGAGTCCAAAAGCGCTTTGACGGAATGTACTTTGCTAGTGTCAGTGGTACCGATCTCGATAGGGAGGATAATAGACATTCCGCGGGCATCGAGGGTATTGGCAGAGAGTCACCTGGATAGTCTCTTTTCCCATTTGGGCCTCTGAAGTAGGGCTGTCCTAACCGGAGCAGAAGGGGGGGGTGCGTCTATAGGTTCACAGATATCTGTATTATCTTCTTCTACGTCTAATACAGTGAACCTATTAACTAGCAGCAACCGGGGCGCACTTTTCGCCGGCCGTGCTAAACAAAATCCTCTTCTGGAGAGGAGCCAACTTCCTCTTCTGCTACTACATCTTTCAAGGCTATCAAATCTTCGATCAATTCTTCCCGTTGCTCCGCGGTTAACCTCTGGACGTCTAGACAGTGGGGACAGTCCTTTACAAGATGGTTGGGCTCTCCGCATCGATAACATCCCCGCGGAGGTGTAGGGTGCGTCTTCTGGACAGTGTCCACGTCCATAGATATCCCCCCAGATGGCATAGGCAGAGCGGGTCTCGGGAGAACGGGGGGCGGAGTGGACTGAGGCAGGCGGAGCATCGAGAGAGGGGTAGGCTGGGAAAGGACAGAGCACGTAGGTGCCGTAGTCGTTGACTGGAGCATGGATTGAAAAGCTTCATTGGTCAATCGCGCTTGGTCGATCCTCCGGGCAGCTGCGTACCAAGCCTCCAGATTAGTGTCAGTGGGTCATCCGAAGGGCATGGTGGCGATTTGGCCCTGAATGTTCGTTTTGAGGCCTCGGCGGAACTTCATCACAAGAGTCTGGGGGTCAGTGTATCCGGCATCGGAGACCAAGGTTAGGAAACAGTCCAGGTAATCATCCACTGTCTAGTTTCCTTGGTAGTATGAGGAGCCTTCCAGAGCATTAATGGCATCTGCTTCTGCATTAACCGGAAAGAATTGACTCCGGAACTGTCGTTTAAAGTCGGCCCAAGACTGGATAGGAAAAACGCCGGTGTCTGCCTCCTGGCGAAAGAGGTTCTCAGACCACCTCGCGGCACGTTCGTCTTTGAAAAAGGCGAGTGTCCAAAAGATTTTCTCCTTGTCGCAGCTGAACTGCTCCAGAGCCAGGCATAGGTATAACGTATAGAAGTTTAAGAAGGCTCAACTAGAAGTTCGTTCACCAGAGAAGTCGGGCAGAGAAGGGAGTTTTGGCCTCGTCCGCTGTTTGGTCGGGGCAGACGGGACCGGGGAAGGAGGGTTGACAGGAGGAGGAGACAGAGGCAGAGTGACTGTTGGAGCAGGGGCAGAGCTGGTCATCAGTTGAGTGAGCTGTTGTATTTGGGCTGTTAGGCCTGCGAGGGTATTGTTAATGACATGTTCCGAAGCATTCTGACACTCGGTTAACTCCTAAAGATGGTGCTGCAAATAGTCTAAGGCATCGGCAGCGGCTGGGGGGGTGTCTGTAGGAAGCGACATCTCTTTAGAGTAGGGTGATCAGGGGGCCGGAGTTTGTTAGCGGAGGGCTACCAGAGGGCAGCTGTCCACTGAGAAATTCCGGGGCTCTGACAATAGAATCTAATTCTGCTGTAAGGGGACCCCTCACACATGACTCTAGAGCCCGTTGCCTCCCAACCTAATTTCATTGTGCAGCCCCTAGTTACCAAAGAATAGAATGTAAGGACATTTTAGTATATATATTGTAGATTATTCCCTCTAGGAGCCTCATCTAATTCTCTGAGGAATCTCCTGGAGGTGAGTTGTAACATATTCCATACTATAATTTAACTGAGGAATCTTCTAGAGTCCACTTTGGTCGCCCTCACATGTACTAGAACAGAGTATCATATGCTACTACCTATTGTTCTATATATGGTAGTACCTTTGTGTTAGAAATAGTGATAACCTAACCATATGGAGGCTATCCTTTGTTCTAAGAAAAGAACAGATGACTATTTATGGGTAATTAATGTAAGGGGACATCTAGGGTTGTGCTTAGTAAGTTCTGAGGGTCTGTTCTATTAGTGGCCCAGTAACAGATCGTGTATCACACTCCCACCATTCCTGAGTCTTCCCTGTCTGTGTCATGCAGTGCAATACCTTCTAATCTATAATTGGACAATTGTGATTACTGATCTATGTACATGTGACTGTGCATATGATCGTCTAGTATAGAGTATATATACTAGCAAGCTGTCATAGATATACTTCACTTGAATCTCAACTTAGCTTCCAGGACTATCCACTAGCTTGAAGGGTGACTGCCTCTGAGTGACGCCCTTACAATTAATAAAGTCCATATGCAAACATTGAGGCCTTTATATCTCCATGAATATTAATTTCCTCAGTGCCATTTTGGGCTCATTCTGAGCGGTATAAAAAGGGCTTCTCTGATGCCTAAAAGCAAAGCATAGATCATGGTGGTTTCTGAGATATTGGTGATTTAATAAACAGTACTATAGTGGTTACCAGTTGATCTACCTAATATCTTGGCCATTACTGATTGCTTCTAGACATGACTGGTATCAATCCAAAGGTCTTTTCAAGGGCTTTCAGGAGCCATTAAAACTGTGGGAATCGTCAAAGAACTGATGGAGATATAGTCAAATAAAGCTTGTGACAGTAGAATATCTTACCTTAATATTAATTGGAACTCCAGGGCTATCCATAGTTCCTTCTTAAGTTTACCTTTGCCACTCATGCTTAGTGTGATTAGGGGTTGCCTATGAGTGATCCTCTTACAGCTACATAATATCACTATGGCGATAAGAACAAGAAGGAAGAGAACTAGAAATAGCAAGCTCCAAGGATCCAAGAGCAAGCTAGATAATACTCACCCTTACCAGGTTATCTAAGCTATTCTAGAGCATTCCCTTATAATAGCTATTAGACAATATAAGTGGTATTTTTCCCTATATTAACAATAATAACCAGCTTAAGAGATGAGTTTGGCTTTCCAGAAATAACCACTAGAAGTCTTGTTGTGGACTTGTGTATACCACTTGAGTAGTAGAGTAGTGGCTGTGACCACCACTACAGAGATCTCATAAGGATTGTCTAGAGAATTTCATAATAGATCTATAATAGAACTCCCTTCTAAAATACTCTCAAAAGCAAGAAGAACCTTAAAGAATCATTTTCTATAAGAATGATATTATATCTTGGTGGCAGTTACTTATTTATAATATCTAGGTTACCATCAGATCAGAGCCATTATTGCTGATAGCTAATTATAGTAAGAACTAGTAAAATAAGTCCTCTCGAGGGCTATATTATAAACCTAACAGAAGAAGACTAAGACTCAAAGATGTGATGAGGTATAGAGGAGTAGTAGAAGGACTAGAGAGGTCAGGCAGAGAGATCAGATAGAGAGATAGGGGAAAGGTTTAATAAAGACAATATACTTAAGAGCAAAATGACTTGAGATCATCACCTCTTTCTACAGCCTATCAAAAGGCTCGAGAGCCATCTATTGCTCAGAGAAAATCCCTAGGAGTAGGATTAGAGAAGTAAAGAGTAGTAACCAAGTGATCAGAAGAGGTATTGTCTTATTATTTCACTTTTACTATTTTTGGGAATTTAGAAGTTTTTTTGTTTCTTTTCTTTTTATTAGGTGTTGCTCTCTCCCTCTTGTAGATTAAAGAGGGAAGTTCCTGAATGAGAAGTTACACTTTACTCAATAGAAGATGATCTAGGCAGGAAAATGAGTAGGCTTTCTGAACTGATAACTAAAGAGTATGATTTCAAGAGGTATGCTAGGTTGAGAACAAAGCTGAGTATACTAGGTAATATCTACTAATTTTATATAAGGCATATGAACATGGAACAGAGTTTTCTTTAGTTGTTTTTGGATAAAATAAGGGCTTGTGTCACAAACTTCATTTGACCATATCTCTATCAATTCTTCAACAATTTTCATGGCCTCAATGGCTACGGAAAGCCTCCAAAAAGACCTTTTTATTGATGCCAGTCATGTCTTGAGGCAATCAATATTGGCCAAGATATTAGGTAGATCAACTGGTAACCACTATGGTACCATTTATTAAATCACCAATATCTTGAAAACCACCACAATTGATGTTTTGGTTCTAGGCTCATCAAAAGCCCTCTTTATACCACTCAGAATGAGCCTAAAACAACCTTAAGGCAATTAATATCAATGGAGATATGAAGGCCTCAATGTTTGCACATGGACTTCATTAATTACCCATAGATAGTCATCTGTTCTTTTCTTAGAACAAAGGACAGCCTCCATAAGGTTAAGTTATCACTATATTAAGCACAAAGGCACTACTATATGTAGAACAATAGGTAGGTAGTAGCATGTGATAATCTGTCCTAGTACATAGACCATCACAATTATGTATATAAGAATTCATAGTCTAAGGATTAGACCTTAGACTTAACAACATTTTTTGTCACTTGTCTAACTCTGCCTATAAGCACTTTGAATCTATATTTCAACCCATCACAAAACAAGTAAGTGACCTTTTGTAATAGCTTGGAACTCATGTGGGAGAATTAGTTGATGGTAACCAATAATGCATACACATAGAGCACCTATGCAATCACCTCCTGTTAGAGAGATGTCATACAATTATGACAGTGCTCTCTTTTTATGGTTACACTCTTGTGGCCATCAAAACTTGATTCCTCTTGGTATCTGCTGGTCTATCAATTGGTTGCTTGAAAAGGGTTTTTTAGGATAGTCTCAGTGAAACTTAGCTATGAGTTCCTTTGTGTTTTCAAGGTCAACTGCTAGTATCCAGGAGAATTCCTCTGAGAAGCCTTTGTACCCTGCCCACTATACATAGTACATTAATAGGTCTTTCTTCCAATAGTCTAGCTGTAAGGGCAACTGGGCACAAGACTCCAGAAGAATCCTTAGTTATATTACAGTCTGTGATTATGATACAACTCACCTCCAGGAGAATCCTCAGAGATTAGGATGAGGCTTCTGAAGAGATATTCTATATTATATACTAGGTTTACATTTCTTGTGTCAGGGTCAGTGTGATTAGAGCTATACTAGTGTGTTTAAGTATTAATAAAGTAATACTTGAACAGGCTTAGGTCACTCTGGAGCATCATTATGCAGTTCCGGGGTGGAAATAGAGCTGTCCCCTTATATCAGCCTAAGTTCTTCATCTGAGTAGTACTGGTTCTAGAGTACAAGTTTACCATCTTTCTAAGTTAGTCCATCCAAAAGTAGTTCTAGAGTATAATCCCTCAGTAACTCTCTTAGTAACCTAATGTTAGTTCATCTTAATTGCTTCCCGAGGTCTTAACATGAGCTCTAGGTTAATTATCACCTGCTCAATGTATTCATTGTATAGTGTTACGTTCTGAGAATATAGAAAGGGTTCTAGAGCAGATTCTAATTGAGAATCCATTGGTATAAAGTGTATCAAATGTTATCTTCTGCAAAAAATTCACTTGTGGTGTAACATCTCCCCCTTATTATAAATGACTATCCTTAGTCATCTTCTCAAGACTGGTTTTTGGTTCTAGATCGTCATCTACTAGTGCCTATTATTCTATTCTCCCAATGGTGGTCCTCTCTGAAAGTGGCTTCTATTGCTCTAGTCTCATGTGTTCTCAGACTTGTTCTTATTCCTAAGATTCTATTGATTCACAAGCCTGTTAACATCTCTCAATTGTCTGTTATATTATTCTTTTCCTATAAAATTATCTTAATTCACTTCCATTTATATGGCATCATTCCTGCTTTG
>Ga0153994_1000453_pt1 | contig 11310 bp, 9 predicted proteins | sample TSNC078MetaG_FD_104735 | JGI IMG/M metagenome (GOLD analysis project Ga0153994, IMG submission 104735) | Attine ant fungus gardens microbial communities from North Carolina, USA - TSNC078 MetaG | ecosystem: Host-associated > Fungi > Mycelium > Unclassified | place: USA: North Carolina, Lumber...
CGTTCTTCCCATGTTGAAAATCCCCTTTGCGAAAAAGTTTTTCTTTATTTTAGCATGAAAGGGGAGCATTTGTTATATATTCAGTGTTATTTAGTGCGAAATATTTTCACCATTCAGAGCTGTGACTTTTGTTTCTTTGCAATGCCATAATAGCATGAGGAGATGGAGCGATGGATACATATCAGTTTAATTGAAGGATTGTCGCATCCTCAGGTGCGGGAACTCGATGCAATACACCAATTAGAGGATCCTTCGTGTCCTCCATCCATTTAGAAAGTCTGGCAGAAAGATCATTGTATACTTTGAGATATGCACTATCTCCCACCAGATTTTCCCTTTCCATCGGATCGAGATACAAGTCGAATAGCATTTCACGAGATACGGGATGCCTCATCAGCCCGTTCTCCACTAAGAAATGTTTACTTTTCCCGTCGTCTATGTTTGCCGGAACAATCCCCAAATGATAATCATATCGGCGAATCAGCTTATATCTTTCGGTGCGGATGCAGCGCATTGGCTCATAGGAAGCATGATAGGTCACTTCGGAGAAAATCTGCTTATTGACGTTATTCGTTTTACTTTGAAAGATAGCCTCTAACGATATACCTTGCAGCCAGTCCGGTTTCTCCAGTCCACAGAGGTCGCAGAGCGTCGGGAACAAATCAATTTGAGAGACCAAGGCATCCGTTGCGGTTCCGACCATAGGGTTGCCGGGGTACTTTATCATCAGTGCCACCCCGATGCCGGTGTCATACAGGCTGCACTTCATATGGGGGAAGGCAATGCCGTGGTCGGTGGTAAAGACAATGACTGTATCCTCTTCCAATTTCGATTCTTTGATTGCATCTAGCACAATTCCGATACAACGGTCGGCGATGGCAGCACTACGGATATAGCCAGCCATGTCTTCTCGATTGGTTTTGCAGTCGAAGAGTGTAGCTGGGGGTATGATGTATTCTTGGTGAACTTTTCCGTTATCGGCGGGAAACTCCCTGTGGGTACAGAAAAATCCCACGGACAAGAAAAAGCGCCCGTCTTTCCCCTTCTGATTTTGAAGATATTCTGCTGCCAGTCTGGCAGTTTTTGTATCAGTTTCTTCTATATCGGGAATATACATATCGGTTCCCCATGTATCATGTAAAATTCGGCTATAGCCAATGTCGTTGGAATCACCGGCTTCGTGCTGAATGCCGTCAAGAACAGTTTCATATCCTTGTGTTTTAAGGTATCTGGCAAGATGCATATTGTAGTCATTGAGAGAGAAACTGCCGAAATGAGCAAGCCCTGTCATGCCATTTACATGTGGCCATGTTCCGGTCAGGAGTGCCGCTCTGCTGGGAGAACAGGTCGGTCCGGCACAGTAGCAGTGACGGAACAGGGTGGATTCTCTGGCAAGTTTCATGAGATTGGGAGTAGGAACTGCGTGACCATAAGGCTCCAGATAACGTCCGCTATCGTGGGTATGTATATATACAATATTCATGATGTTTCCTCCTTTTTCACCCTTTTTGCTGTCCTGACCGGTGTTAAATTATAAAACAATTTTAATCTCAGTAGAAGTGGATGTCATCACACATCCGTCTTCGGTTTTCTCGTATGTTGCGCCTATGGCAGTCTTTATCTGAGTGATTCCATGTAGAACAAGGCTTAAATCTTCCGGCAATTTTGAAAATTCTAAAATAATGATATTGCCATTACGTTTTGCAGATGCCCTAAAATCAATATTTCCTTCTGTATCAGGGACTTCACAGATAGCTTCATTACCGTCTTCCAATTGATATAAATGAATAGTAACCCCTTTGCTATAATGATAATCAGGTTTAGTTTCATTGGCTCCTGTTGCTAAGAGTGTATTAGGTCTGACATATAGCGGTAATGCGTAGTAATCATAGATTCCATGGTGCCAACGTCCGCCTTCTTTCACTTCTCCGGTCAATAAATCTGTCCACATTCCATCCGGGAGGTAATAATCGGCCTCACCGTTTTCGTTAAATATAGGTGCGACTAATAAACTGTCTCCAAGCATATATTGCATATCCAGATAATTGACGGCCATATCTTCAGGAAATTCAAGAATCATAGGGCGCATGACAGGAACCCCATTATCTCTGGAAATCATCGCCATTCTATAAATATAGGGCATCAGCTTACATTTCAAACGAGTAAAGAATTTTACGACACCACTTGATTCCTCATCAAAGAGCCAAGGAACTCTATAGCTGGTGGAACCATGTAATCTGCTATGTGTCGATAATAATCCAAAGGCTGTCCAACGTTTATATAAATCTGGTGATGCAGTCTGCTCGAAACCAGAGATATCATGACTCCAAAAAGAAAATCCTGACATGGCAAAGGACAATCCACCCCGAAGTGTTTCTGCCATTGAAGGATAGCTTGCAGAAGAATCTCCGCTCCAATGTACGGGAAATTGCTGGGAGCCTGTGGTTGCACTTCTGGCAAATACAATGGCTTCTTTCTCGCCTTTTTCTCTTTTCAATAAACTAAACACACATTTATTATATAAATAAGTATAATAGTTATGCATGGAACTTGGATTAGAACCATCGTAATACGCTACATCAATGGGAATTCTTTCCCCAAAATCCGTTTTAAAACAGTCAACGCCTAAATCCAATAGTGTTTTTAGCTTATTAGTATACCATTTGCAGGCATCAGGATTTGTGAAATCGACTAAGCCCATTCCGGCCTGCCAGGAGTCAACTTGCTTGATTCCTTTTCCATCTTTTCGCTTTAATAGATAACCTTTTTTTGCACCTTCGTCGAAAAATTCGCCGCCCTGTGCGATATATGGATTAATCCAAAGAGAAATCTTCAATCCTTTTTCCTTGTATCTTTGGAGCATTCCTTTAACATCGGGAAATACTCTTTCGTCCCATTCAAAATCGCACCAATGAAATTCCTTCATCCAAAAACAATCAAAATGAAATACACTAAGGGGAATATCTCTGTCTAGCATTCCTTGTATAAAGGAACTTGTAGTTTCCTCATCATAGTTTGTTGTAAAGGAGGTTGACAGCCATAAACCAAAGGACCAGGCCGGAGGCAATGCCGGTCTTCCTGTGAGTCCTGTATAGGTACTAAGAATTTCTTTAGGAGAAGGGCCATAAACAAAATGATATCTCAATTCTTCTCCGGGAACAGAAAAACCTACATATTCAACTTTTTCACTGGCAATCTCAAAAGACACATGGTCGGTATGGTCTACAAAGATGCCGTACCCCTTATTTGTCATATAAAAGGGAATACATTTGTAAGAAATCTGGGAAGAAGTTCCTCCGTCTTCATTCCATGTCTCTACCATTTGACCGTTTTTGACAAAGGATGTAAATCGTTCCCCAAGACCGTAGACACATTCTCCCGGTTGGAGAGATAATTCGGTCACCATGTAAGGATTGTAATCAGCCAGCATATAATCATCACCTGGAAGCATGCTTGATTTTTTCTTCTTGTACTGCATATAACCAAGGTTGCGGAAACCACATGACGTAACCACCTTACCATCAGCTTCAAATTGATATCCCCATTCTTTTCGATTAACGCGGACGGTTATGGAACCAATGCTCATGACGGCTTCGTTCCTATCAATTTTAACCTTTACTTTCTGGCTTTTCTGTGTTTTTTCAAAAAAAGCTTCTCCTGTTTCATATGATTTATAATGATAGCTTCGCACATCAATGATATTTTCTGCGGAAGAAGTAAATTCAATTGTAAGGGTAGGGAGGTTTAACGTATCGTCTCTTATACCTATCACCTTGCAGGGGGCGATAATTCTCATGCCCCCTGGGATTTCCTGAATATCATAAGCTTGTGAAGCGTAAACTGCATTGGCATCTTCGCTTCTTAGCCAGTAGCCTTCTGTAAATTTCAATCCTCTGCTCCTTCCAATTCTAACCATTTTGTTTCAATCTCTGAACAAGCGGCATCTTTATCTAAGGTACCGGCAACATAAGATTGCATGATTTCACCAAATGCCTGATGGAAACTATCCGTGGAATAAGCGATTGCCAAAATTCCCGATCCATTCTCTTCGACCAGTGCGTCACCCTGCTTTACGACTTCCAAGTCCGGTGCCTCAGCTTCGATAATAGGAGGAATTACACCGGCTACATTAGCAAACCATTGTTTTCCGTAATCAGATGTATACCACCAGTTACAGAACTCCAGAACTTCATCAAGTACCTCAGAATCTTTATAAACACGGAGTGCCTGATCGGAACCGCTAATAACCTGTAAGTTTGCCGGATCATCATTAATAGGATATCCGTTAAAGCCTATTTGGATTTCAGGATTGATTTCCAAGATACTGGTTTCCACCCAGGCACCCTGCCCGCAAATCATGGCCGTCTTGCCGGAACCAAGTGCTGCTGTTTCTGTGCTTAAATCTGATTCCAATGGTTTTCCATCCCCGTATTTAACGGCTAAGTCGATAAAATTAAAGAAATCATCATACAATTCCGGATAATCTTTGATGTGTGCCTCTCCTGAACTAAAGGCTTTAATCAGTCCTTCTACATCATCAGGCTGCGCAGCATTCACATAGTGTTGGAAAACATGTTTAAATACCCACCATTCTGCAAATCCGGTGGAAAACGGTGTGTACCCGGCGGTCTGGATTTTTTCACAGGCGGCTTCTAACTCTTGAAAAGTTTGCGGAAATTCTGTGATTCCAACTTCATCAAAAATAGCTTTGTTATAAACAATACCAAAATAGTTACCTTTAACACTGAATCCGTGAACCTCTTCGCCAGACATCATCATTGCTTTTACTGGTCCAGTCATAACTCCGGCAAGAGGTTGACCGGCTAAATTCTGTGAATAATCCAAATAAACTTCAATCTCTTTTCCTGATGTGGAAGAAAAGATATCAGGGCATTCTCCGGAATTTAATTTTGCTTTCAATAAGGTTGGATAGTCATTTTGTGTGGTTTCGTAATTAATGGTGACATTGGGCTTCACATTCTTATACTCGGCAATCAATTCATCAATTGCATCGGCATATTCAGGCATAGAAATAAACATGTTAATTTCTACAGGCTCATCAGAATCTGCTTGGGCAGTTGTTCCCTTGGTGTCGCTGGTGTTGCTGCCTCCATCAGATGATCCGCCGCAGCCGGCAAGCATTGTAATAGCCATGGCGACACATAATAATACGCTAAATAATTTTTTCTTCATAAATCCCATCTCTCCTTTGCTTTTTGAATAAAATTTAAGTTTATATAAAGCAAGCAAATTCATGCTGCTAAATATCATCCTTTGACGGCACCTGCCACGACGCCGTCTACAATATGTCTTTGTAATAAAACAAAGAATATAATAGAAGGCAATACTGCCAGGACCATGGCTGTCATCGCATAATGCCACTGGGTATTGAACTGACCGACAAAAGTATAAGCTGATAATACCAAAGTTTTTGTGGCAGGTGAACTATTAACCATTAATAATGGCAAAAGAAAATCATTCCATATCCACATGACATCCAAAACGATAACAGTAGCCGTCACGGACTTTAGAAGGGGAAATATAACCGATATGAAAGTCCGGAAGGTGGACGCACCATCAATAATTGCACTTTCATCGATTTCTTTAGGTATCGTCTGCATGAAATTACAATAGATAAAGGAGGCCATTGGAATGCCAAATCCCCAGTATTGAACACCAAGACCCCATGTGCTTCCCGACAAATGAATAACGTTCATTACCTTTAACAAAGTAATCATGATTGTTTGGAAAGGAATTAACATAGGCGTTGTAATAATCAAATGTGCGATTTTTGTATATTTGGTTCTTCTGCGGTCTATAATGTAAGCGGTAATCGCTGAAAAGGCAACTATACCGACAATCCCAATAGAGGTGATGACAAGATTATTTATAAATAGTCGCGGATAATTCATTTTATCTATGACATACCTGTAGTTTTCCCATTCTATTTTTGAAGGCAATGCAATGACATCGGAAACAACTTCTCCAAATGGTTTCACTGAATTAATAAACATTAAAAATATTGGATAGATGAAGATAATTGCAAAAATCACCATAAAGATTTCCAAAATAATCTTGCTTAAATTTTGCTTCTGTTTTCTTGTCATTACACCTCTACCTCCCTGCTGCGGAATACTTTTAAAACAAGCTGAGTCAACACTAATATAATCATAAAGAATACCAGAGATTTAGCCGAGCCTACTCCGTAGTTGTTATTTTGGAATGCCTCACGGTAAATATCCAGTGTCACACTATAAGTTGCGCCTCCGGGCCCGCCTTTTGTCAAGGCTAGAATAATGTCAAATATTTTTAGGGAGTTAGTTAATGACATAAATACACAGGTCGTAATGGAGGGCGTTAATAAAGGCAATGTTATTTTAAAGAATTTGGCTCGTCCATTGGCGCCGTCAACGATTGCGGCTTCTAAGACATCTCCGGGAATTGCCTGTAACCCTGCTATGTATAGTACCATGTAAAACCCCACTGATTGCCATACACCTACAAAGACGACCGCATAAAATGCCAGATTAGGGTCGCCCAGCCAGCTTAGATTTAAAAACCCAATTCCTGACATTTCAAATAATTTTTCAAAGCCCTGTGAAAAAATAAACTTCCATATGAATCCGACGATTGTCATGCTCATGATATAGGGGACAAAAAAGACGCCTCTCAGTAAATTGGCTGTTCTTAGCTTCTTGACTAAAACAACGGCCAGTGCTAATGCAAATACATTTGCAAGAATCATAAATAAAATGGTATATTTCCCAGTAAAAATAAGGGCGCTTAGAAAACTGCTGTTGCCTTGGAATAAAGCTATAAAATTATCAAATCCAATAAATGTTGGCTGCTTTGCAATACCGTTCCATTCTGTGAACGAATAATAGCCACTCATAACAAAGGGAATATAAATCATGATTGTTACGAGTATAATTGCCGGCAAAGTAAAAGCGACCGTTTCAATTGTTTGTTTCTTCTTTCTGCTCAATCTTTTCACCTGCTTCCTCCCGTATTAAACTTACATATAAATATTTCATATTTTAATTATAATATGTATCATTTGATTAGTGAATGTACTATTATGAACGAATGATGGTAAAATAGTGTACAATATAATTGGTGATTTCTGATGATTTTTATGATATTATATATAAAGAAGGGTGGACATGGTCATATGAATAACAAAAAAGCTTTTTTTAAGAAAATGAACCGAATACCAATCAAAATACAATTGGCAGCTTTGGTGGCCATTACTTTTTCTATCATTATTATCATTATCACCGTCTATAATTATCAAAGTAGTACCAAGGCAGTTATTGATCAACATACAGAGATTACGACGACACTGCTGAAATCAGAAACGTGGAATCTGGATAATTACTTTTCTGAAATTGATAGATATTCCTTACTGCTAAGACATGATGAAAAGTTTATGCAGATAATCACTACCGAACAGCTTATGTCGTATACAGAAAAAATAATGGTACAAAATTTGCTGCGTAATAATTTTGATTCCAGAAATGATTTGTTGTCTTATAGTATTTACTTGATTAATAAACAGGAGAATTATAAAATAGATGCCCAAAGGCATAAAGTACAGTCTTTTTATATTGATTCGGTGAAAGAGCTTCCTGAATATGATTTTTTTACAGAAGGAAGATATTATAAATCGCTGCAGCCTTCTGAATCATCAGATACTTTTATGAATTATTACCGAACCATCATCAGAATTGAAGATCAAAAACCGCTAGCAATTGTAAAATTGACTTTTGATACTTCTTATATTGAGGTATTAGCTGAAAACCATCAAAATATTGGCGAACTATTTTGTATTACCGATAGCCGGGGGCGTCTGTTCTATACGAATAATGAGACTTATATCAATACCGAAACAATAAAGGAGGTCTTGACCCATATGGAAGAAACGCCGGAAAATAATTTTAAAATGGATATTAATCAGGCAAGTTATCTTGCTGTATACCATAACAGCAGCAGTCACGACTTTAAAATTGTCGATTTAAGACCGGTTTCAGAGATTGATAAGCAATTAATGAATGCTCGTAATGTTAGTTTGATTTTAGGAATTCTTTCGATTACCATAGCCACAGTCCTTGCCTTTATCTTTATCCGTCTGGTTACAAAACCTTTATCTGCACTTGACCACCGGCTCCAGCGAGTGGGATCGGGAAACTTTACGACAACAACGGATATAGGAGGCAGTTTGGAAATTGCAAATTTAGCGGAAACCTTCAATTCCATGATCCATCAAATCGACGATTTGATTAAAAAAACTTATATTTCTGAACTGAATACTAAAACAGCCAGACTTATCGCCTTGGAAGCCCAGCTTAACCCTCATTTTCTTTATAATACGCTACAGGCAATTTCAGCAGAAGCTGTAACAAATGAGGAGTTCCATATTAACGAAATGATTACAGCCCTTGCTTCAATGTTAAGATATTCCATTAAGGGTGAAGATTTTGTGCCATTGGAAATTGAAGTAAAGCATGTGAAGGATTACTTGCTATTACAAAAGGCACGGTTCGGAGAAAGACTTAGTTATGATATTCAAATTCCGGATGATACGAAAGCTTTACGGATACCCAAAATCAGCATGCAGACATTGGTTGAGAACTCAATGATTCATGGAATGAAGGATAATACCGTAAGCATTCATATTGATATATCCTGTTATTTGGATGAAGAATATTTAATCGTTACTGTCAGAGATAACGGTGCAGGAATTCTTAAAGAACGTATGGAAGAATTAAATCATAATTTTTCCCATAGTGACTTGAATCAAAATAAGCAAACGGGTATAGGGCTCATGAATTTAGACAGCCGTTTAAAATTATTATATGACAATCAGGCAGCCCTATTTTTAGCAAGTATCCCGGGTCAGGAGACTACCGTAACCTTAAAGATACCCATGGGAAAGAAGGAGTGTTAAATTGTACAAAGTACTTATCATTGATGATGAAAAACCGGTCAGAACGGTTATAACAGCTTTGGGGAAATGGGATAAGTTTGGCATCGAGAAACCACCAATTACAGCGATGAATGGAGCGGAAGGTTTATCAGCAATGCGGGAGATTAGACCAAATATCGTATTCGTAGATATGCAGATGCCTGTGATGGATGGTGTTTCATTCTTAAAGAGTGCCTCACAGGAATTTCCTGATGTAAAGTACATTGTTGTCAGTGGATATGATGAATTTGGCTATGCACAGGCTGCTATAAAAAATGGTGTGGTGGATTATTTGTTGAAACCAATAGCTGCCGACGAACTAGATGAGGCACTTCATAAGGCGGTCACCCTGTTAAACCTTGAGCGCAATATTACGATGGATAAAATGGTACAATCGCCTGCGGATATTTCTCCTGATGAGGTGATTGATATTATAAAAGATTATATTGAAAAAAATTATTGTAAAGAGATTAAGATTTCCATGTTCAGTCAAAAGTATTACTTTTCTAAAGAATACTTATCAAAACTTTTTAAGAAGAAACATGGATTTGGGATATATGAATATGCCTTACATCTTAGAATGAAACGTGCGAAAGAGTTACTTAGAGGAGAAGATTTGCAGATTCAGGAAATATCTGAAAGATTAGGTTATAGTAATAATAATTATTTTAGTAAGGCTTTTAAAAATTATTATGGTCAGTCACCAAGTGAATTTCGGGAAAGAGAAAGATTATCCTAGAGTGATTTTAGAAGGGAGGCTACCGCATCTTGTGATGCGGTAAGGCCCATTGATTTAAGAATGACACAATCATGTAATGCTTATTGTGCTGAAGCGTTAGTTAGAATGCTTTTTACGTGCTGAACTTCTTCCTGGGAAGCTTTTGCAGCAGGTACATAGTACTGTCTTTCCCTTGCTATTTTGTAAATTTCCTCCTGAGAAGTTTCGCATTGATTACGAATCTGTTTTAAAGTCTGTTTAAGCTGAGGATTTTCTGTTTGGGCAATCATATCGCCAAAGTTTTTCAATTCTCCATTAATGCCTGTTAAAGCATCAGATACCATTTCTTTCTCGTTCATTACTTTACCTCCTGATTATAAGAATTGCATTAGTTGTTGTTTTGTCTGCATTGCTGACTGAGCGGATTTTTCAAAAAACTGTTTTACCTGAGGGTCGCTGCACTGATTGGCATAATCTTTCATCTTGCAATGACTAGTCTCATAACCGCCGATTAAATGACGAAGGTTTTGCAAGTCTAATACTGATATTTCATTCATTAAAATGTCCTCCTTAATAATTCTAAATGTCGTTGCTCTATTAGTATGTCTTACATCAAAATTTATATGTATGGCAATCAAGGATTGCAAATAAAAAATTGTTAAATAAAATGATAAAAAAAGGAAAACCTACCTTTTAGAAAGCGGTAAGTTCATATTGAATAAAATGTAAATGCGTTATACAATAGACTTAATTAAAAAATCGGGGAGGTAAAAAATGATTACAAGAAGATTTGATAATAATATAAAAGTAAAACCATCACTATTAGGATTTGGTTGTATGAGATTGCCCAAAATATTCCCAGATAAAGCAGATATCGATTATAAGGCAGCAGAGGAAATGGTAGATTTTGCATATAAACAAGGTGTTAATTACTTTGACACGGCCTATGTGTATCACGAAGGTAAATCAGAACAATTCGTTGGACATGCACTTAAAAAATACCCAAGAGAAAGCTTTTATTTGGCAGATAAAATGCCGGGCTGGGAAGTGAAAGAAAAAGATGATGTACATAAAATTTTTACAACCCAGCTTAAAAGATGCCAAGTTGACTACTTTGACTTTTATCTTTGCCACTCCTTAAGTGAGCAGAATTTTAAGGTATATGATAAATTTAATATTTTTGACATTTTAAATGAAAAGAAAAAAAATGGCCAAATACGGTATCTGGGATTTTCCTTTCATGATACCCCTGACGTTCTGGAGTCTATTATAAACAAGCATCCTTGGGATTTTGTACAGATTCAGCTAAATTATCTGGATTGGGAACGCCAGGATGCGAAGCGTCAGTATGAGATTATTGAAGCAAAAGGAATTCCGTGCATTATTATGGAGCCGGTTCGCGGCGGTACATTAGCTAATCTGTGTGAGGCGTCTAACCAGGTGTTTAAAAATTATGATAAGAAACATTCCGTTGCATCATGGGCGATACGCTATGCGGCATCTCTGCCCAATGTGATGACGGTACTCAGTGGAATGAGCGATTTAGAACAGGTCGAAGATAATGTTGAAACAATGAATAACTTTACACCATTAAGCAGTAAAGAGTATGAAATTATAAATACTGCCA
>Ga0153994_1000456_pt1 | contig 11293 bp, 4 predicted proteins | sample TSNC078MetaG_FD_104735 | JGI IMG/M metagenome (GOLD analysis project Ga0153994, IMG submission 104735) | Attine ant fungus gardens microbial communities from North Carolina, USA - TSNC078 MetaG | ecosystem: Host-associated > Fungi > Mycelium > Unclassified | place: USA: North Carolina, Lumber...
CATAGTCTGAGGATTAGACCTCAGACTTAACAACATCTTTGCTGCTTGTCTAAACTTTGCTTTTTTGAGCTTTTTGAATATCAATTCAACCAATCACAAATCAGTAAGTGGCCATTTGTGATAAAGTTATAAGTAGTGTTATCACACTGTAACAACTATTACATACCTAGTTAGGATAAATACAGACCAGAAAGAGAAAGAAACAGCAAGTTCTCTCTTTCTGTATTCCCTCTGTAAAATCTTACTCTGAGGAATCAGTACTCTTATTGTCTTAGGACATCTCAAGAGTGCTACTCAAAGTCTCATTACATCTCTCCTCCAATATAACTTCACTGAAAACCTTAACTGGATCCTCTAGTGAGGAACATGAAGATATCAAGTGTTAGATATAGGCTTCAAGTTGAACACATTCAACTGTGAGGTCTAGAGTCTTAACATAACTGGTATAGTATATCTAACACATGTCATAATGATCACAAGTCAAACAAAGTTGCTGCCCTATAAAACAGACATAAAAATGGAGGGTGAAATCATGACAATATTAATAGTAGAGAATTGGCAGAATAGTGGTCTCCCCAGGAGCCATCATGGCCTCAAGGAGAAGGTGATAGTAGTTAAAGGAAAAGAAGTGTTATATTTTCTAATTGATTGCTTAGCTACTTACATAGTTTTGCTATTTATCTACATTTACACTAATCTAAACTACAACCACCCAAGAGGTTAGCAGTTCAACTCTCTTCTATGTCATCTTATTTATATCTTTTCTTGTCATGGTCAAGGCAACTCATGATAGTACTCCTCTCTTAAAGGCCCTTGTCCCAAGGACTTCTTTATAGTTCATTATATGGATCCTATAGATTGCCCATTTCATCTTTCTCATCCTATTCTTCTATTCCTGATTTCTTTTCTTCTATTGCTTTTTCTGTCTTTCTTTCTAATCATCTCTAAGATTCTTCTTTTCTACTTGTATTTCCCTTTTCATCTTCTCTAGTTCCTTTTCAATTTTCCCTAATACTCCTGATCAAACCTTTTGTCATTCTATCTATACAACATTTTCACCATATATCTCCCTGACAATTCTCCCTTGGCTCCCATGTATCTTTCTTAGTCATATACTCTCTCCATTGTACTAAATACCTATCTTTTCTACCTCGTTGAAGGGAGAAAAAGGGACTATTAGCCTAGCACAAGCTAAAGATATGGTACCAGGTCCCAATTGTATGCTAAAGAGTTTGTGGAGATAAATCAAGAATGAAGGTATTAAAAAGAGAATATAGAAACTTAGCATAGTAAATTAAGGTAATGTTTGAAAGAATAGTAAGATCAATCTAGATTCTCCTTACATAGTATCCCTAAGGTGTCTACTTTTATATACCATAACAAGCTCACTATCAAGATAGTTGGTAAACTACTTCTAGGTCTTATCAAGCCCTTATCTGTATCCCCATATCAAACCTTATAGCTGTGATACAGTCTTGATGATTAGTTAGGCTTTTCAAGCCTGCTACCCTGTAAAAGGTTGTCCAAGTAACTGCTACATCTTGTCTCAAGAAAGATGAGAAGTATGGAGTTCTAGTCTTCTCAATAACCCATCACTGAGAACTCATAAAAGTATTCTAAGACAACTCTCAAGCCCTCAAGATGGCAGCAGGTATCAATATTCTGTTGCTCTCTCTTCCAAACTCTCTAAGTGTTATATTAAAAATACAAACTAATGAAACTCAATTAAAAATAAATAGAAAAGGAAACTTCTTTTTTTTTTAGTCTTTCACTTCACTTCTCTATGATATTACCATATAGACATGATCTATCACATGTGAATGTTTTTGTTGTCATTGTTATCTTATATCTTGTTTACTTCTTGGCTAGGTCCAGTAGTGATGGGATCACAAGTCACTGATAGACTTTTGATCTATTGTCTTGGCATCATATTAGTTTAAGTCTGCTCTAGATTGAAATTATATTATATTCCAAAGGTATTCTGAAGTCTCTGAGTTCTAGAACATCAACATTGATAGTCTGTATCTAAGAAACCTAATACTAGCTCATCTATTACAACCTTAAGAAGTAACTCAGGTTACAATACTCAAGTAAAGACTTGAGGGTAAAATAAGAGTAGAGGAAGGAAAAGAATGATACAATTGGTAAAACATAAGGAATACAGGAGAGTATCTACTGTATATATACCTATATACCATGAGATAGGAATGAGGAGTACATATAGTAGACATGAGGTCTGCTGAGTAAAGAACATGTTCTACCAGTAAGGTACTGACTGAGCTACTGTATAGTTAAGGAAATGTCAATACAAGAAGTAGTCCATGTGTGCAACATCTAGAGATAATGAGATTGATTATTACAATATCTCTATCTCAGGGTTTATATTCTCATGAACATCCTATAATCTTTTTTTTTCTATAGCATAGATAGCCACTGACTTCTTCTATAGCCCAATAATATATCCTTTATCTGGTACTTTTGCAATGAACTATGGTTTATGTAGTAGTCCTTTAGTATATAGTAGTATTTTAAATCCCCTTCGTACTGTTTTTGAATTTTGTTTGGACTCAAGTACAGCTCCAATACCTTGAGCTGTTTTCTCTATTTCTGCTGATAGTACAATATTCAGTAGGTGGTAAGAAACAAGTAACATTGGAAGATGCTTTAAACTATTTCAAGAGTATAATAAGATTATTGATTTCTTCAACTAGTTGGTTATTGGGGTTTTCAGATGCTAATATCATTGATTCATTGCTTAATGACATAGTTGTGAATTTATTGTCAAGTGGTAGTAGAGAGGGACATATTAATATAACTTCTTTTTCTTTGTTTTTTTTGGGGGAAATTATTGGTTTGACTCATGAAAGGAATAAAAACCAATTAATATGGGCAAATAATTCTTGTAGACCTTGAATATGATTGTCAATTGCTGAACATCCTTGACTTTGGTATATTGTAAGTTTGTTGACTAGATTACATTGAATGCTATGGAATCATTGAGATAAAATATCATGTAAAATAAGCCTAAGTATTTTTGTTACTTTATAGAACTGTATGGCAATTTTTGTCAGATTAGCTAACTCTTGAGCCAGAATAAAGCCAACTGCTCCTTTATCAGCATTTGACAAGAAGAACTCGATAGAGTTCCTATTAAATTTACTATACTATATATACAATTACTATTATGGCTATGCACCTTACCTTCTACAGTCCTTATGTTTGTGACTGTGACTTGTGACTCTGTGTGTGATGTGACCACTGTCACACCTTTTTGTGACTGTTACATGATATTTTCCACACTCTACCTTAGTAATAAAAGAAAAGAAAAGAAATATTAAATAATAACTTAGCTATTTTGTCAAGTTATAACAATTTCTATATAATATTCTTTTCTTGCAAGTAGCATTTCTATTTCTGTATCTGCCATGGTATTATTGATAATATCAGCTATTCTAATTAGTTCTTTTGCTTTTTCTTTGAGTCTTGCTATGACTTTGATAGCTTAAATAATATGATCCATCTTGCTAGTCTAATCTTTAGTTTGATTGTTACAACATATAATTTTGTTATAAATTTCCTAATTTTAGGTGAGGAAGATAGCAGTAGTAAAGATATTGGCAGTAGTATTGGTAACAAAAGACATGATTTCAAAAGATATTTCTCTATTACTAGTATGTGTTTGAGATGTTAAAAATTGACCTTTAGTGTTCTCTTTTGAAGATTTTGTCTCAAAAGCTATATCTAATAGTCTTGAATTGCCTCTTTTGCATATGGTAAATTTGTCTCTGCCATCTATTGGTTATGTTTATTTCTGTATTCTTTCCAGTAAATTAGAAATTGGGTACCTCTTCCTTTTTTGTAATATTCTCTGATTTCATCTACTTTATATTCTTCTTTTTCATTAACAATGTCAGGTAGGGGTGCTAGTTTCTTGTGTTAACTTGTAAACTTTTATGCATTATGTTAATAGGTTCTTGTTAAAAACATTATATATATAGTTTATTTTTCCAAAAGCTCTAGCTTGTATATTTCTTGTTTGATTTTTCCTTTGATTGTAAAGGGTTTATATTTTTTTTGGTCCAACTTCTTTAAGAGTCAATTTGTCTAGATATTCTTTGCTTCTAGCCATACTTGTTCTTCTACTTTAAGTTCTTGTAATTCTTTTTTTATTATTATATTACTTTTTCATTGATTTCTTTATTTTTTTCATAGATATCTTTACTTTTTCTTATATTTTTTCTATTTTCTTTAATAGATTTTCCAAACTTGGTATCTCTATGTCCACTATCCACAAACTTCATTCGGTCATATCTCTGCCAATTCTTCGACGATTCCCATGGTCTCAAAGCCAGCTTAAAGCCCTTAAGAAGACCTTTCAATCGATGCCAGTCACGTCTCGAGGCAATCAATAATGGTCGAGATATTAAGCAGATCAACTAGTAACTACTATGTTACCATTTATTAAATCGCTAATATCTCGGAAACCACTGTGATCAATGCTTTGGTTCTAGGCTCAGCACAAGTCTTCTTCATAACGCTCAGAATGAGCCTAAAACAACCTCAAGGCAATTAATATTAGTGGAGATATGAAGGCCTCAATGTTTGTACATGGACTTCATTAATTATCTATAAATAGTCATCTGTTCTTTTCTTAGAACAAAGGACAGCCTCCATATGGTTAGGTTATCATTATTTTAGCACAAAGACACTACCATATGTAGAACAATAGGTAGTAATCAGGTGATGATCTATACTAGTACACAGACCATTACTTTTCTGTATATAAGGACTCATAGTCTGAGGATTAGACCTCAGACTTAACAACATCTTTTGTCACTTGTTTAACTTTGCATTTTTGAACTCTTTAAAGTATCAAAGCACCCATCACAAATAGTAAGTGGCCATTTGTGATAAGTCTAATTATTTTGAAGAATTGATCTACTATGAATAAAATAGCATTCTTGTCTTCTGATCTTGGTAGAGGTCCTATGATATCAATACTAATTTCTTCCCATGGTGTTCTTGGCATGGATAAGAGATATAAGGGTATTGCTTTCTTTATGTGTTACACCTTATTCTGTTGATATTTTTAGCATTTTTGAATATATTTTTGTATGTTATTACACATTCTAGACCACTAATAGTTTCTCTTGATTAGTTTTATTATTCTTTGTTGTCCTAAATATCTAATATCTAGTGGATTATAATTGTTACTAAGTATTTCATCTCAGAGTTGTTTATTCCTTGGTATATAGATCTTGCCATCTATGTAAACAATTTTATCTTCTTTTCATGCTTGTTTATCTTTTTTCTCCAATGCTTTTATTACTTTTTTTTCTCTTGTTTATATTTTCTTGATTCATGTTTGTATTTCTTCTTCTTCTATTTGTAAATGTTCTTGTCTGAGTAGTATGATAGATGTTCTATCTTGAATTGTTGTCCTTTATATTTATAACTCTTTCTTGAGTATCTGTATGTCTTGGTTATTCTCTTTGGTATCTACTCTTTCTCTTCTAGACAGTATGTCTCCTTTTGTGTTTGTCTTTGATATATTGTAGGATAAAGTCATAGTCTTGTAATTTCAAATACTATCTTACTTGTCATTCATTGAGTTTGTGTGGTTCCTTGAAGTATTTTAGGTTTTCATAGTCTATCTATACTTCAAATTTCTTGACTGTATCTAGTAGGTATTGTTGCTGTTAGAATGATAGAGAGCAGCAATTACAGTGGAGACAAATGATGGCCTACTCACTAGATTATCCAACAGATATTAATAGACAGCCTAATAAGAAAGAGAGATCTTGAGAAAAGCAGAGAGGTTTCATAATATGGCAGTTGAGACAAAGAAACAAACATACTTATCTAAGCACAGCTCGTATATTAGACTACAATAATACATGGTACAATAATAATTTAATTTAACAGTTGCTATTTGTCTAGTGCTTTGACTATTGCCAGTAGTTTCTTGTCATATATCTCATAGTTTTGTATTGTAAGTGACATTGTCCTTAATAAAAAAATAACTAGTTTCTTCATTTTTTGTTTTGTTCCTGTGAGAGAACTTCTCCAATTACATGTCCTGATACTTCTACTTCTACTCTGAATTTTTCTTTTCTTTTGGGTAAGACCAGTACTAGTTGTATAGTTATCTTCTTCTTTAATTCTTTAAATGTGCTTTGTTCTTCTTTTGTCTATTTCCATTCTTCTTTGCCTTTTAGCTAGTTTAATAGTACTGTGATATAGTTGAAATCCTTGATAAATTGTTGATAGAAGTTTGCAAAGCCTAAAAAGCTTTCAACATCTTTTACTTTTGTTGGTACTTTCTATTCTTTGATTGTCTTGACTTTTTCTTTTTCCATTTGTATTTTTCTATTTCTAACTTGTATTCTTAGTATAAGGTATTTTTATAGCATTGAAATTATATTTTGACTATTTAAAACATAGGTTATGTTTTTTTATTATCTTTAGAAACCCAATTGTGTATTTTTCTAGTTTTTCTTCTGTTTTGCCAGGATAACAAAGTTGTCCATATAGTTTATAAGGTTTTTTTCATATAATAATTATCCATTGGAAAGTTGCTGGCAAGTGACATAGTCCAAAGTATATCACTTTTAGTTTGAATAGTCCTATTTTCTATTTGTTACTTTTTTTTATTTGTATACTGTTGTATCCTCAGATTAAATCCAATTTGTTGAAGTATTTTGTATTCTTTAACTTGTCAATTACTTTATTGATTAGGGGTAATAGCATTTTGTTCTTGATTGTGTGTTGATTTAGCCATCTATAATCTTGTACTAATTATAATGACCTATCTTTCTTTGGAATAAAGAAGCATAGTGCTATATATCTTGAGCTTGACCCTACAATGAGTCCTACTTTGAGTTGTTCATTTAGCCATTAGTTGAGTGTTTCTTTTTTAAGTATTATTAGATAGACCTTTGTATTAAGTTCCTTTGGTGCTTTTTCTATTGGATTGATTTCGTGGTTCTATTCTTGCCTTTTTGGTAATTTCTTGAATTCCTTCTCATTAAATAGATATGTAAATAATTGAACATATTTTTGAAAATCTTTTGAGTTGGTTGGATTAGGTTCTTTGTCTCCTTCCTTTGATTCTCCTTCTTCCTTTGGCAGTAATCTTCTTGACATGGTGTAAACTGTATTGATTCATATTCCATTTTGCAATGTCCTAGACATCTTGTAAACCATATAACTCCTTTTTCTAATCTACTTCTGGGTTGTATTCTACTAGCTAGTCATGTCCTAGGAATAGATTTGTTTTCTTGATTTCCAATACTACTGCATTAAGTTGTTCAATATATCTGTTTGAGTTAATTTCTAGAGGTACAAATTCCTTGATTATCTTTTCTCCATTTCTTGATCTATTTGAGTTATATATATCAAATAGTTTTGAAAGCAATTTGGTAGGTATTTCTTTTTCTTCAACTGTTTTCCTAGCAATAGTAGTGTTTATACATCCTAAGTTGATTAATGCCTTGACTTTGAGTTCTTTTCCATTCTTGGTTTTGATTGTTAGATATACTATAAGTTCCCTTAATTGTTCTCTTCTTTGTAGAATAATATATTGATTCTTGGTGGAACTATTTACAGTAGTTTATTATATCATGCCTATTCCAAACCTTTAACAAAACCCTTCTAGTCTTCTTCATCTTTTATATCCTTTTTCTATGAACTCCTTTTGAAATATCCCTATGGTTTCTTTTCTTTTTTGGGTTGTTTGCAATCCTTTGCAATGTATCCAAATTTGTTGCAATTATAGTATTTGGTTTTGCATTCTTCTATACTATTTCTTTAATTTACTATCTCTATTGGTTTGCCCATTTCTCCATAAGTTATTCTTGAACCTATCTTATAGTCATAATAAATATTGGTCTATTTGTATCCTTGTTCTACTGCTGTGATCACCACCTTTCATTGTTCTAGGCTCTTTGGAGCTTGACTAGGTGAATATGCTATTATAGCTCTAATGATTTCTTGGTTTATGTTCTTTTTCAGCAAAAATATTGTGTATTGATTGTCTGTTTGTGCTTTGCTTGCTAAAGCCATGAATTTGATTAGAAAGTCTGCAATGTACTTTCTTTCTTGTATAAATATTTCAATGTACCATTCTGCATTGGTTTCTTTTGTCTTGTCACTGTATACTAGTTGTAGTTCTGCTTCAAAAGCATCCCAACTTGGGGTATTGTCTTTTCCATCTATCTTGTCAAGTTTCTATTATACAAATGCTCCTACAGTTCCTCCTCAGAATTTGCCTAATACTGTGATAATCTTCTCATTGGTGTCTGTTATCTTGTTGGCTCTTAAGTAAAGCTTTATTGCCCTCCACTAATCTTTAAATGTTTTTTTGTCTCTATTGAACTATTCTGGTTCTGGGACTATTAACTTGTGGTTTACTACCTCTGTTGGTACTGATGTTGATGCTATCCTGGCTACTAGTACTGGAGTATCTGCTTATGTTCTGAATATGTTTCTCTTTAGTTGTCTTACTAATAGTGTATTACTTAACTCATTGAGTTCTTCTTTGCCATTTGTTTTGTTGGCCTCTAATTCTATCTCTTGTATGTTCTGTTCTTTGGACTTTTCTTGGTACTCTGACTGTTCTTCACTGATGTGAACTGAACTGAGTTATTCTTTGAGGTCTTCTACCTCTTGTGCTCCAATTATATGTTTGGCAACAATCTTTGCAATATTCTGATGACCAGTCTGCTAGTTTGCTATTCTTCTAGTTGCAAGATAAGTTGGTGATGCTTTACAAAATGTTATGGCCTTAAAGAGTAACTCAGGTTGCAATACTCAAGTAAAGACTTAAGGGTGAGATAGAAGTAGAGAAAAAAAAAGAATGATACAATTGGTAAAGCATAAGAAATATAGAAGAGTATTTATTGTATATATACCTATGTACTATGAGATAAGAATAAGGAGTACACATGGTAGACATGAGGTCTACTGAGTAAAGAACATGTTCTACCAGTGAGGTGCTAACTGAGCTACTATATAGTTAAGGAAATGTCAATATAAGAAGTAGTTTATGTGTGCAATATCTGGAGACAGTGAGGTCAATCATTATATCATTAGTCTTGCCTTCCAAGGTATATGCTATTTTAGCATATGGCAGCTCAGCAACTACCTAATAGAAGTACCTATTTCTGGGTCTAGATTATATCTAGGGCTTGTAAGAGATCTTTAGAGTAAATACTGTCCTGATAACTATTGTTCTAATAGTGCTATGTCTATCACTTCACAGAGAGAATCTGTTATGGATATAGAATAGAATTACCAATATTATCAATTATGGAGTGACAATAAGTAGTTACTTCAAGAACTGATGAACAATGATATTACAATGAAAGAAGGAGAGGAATACAGTGATGAAAGCTATAAATAGCTTTCATGCAAATAAAGGTTTCAAATTGAACAAGAACAAAGACATTAGACTCTTGAGTAATTCTTGGATAATTCTCAGACAATGATCTAAACATATATAGTAAAGAACTAAAAGGAGAATCATTGGACTCATCTATTTAGAGATATTAACTCAAGTTGTCACTTCTAGTTATACTAGTAGTAATAGTTGTCACATTCCTAGATAGTATAAATATAGTCTAGAAAGTATCACAAATGGTCACTTACTTATTTGTGATTATAGATTTTATAGCTCAAAGGAGCTTAAAAGCAAAGTTTAGATAGTAACAAAAGATGTTGTTAAGTCTGAGGTCTAATCCTTGGACAAGGAGTCCTTATATATAGAAAAGTGATGGTCTATGCACTAGAACAGGCCATTACATGCTACTACCTATTTATGGTAGTGCCTTTGTACTCTAAAATGTGATAACTTAACCATATAGAGGCTGTCCTTTGTTCTAAGAAAAGGACAGATTACTATCTATGAGTAATTAATTAAGTCTATGTGCAAACATTGAGGACTTCATACCTCTACTAATATTAATTGCCTCAGGGTTGTTCTAGGCTCATTCTGAGTGTTATGAAGAGGGCTTTTATTGAGCCTAGAACCAAAGCATTGATCATGGTAGTTTCTAAGATATTGGTGATTTAATAAATAGTACCATAGTAGTTACTTATTGATCTGCCTAATATCTTGGCCAATACTGATTGCCTTAAGACATGACTGGTATCAATTGAAAGGTCTTTTCAAGGGCTTTCCATAGCTGTTGAGACCATGAGAATTGTCAAAGAATTGATGGAAATATAGCCAAATAAAGTTTGTGACAGAAAGAATGAGAACAGTAAGCTCTCTCTTTCTGTGGTTCTTATATAAAACTCTTTACTCTTGCAACCCCATACTCTCTTCAGTCCTTGGACTATAGTGCAGAGTGTGACTAAAAGTCTTGATACTCTTGCTTATGATAAAACTTCACTGAAAACCTTAACTGGATCCTTTGAAAAGGAGCATGAAGATATCAAGTATTGACATAAGCCTTGAGTTGAAACACATATTCAACTTCAAAGGTTTAGAGTCTTAACAGAATTCCTATACTGGCCACCTTCTTAAGGATGTAACAATATTCCTTTGCATGTATAACCTACAATGAGGTCTCAGCACAAAACTAATACTAAGAAAGGTACAAGTAATTATAAAGTAATACCACCTTCTTTAACAATGAGTTGAGATACTAGAAAAGAGACAAAATATACCCCAGCTTGTCTATTGTCTAGCATGTCTGCTAGACTTAAGCCTAGGGCCCAGCTATGTATGGAGGTGACTAGTAATTGCAATGATCACTAACCAAGGATCAATGAGAAGTAAGAGTAAGTGGTTGGCAAGGCTCTGAGTTGAGTAGTGCTAGAATAATTGAGTTAGTGCAATGACTTAGCCATGCTAACCCTAACCACACTCCTTATCCAAGTTGACAAGGTAAACTCAATAGAGTTCTGTATACTACTTATACACATTTTGTATTTACAAGTGTTTTAGATTGTCCCATGCATCTCTTTTGAGTCACCTCCTCCCATGCATTTGATAATCAAAAGAAATGAAAATGAAAATAAGTGATGGCTTAGCCATCTGATGAGTCATGACAAGTAGTGGTTTGATGACCAATCGAGTCAGAAGTATTCTGGTCCTGATTATTCACTCAACAATCTCATCATGGCCAAATCAACCCGCTCAAAAGTCAAGCGGTCGTTTCGCTCAAAAAAGCGCGAGTCTGGTGTCTACGCAGCGACAGAGGCAGCTCGATTGCAAAGACTCAATCAGAAGCTTCAACATGTAATAGGAAAAGACAGGGATGGAGACATGAAGGTTGACTTAATACAG
>Ga0153994_1000457_pt1 | contig 11278 bp, 9 predicted proteins | sample TSNC078MetaG_FD_104735 | JGI IMG/M metagenome (GOLD analysis project Ga0153994, IMG submission 104735) | Attine ant fungus gardens microbial communities from North Carolina, USA - TSNC078 MetaG | ecosystem: Host-associated > Fungi > Mycelium > Unclassified | place: USA: North Carolina, Lumber...
ATTTTAGTAAATTTAGGTAAATCTTTTAGTAATTTATCTAATCAATCTGGACCATCTTCCTGTGTAGAGTAAACCGAAGAATTAGATGAATAATTATTATTTATGGATATATCTGAGTTATTGTTTTTTACAAATAACAATGAAAAATTATTAAAAATGTGCATATTATTAACCAAGAAGAAAATCATAATAAAAGCATGAGCAGTAACAATTACATTATATAATTGATGATCACCTTGTAAGTATTGTATTCCTGGTCCTGCTAATTCTAATCTAATTAACATAGAAAATGCAGTACCGATCATACCTGAGAATAACGCAAAAATTAAATATAGAGTACCTATATCTTTAGCATTTGTTGAAAAAAGCCATCGTACCATAATTTTTTTTGTATATGAAAAATCCTTTATTTATTAAATATTTTAATTAAGTTTAAAAGATCATTTAAAAGAAAGAAATTAAACATTAATCTATTTATCCTTTTTAATTAAATTTATTAAAAAAATAGACTTGAACAGTGAAAGTTTTAATTACCTTTATTTTAATGACCCTTATAAGATTGAATATATAATTAATGATTAATCTTTAACTCCATATAGACCTATTTAATTCATTCTTTTTAATTTCTAGACCCGAAAGGCAAATGTATAATTATAAAAATATTACAAAAGCTACCCTTTTAAAAAAGGGGCTGTATCAGGTCTTCAAGACCCGAAGCTGTCTCTGGCGACTTCCCCTCACAATTTAAGTCTTGTGAAAAATTAAGGTCTTCTGAAAAGTTTACTAAATAAAATAATTATCTTTTTAAGGGGGTGTTTAATCCCTTGGTTGATAACTACTCCACACCACGTTCCCGTAGCCTGACTATGTTTCGACTTAACAGCAGTCGTAAAGTAATGGACATAAAGGATATACTTAAATACATATAATGTTTATATACCGATTTAATGGTAATTATAATAATAAAACAATACTGTTAAATTAGTCTCCCTTATTTGAGATTACTCTACTTCCGCCGCTTGACGAGCGATTTGTACACGCCGAATATTATGTTTCACCAAGACATCCTGATTCTTGATTACTAGCAATTCCTACTTCATATAATCGAGTTGCAGATTATAATTCGTTTATTAACCTTTTTTGAAGATTAGCTCAAATGCAAATTTTTGCTTCTTATTGTAAAGGTCTTTGTGGCACGTCTATAGCCCACTCCATAAGGGCCATGAAGGCTTGTCTTAGTCCTAATTAACTCAACATTAATCGAGTACTTCTGTAGTTTAAATTAAATTTTATTTTAATTTTCATAATTACAGACAAGGGTTTTGCTTGTTAACGAAATTAATCTAACGTCTTACGATACAAGCTGACGACAGCCATGCAACGCCTGTGTTACCAATTATATTGGTACATAGCAAGAAGTGGTAAGGTTATGCGTGGGTTATCGAATTAAATAACATGCTTCACTGCTGGTCTTCAGCACCGTCAATACTTTTGGGTTTCAATCTTGCGATAGTACTCCCCAGGTGGAGTGGTATAGTCTTCACATTAAAACTGATTTAAATTACCAATTTTATCCACTCATAGTTTAGGGTATGGACTACAAGGGTCTCTAATCCTTTTTGCTCCCCATACTTTAGTATCTCAGTGTCAGTGTTTAATTAGATAGATGCCTTCGCCTTTAGTGTGTCTACCAAGTATAAAAAGATTTCATCCTTACTCCTAGTATTCCTCTATCTTCAATTACACTCTAGTATCTCAATTACATTTTATAATTTTTCTATTGAAATCTCATAACTACTGTTTGATGATACAACCTACATACGCTTTAGACCCATTTATGTTGAAGAACGTTAACCCCTCTCGTATTACCGCGACTGCTGGCACGAGATTGGTCGGGATTAATAAATAGGTAACGTCATTATCCTCCCTATTTTAGAGGTATACCATAAAGATGCTTTTCCTCTTCTAGTTAGCTGGATCAATCTTTCGATCATTGTCCAAAATTCTTTACTGCTGACCTTTTTGTTAGGTATGGCTATTATTTCAGAGCCATTGTGACCAACCCTCCTCTCAGACTGGCTATGGATCATAGGCTTGGTAAGCCATTACCTTACCAACTACCTAATCCAAAATAGGCACATTCAATGATGAAAACATTTCTTTAAACTATAGTTATATACGAGATTCCCCCGTGTCATTGAGTAGCTTTCCTATTTATTACTCACCTGGTCGCTATGAATATATAATATTCATTCAACTAGCATGTATGAAACTTCTAGATAACGTTCCTTCTGAGCCAAATTCAAACTCTTACAATATTTACCATTTTATGGTGACAAAATTTATTATTATTTTTATAAATAACCGGCCATAGCCAGCTTCGTTTATACACGAAGCTTTACCCAATTTATTTAATTTATACACGAAGCTTTACCCAATCTATTTAACCAAAAATAAGGCTAAGACTATCATAAAACCCGGCTGAGACTATTATAAAAAAAAACCGGCATAACTTACGTTTTTGACATAATATTTTACTATAGTTATGCTGAGACATAATTTTTTTAGTTATACTGAAACATATTTTTTTCTTAATTATGCCGAGACATAAATTTTACAAAAATGTTTTCTGAAAAGGTCTGGTCTTCTTTCATTCCCAACATTTTTAATCCGATTTTCTTCTCTTATAAAAACCTAGATTATTTTCATTATTTTTCTTCTCTAATAAAAATCTGTGTAATAATTATTATTTTTCTCCTTTAATAAAAACATATATGGGGAAACATAATTACCCCTTTTTAGTTACCTGTCACATTTTTCTCAAGAAAAATAAGGGAAGATTTTCTCAAGGAAAATAAGGGTAAATTTTCTCAAGAAAAATAAAGAGAGTTTTTTCTCAAGGAAAGTAAGGGACGAAAAAAAAATTAGGAAAAACAAGGGTGTTGGTTAAAAAAGAATGGAATTAGAATTAGTGTAATTAAACTTTTCAATGAAATTGATTGGTGTAAACTTTAAAAACTTAAAAAACTTTTCAATGGAATTAGTGTATAGAACTAGCGTGATTTTCTCAAATAAAATGAAGGTCTTGTATATTTATTCTGTTTTAGTACATACGTACTTGATGCTGTTATAGTTTAATGAAAAAACCTATAATTCCAAGGGCTGGGATTTTTAGAGTGATAGTTTGAGTCCATCTAACAACTAAAATTAAAATATAAAACTTATAATGCTCCCTCGAAAAACACCCAGAAAAAGAGCTTCGCCCACAGGGTGGGAGGGCGACGCATCCAGTCTTTGGTCGGAAGCTTTGTTTATATTAATATTCTTAGCTAACCTATATTTAATATAAATATCTTTCTTTGTGATTTTTTTTAAATAAATGTTACTATTAGGAATAATAACTCTAGTAATGACGATACCATTAGCTTCTACTTATTTATCAACAATCTTAATTCACAGAATTGCTTTTTTAATATTATTATTCAGTAGTTTATTAGCGTATAACACTTTATATGTTGTACCTTTATCTACAGGAGTAGGATTATTAGGAGGGTTATTTCAAACAACAATATTATCACAAAGCCTAGAAATATTTATATTAATCATAGGTAGTATAATTTTATTAATAGCACCTTCAGGGGAAAAAATTAATAAAGAATTATCTTCTTTAAATAAAGAAAATAATTTTGATTCTAATAAAACAACAATGAGTACATGGAACTATTGGGATAATTTATCATCTAACGTTAAAGAAGTTTTACCAACTACTAAAAATAAAGAAGGATTAAAGGATTATCCCCTAATTATTTTATTCACTACTCTGGGAATGTCATCATTAATATCTAGTTCTGACTTAATTACTATGTTTTTAGCTATAGAATTACAAAGTTTTGCTTTATATATCTTAGCTACTATGAATAGAAATTCAGAATCAGCAGTAGCAGCAGGATTAAAATATTTTTTACTTGGTGGTCTTTCTTCTTGTTTTATTTTATTAGGTTCAACATTAATATATTCTTATACAGGTTTAACAAATTTTGAATCATTAAATATTTTACAAAGTGTTATTGGTCAATCATTTGAAAATAATTCTTATAACTATTTAGCTATAGGTTGTATAATTTTAACAATTGGTTTATTATTTAAAATTGGTGCAGCACCATTACATTCATGGGCTCCTGATGTATATGATGGAGTACCTACTATGGTAACAACTTGGTTAACAATAATGCCTAAATTATCAATTTTAGTATTCTTTATCATGAATAATTTCTTAATCGAACCTAATTTATTAATGATTTCAGCTTTATTATCATTATTATTAGGTTCTATTACAGGATTAGCTCAATATAAAATAAAACGATTATTAGCTTATAGTACTATCTCACATGTAGGATTAATTCTTTTAGCTTTAGGAAATGAAAGTATAAATGGGTTAGAAAGTACAATATTCTATATTGTTCAATACTCTATAACAAGTTTAAACATCTTTTTAATCTTAATTTTATTAGGTTATACTTTAAGTGTAAATAAAACTGTATCTATATATTCACCAATACAATTTATATCACAATTAAGAGGTCAATTCTTTAATAACCCTACACTTAGTTTAGCATTAGCATTATCATTATTTTCTATGAGTGGTATTCCACCATTAATAGGATTTTTTGGTAAATATTTTATAATTAACTCAGCTTTAATGAATGGTAATTATTTCTTAAGTTTAGTTGTAATTATCTCTTCTGTTATTAGTACTGTATATTATCTTCAAATAGTTAAAACATTATTTTTACCAGAAATTTCTTCTACTGACTTAGATGTTAATTCTACTGTAATAAGAAGTAATAATTTATCACCAATATTAGTCTATATCGTGGCAATATTAACTTTATTTATTATATTCTTTATAATTTACCCAACACCAATATTAAATAGTATACATCTGATAGCTTTACATACATATTACTTCTAATATGAACTCATTTTTATTTTATTTTATATTAGTTCCGGTTATTGTTATAGCTTTATTAGTACTTAACTTATTCTTTGCTCAATCTAAACCTAACGAAGAAAAATTAACTACATTCGAATGTGGTTTCTCTCCAGTTGAGCAAGCTAGACAAAAATTCTCTATTCATTTCTACTTGGTAGGTATTTTATTCTTAGTTTTCGATCTAGAGGTATTACTTCTTTTCCCTGCAGCAGTATCAATGTACTCTATAGGACAATCAGGATTCTGGATTCTTGTTTTCTTCTTAGTAGTTTTAACAATCGGTTTCGTATACGAATATGCTTCTGGAGCGTTAAACTATGCTAACAAAGAAAAAGATTCTGAACTCCCCCACCAAGTATTAACTCTTATAAAAAATAATTCTTTATCTAAGGGTATTTATTATAAACAAGGGGTTAGAAACTATAGCTCTTCTTCAGATAGAAATCAATTCAAAGATTATTGGTTAAATATTAAGCCTGTGTCTGAATGGTATAATCTGGATAAAAATGGTTATTCTAAAGCATACATTAATAAATATAATAGCCAAAATGGAATTTATATTTACAGATTAATCTTATAAAAAGTATTCTAAATTTATAAAATAAAAAGTATTCTGAATTTATAAAATAAAAAGTATTCTGAATTTATAAAATAAAAAGTATTCTGAATATATTTTTATAAAAAATATTTATTAATAAATATGTAATATATAAGTTGGGTGTCCAACTCGCTTGAATAATTATCCATTAAAGTTGAACCCCTTTTCTATATTTTTATAAGCAAGCCCGGGCTCCCCGGGACCGGCCTTCAAATTTAGAGTATTATTTAGTTAACGCCATTCTTACAGAGAAAAGTAATGGATATGTTGGTAAAATATAAGTAGATAATACGTATAAAATTACTACAAATAATAAAAAAGAAAAAGAGATCATATTAACAAAATAGAATGGTAATAATTGAGGCATTTTTTTTATAAAATAAAAATAATTAAAATTTAATCCTCCCGCAGGAAGACAACAGGTTTACCAAAATAATAAAAGCTTTGACTTGCGACTCCGAGAGTCAATGTCCTTTTCTACAGGTCCTCAGAGGGACCAAATAGGTTTTTTAAAAACCATCTGAAAGTCGCACATGGAACAAGATTCTTCATTTTTTTCGGTTTTGTAGACCAGCGTAGGCCTAATTTTATCGGGATTAAACGGATTCGAACCGATATCCTCATAATCGACAATTATGTGCTCTACCAATTAAGCTATAAACCCTTATTTTATAAACATTCTCATAAAATTTTATAACCTGTTCGGACCCCGGGGTCCTCGTTTACTTTAAGAAGAAAGAGGGAATAAACTTATTCAAAAAGTCTCGATAAGATCCATTGATCTTTATATTAAATTTAACATCCTGGCCACCGGAGGTACGAACAAAATTAAAATATAAAGTTTACGAGGAAGAGGGGCCAAAAAATTCATAGAAAAAACTTAAAGAAAGGGAAAGTCTCCCTGATTTTATCAGTTTTTATAGGACTAAAAAGACTCGAACTTCTATTATCGATCTTATCTTTGAAATTTAGAAAAGATACAAGGGCCAAATAGGATGTTAAATGATTATTATTCTAGACAGTAATATTTAACTAATTCTAGATTATTGAATCTCGAATTATATATTTATTATCAAAAACTTTACCAAAAGAAAAGATATTTATCAATTTTTATAGAATAAGAATTTAACCATGTTGCTACTTCACTTATTGAAGAACATTCCTTTTCAAGTTTATTATCTAAAATTTATATATAAATTCTTTTCGCATTAAGAACTACTCTCCCAAACATAGGATTTTCTCCTTTTTTAGCTTCACTCATTTTAATTAGTGTATCTGATAAATATTTTTTACCTTTATTGGCTTCACTCATTTTTACCTTTATTGGCTTCACTCATTTTAGCTAATGTCTCAACTGTATGTTTAAAACCTTTTTAGGCTTCACTCATTTTAATCAATGTTTCTTCTGTATGAACTTTACCAAAAAAAGGATTTTTATTTGTACTTATTATTTAGGACTGAGAGGACTCGAACCTCTACTATCGGTCTTATCAAGACCGCGCTTTAACCATTAAGCTACAATCCTTTTATTTATATAGAATAATTCCCCTCCTAAATTGGCGCTTTAACCAATTAAGCTATAATCCTGTTCGGACCCGAAGGTCCTTTTATTTATATTGAATTATTCCCCCTCCCCTCCGTAATCCCCTTTATTTTATACTTCCTGAGGGCGACCTTTTTTATTTAAAATATTTGAGCCGGGGGACCTCTGCAAAAATGCGGAGGTGGGGCCCCCGGATAATTTAAAAAATTAAAAATTGGTAGCCTGGAGGTCTGCCCTCGGGGAGCGAGAGTTAACCATCCTCTTTAAGGAAGGTCTGTTTTTATATATATGAATATAAAAACTAGGACCTAAATGTAATTTATTTAGGATAAGTGGTCTAAATTTATCTTACCGGTTAAATATAAATAACAAGAATTAATAAAAAGATAGTTTAATATAATTCATGTCTTAATTGACATGAAATAACAAAAATATAAAATGTTAGCAAGCGCAAAAATCATAGGTGCAGGATTAGCTACAATCGGATTAGCTGGTGCAGGTGTTGGAATTGGAACAGTATTCGCAGCTTTAGTAAACTCTACTGCTAGAAACCCTTCAATCAAAGCTCAATTATTCTCTTATACAATCTTAGGATTTGCTTTAACAGAGGCGATTGGATTATTCGCTTTAATGATGGCTTTCTTACTTTTATACTCATAATTGTAAAAAAACCGGAATTAAACACCCCCCTCTCTTTTTAACTTCATAAATAATAATGGCTTTTTTAATGGCCATGATTTATATTATCGGTTAAATATAAATAACAAGAATTAATAAAAAGATAGTTTAACACAAATCATGTCTTAATTGATACGATATTATAATATTAAAATGTTAGCATTCGCGAATGACTTAAGTACATTAAATTGTACTTTTATGGATATATTTGAAATTATTCCTATTTCTTCATCCGATATTTCTTTATTATCTAGTATAGTTCCAATAAAAGTTTATAGTAATGCAGATACTATGAAACAAGATATTATTAGAGAAAATAATAAAAAGATAGGTATATACAGATGGATAAATAATGAGAATAATTATACATATATAGGTAGCTCAATAAATTTATCTAATCGTTTAAGATTATATTATAATTATGATTTTATCTCTGAAAAAAGTAATAATAAAAGTATGATTCATGACGCATTGGTTAAATATGGATATTCAAAATTTACTCTTGAAATTCTTGAATATTGTGATGCGAGTTCAGTATTAGAACGTGAGCAATATTATCTTGATACTTTAAACCCTAAGTACAATATTTTAAAAATAGCAGGAAGTTTAACTGGATTTAAACATTCAGATGAGTCTATTTTAAAAAGAGTGAGCACTTTTGCAGATAATCAAAAGATTAAGAAAGCTTTAAAAGCTATAGAACCTAACGAAGGTCTAATAGAAGATAAACCTTTAATAAACTTTCCTTTAAAAGGCTCCTCAAGACCCATAGAAATTGTAGAAAAGATGCGTAAGAATCATTCTAGAAGTAAAATAGTGTATGAGTACAAAGCAGATAAAGTAACATTAATTGCTAAGTATGATTCATTAAGACAAGCTCAAGAAATGAGTGGTCTTACTCGCGAGTATATCGTGAAATGTATTAAAACTGGTAAATTAGCACATAATTCATCTTGGTTCTCTTTTACAGAGCTTAATTCATAGAATTTTGCCTTAAAGAGTTAATTATAGTCCCCCTTTTTAAAGGAAAGTACTCAGCTATAAACTGAATCCTTGCTATAATTAACTCCCCCCTACGTATAGATTATTATACTCATAATTGTAGAAAACCGGTATTAACACCCCCCTTTATGGATTTTTAAGTCTTATGATTATTCATATTTCTTTCTTGAAATGGTCAATAATTTATTTTCCGATCAAGGATAAAAAAAAATATTAAAATATAGGTTAATAATAAAAAATGGTGGGTGGTAGGAAATCTATAAAATTAAATCTTAGTAGTTAGAGTCTACTAAGTTTTATAAAATTAGATCTTAGTAGTTAGAGTCTACTAAAATTTACAAAATATGAAAATATGGACTATTTTAAATATTTTATATATTACATATAAACCTGTTGTCTTCCTGCGGGAGGATTAAATTTTAATTATTTTTATTTTATAAAAAAAATGCCTCAATTATTACTTTCTTTAAAATCTTTTAAAAGTATAATTTATTATTATTTTTTATTATTTACAAAAAATTCTTTAGTTAAAGTTTTATTGTACTTTACCTTTAGTTTATTTTTGTCTTTATATCTATCTAATGATATAATTTATTGCATAGACGAGTCTAATAATTCTATTACTAATAACAATTCTATAGCAACACAGCAAAATTCGCTTTTCAATAGTTGGAGACAATTAATGGATACACGAATTAGATTTGAAACTACACCAGGCCAAATAGGTTCTGCATTAACTAGTTTAGGTATAACAGGGGCTACTGGTTGGGGAATATATTATGGATTTAAAGGTGCAGCTTGGGCAAGTGAGATTATTCCTGGTACACCGTTTACTAAAGGAGCGTTAGTACTTTCAGGTGCCACTATAGGTGGAACATATGGTTTAATGGCTTATGCAATTGCTAGAAAACAAGGTCCTCAAGGTCCGTTTGGATCCGTTATTATTAACCCTCCTATTGATGAACCTCTACCTAATATTCAACCCCAAATAAATAACGATGGGATAAATATTATTTCGCCGTTAGAATCAGAAATTTCCTTTAATCCTTTTATTCATTTAAACCCTATAGCCGATAATCCTGATATAGCATTATTATCTTGTGGTATAATTTTTATATTAGCAGCTATTCAATGTTTAAATTTTATTCTAATACGATATATTATATTAAAATATTCATCAAAAATTAGTAATTATTTAGAATCTTATCCTACAGCGTCTAAAGCTTTTAAACGAATTTTAAACGTGTTTGAAAATTCCTTCACACTGTATCTTATAGCATTTGTTATTCTAGGTTATTTAGCTCTTATAGGGGCCTTAATAGCGACATTGTCCTTACTTCATTTTATGCCTAAGTAATTAACCCCTCACGTCTGTATAACAATATTTGTAATACTAATGACAAACTCCCCCCTTATACTTATAATTGTAAAAATCGGAATTAAACGGGATTTTAATTCTTATACTAACAGGGTCTTCTTTCAATTATTATACTCATAATTTTAAGAACCGGAATTAACACCCCCCTTATAATATAAAACAAACAATGAACACAATATACAATTTATTAAATTTTTTATACTTGGCTTCTGTTACTCCAGAATCTTCTATTTTAGCTTTAGTTAATCCAGACTCTTCTATTGAACCTTTTAATATAATTATGTTATTTTCTAGTATAGTTCCTATAAAGATATATTCAAATGCTGACCTTAATAAAGTAGTTTTAGCTAATTTTAACTATGATAATTATATATATTATTTCAAAAACAATAATATATTTATGTACAATTTCTTAGAAAATAAAGTGCATAATCAAGATGGTAATTCTTTAATCCCTTATAAACCAATTGACAGATTTTTAATAAAGTATAATAAATTAATTAAAAGAGAGTAGAGTTATTCTGAAATATAATATGAAGGAATAGACTCGAACGTTTTCTATCAAATAAAAAAAATGAACTGATTAGATTCATATTTTTCCCCTTCTAAGTATTTAAAAGTACTCCGCCTTAAGCGGTGTACAGCCTAAGGGCAGTACTAAGGAGGGTTTTTTTCTATTGTGGGTGTAAAGATCTCGCTCCTGACCATCTTCACTTTTGACTGCCTTTGTAATAGTGGACTTCTTTTAGGTCTTGTCCCATTCGGATCGGAGGATTTTATAACCTATTGGGCAAAAATTTTTACAAATTTCGTCATGAGAATTTCTTATTCTCTTCTTTATTATTCGATTGTAGCCTGTTCTATTGGATTTACTTCAACAATTTTTAAGGGATTTTTTAAAATAGTATCTTCATAAGGATGAAATTTATTTAGATTTGCTAATACTTCGTAATATTTTAAATTATAATTATAACAAATATCTTGTAAATTTCCTTTTGAAATTAATATTTCTGATTGGTATTTATATATTTTAAAAAAGTATTTGTTAAGAAATATATCGTATAAATCTTCACGTTTACTCAATTC